>Ga0181521_10000671_pt1 | contig 42481 bp, 45 predicted proteins | sample PEATcosm2014_Bin_32_FD_119764 | JGI IMG/M metagenome (GOLD analysis project Ga0181521, IMG submission 119764) | Peatland microbial communities from MTU Mesocosm Facility, Houghton, MI, USA - PEATcosm2014_Bin02_60_metaG | ecosystem: Environmental > Terrestrial > Soil > Wetlands > Peat | place...
CGATGTATTTGAGCGCATAGACGCGCAGCATGTCCCACAGGCTCCATAGCCGGTAAGGACGCGGGCATTTTCCCCCGGCTTCGATCAGCATGCACCCGCTCCATGCCGATCATACCCCTTGGGCGTGGGTACGCCAACTAGAACATTGCCAGCCTTCTTGTTGCTTAAAGGAATGAAATCGTCCGGCGATTAGCCTTTCGAGGATACGTCGAAGGTACACGAAAGAACCGACCCCGACGCCATGAGCGGCTAGCCCGATAACTCTATGCAGCTCGGCCCCGTCGGTCTCATCGAGAACACTGCGGTAGGTGCGGCTCTCATCGTTCGCAATATCGGCCAGCGACGGGTATTGGCCAATCTTCATTATAACCGATGCGTTGGTCCTAAAGGCAAAAATGATTTCATGCTTTGCATTTCGTGCACAGCGAAAATCAAAAACGATCCAAGGCGCGCGACGTTGTATTGACTCTAAATCAAGATACTCTACTGCGCGTTCGCGACTGAAGGTCGATGTTTTGCCGCACTCAACGCAATGGCCATCTACGACCAAGGGGTCGAATAACAACTCTCTTGCCGTAGCCTCAAAATTGTATTCGGCGTAAAGAGGTGCGCCGAACAGAAACTCCTGTATGGACGTCAATTGCTCCGGCATCACGGCCTCAGACAGGAAGCGAGATATTTTCGGAGATTCTGAGCGCTAAAAATACCATATGCAAGCCAACGGCATCGCGACGAGTCAGGCCATCGCTGTGGGCTACGCCGCGACAACGCCGCCCGCCCCGGCGACAGCTGCTTAGATCATCGTGAGCCGGGCGATCTGAGCCCCGATGCCCCTTGCAGGTCAGCCCCCCGCCGATTCGTGCACTGCGGGGCGTCGCGTGCCGCTCCTGAGACGCGCTCCCGTACGGCGGCGCCTGCCAAGCGATGGGTAGCTAGCTGTAACAATCGGCCCTATATAATGTTTTGCCCTGCACATTCGTCGCAGGAGAGGATGGGTTTGATCCGGCCAAAGCGTTAGCCTGGCCGTTAGCCCACCTGCGGAATTAGGCATAACGCATTGATTTTTAAAGGACGCCCTAAAACGTGACACTATGTGACAGTCGAACCCGGACTTTTTGTTGATGAGCGACACCGAGCCGCCTAGTAGCGACGGCCAGCCCGAACACCACGGCTCTTTCTCGCGACTGCGCGGCCTGTTCCGCTTGATTCGCAGATCGCGCGACCCGCGCGAGGCGATCGACGCGATGATCGCCGCACCCAGCGAAGATGACGAGGAGAGTCCGATCACGCCGCAGGAGCGGGTGCTGATCGGCAACGTCCTCAAGGTCCACGACCGCAACGCTTCCGACGTGATGGTGCCGCGGGTCGATATCATCGCCTTCGATATCGAGCGGCCGTTCGACGAGTTGGTCAAACTTTTGGTCGAGCACGGCCATTCGCGCGTTCCCGTCTATCGCGAAACCCTCGACGACGTGATCGGCTTTGTCCACGTCAAGGACGTGCTGGCGCCGGTCGCGGAGCGTCGATCGGTGAAGCTCGCGCCGCTGCTGCGCAAGGTCCTGGTCGTGGCGCCGTCGCTGCCGGTCTTCGACCTCCTGGTGCAGATGCGCCAGACCCGCACCCACATCGCGATGGTCATCGACGAGTTCGGCGGCATCGACGGGCTGGTGACGATCGAGGACCTGATCGAGGAGATCGTCGGCGAAATCGAGGACGAGCATGATGTCGACGAGACGCCGATCTTGATCGAGCGCCCCGACGGCAGCGTCATCGCCGACGCGCGCATCCCGATCGAGACGCTCGAGGAGCGGCGCGGCACGACCTTGCGCCACAACGGCGACCATGAAGAAGTCGATACGTTGGGTGGGCTCGTATTCACCCTGGCCGGGCGGGTGCCGCGGCGCGGAGAGGTGATCCCGCACCCTGGCGGCATCGAATTCGAGGTGCTCGACGCCGACCCGCGCCGGATCAAGCGGTTGCGCGTCCGCGGGCTGCCGGCTGCCATCGCCGGCAAGTGAGCCGAGAGGTGAGCGAGACGTCCGAGGCCCCGGCCTTGCGCGTGCAACCCGGCGCCAGGATGACGACGCCGCTATGCCGCATGGCGCAGGACCTCGCGTCTCTCGCCGGCTGGCGGCGGTATTTGACGGCGCTCCTGCTCGGCGCGGGGCTCGCCGCCGCTCTGCCGCCGGTGGACATAACGCCGCTCGCCTTCATGGTCTTCCCGCTCTACCTGTGGCTTGACGACGGCAGCGCGACGCCATGGGCCTCGGCCCGCCTCGGCTATGTCTTCGGTCTCGGCTATTTCGTCGCCGGGATGTACTGGGTCGCCGCGGCGCTGTTTGTCGACATCGCCCAGTTCTGGTGGGCCCTGCCGTTCGCCGTGCTTGGATTGCCAGCGCTGCTCTCTGTCTTCATCGCGCTCGGGACGTATGGCGCGGGGCTGGTCAGGGTTCACCTGAAAGCCACCGGGGTCGCGCGGATTTGCGCGTTCGCGGCGATGTGGAGCGTCGCCGAGTGGCTGCGCGGCCATGTGTTGACCGGCCTGCCGTGGAACCTTGTCGGCTATGTCTGGGCCGGCGGTTTTCCCGGCGCCCTCGCGATGCTGCAGACCACCGCGTGGATCGGGATTTACGGACTGAGCTTTCTGACCGTCGCCGCATCATCGCTGCTTTCGCTGTTGGGCACGTCGTCGCTGACGCCACTCGCACCCGAGCGGCGATTGCTGCCGGTAATCGCCGCGGCGGCGCTGATCCTTGTCCCGGCCGGCGCCGGGGCGCTGCGGCTCGCGCTGTCGCCCCCGGCCACGACCGATTTTTGGCTGCGCCTAGTGCAACCGTCGATCGCGGAAACCAGCAAATGGAACCCGGAAGCCGCCGAAGGCAATTTCCGCCGGCTGATCGAGCTGAGCTCCGCGCCGACGGAGCATAAGCTCGCGGCGGTGATCTGGCCCGAGGCCGCGGCGACCTATCTGCTCGAGCGCGACCCCGCGCACCTCAAGGCGATCGCCGCGGTGGCGCCGGCGGACGGATACGTCATCACCGGCGCGTTGCGCGGCCCCCCGCTGCCGCTGGCGGTGACTGCTGTCTGGAACAGCATCGAGGCGATCGACGGATCGGGAAACATCGTCGCGCAGTACGACAAGGCGCATCTTGTTCCGTTTGGCGAATATATGCCGATGCGCGAGCTGCTGCCGTTCAAGAAGCTGACCCCGGGCGCAATCGATCTGAGCGCCGGCCCCGGACCGCAGACGCTCACGGTGCCGAATCTACCGCCGTTTGCGCCGCTGATCTGCTACGAGGCGATCTTCCCTGGGGCGATCATCGATCCGCAGGATCGCCCGGCCTGGATTCTCAACGTCTCGAACGATGCCTGGTACGGCCGCAGCTCCGGGCCCTATCAGCATTTTGCGATGGCTCGCACCCGCGCCGTCGAGGAAGGCCTGCCGCTGATCCGCGTCGCCAATAACGGCATCACCGGAATCGTCGACGCCGAGGGCCGGGTTTTGGCGCATACCAGCCTCGACGCGGTTGGTCAGGCCGATGTCCTGTTGCCGCAGGCAGGTGCGGCGACCGTGTATGGCCGGGTTGGCGATTGGCCCTTTCTCGCGATGCTACTTGCCGCCATGGCGATCGTCCTGGGATCGACGCTGACGCGACGCGCTCGCTAGGCTCTCATCCATATGCAGTAGGTGCGCCAGTATTGACCACATACGATCGTATGTTCTATCAAATCGCCTCTCTCAGGAGGCGAGCGCGATTTTATGGCGATTACCCGTCCGCCGCGGCGACCAGGCCGGCGCAAAACCGATCGGCCTAATCCAATCGATGTCCATGTCGGCTCCCGCGTTCGCCTGCGACGCAATATGCTGGGCCTGAGCCAGGAAAAGCTTGGCGAGGCGATAGGACTGACCTTCCAGCAGGTGCAGAAATACGAGCGCGGCGCCAACCGCATCGGCGCCAGCCGAATTTGGGAGCTGAGCCGGATACTCGATGTATCGGTCCAGTTCTTCTTCGACCACGAGGATCCGGTGCGAGCGCCCGCGGCCCACGGTTTCGCGGAGACGCCTCAAGAGGGCTACGATTCCGACCCGCTGCATCGGCGCGACACCGCCGAACTTGTCGGGGCCTATTACGAGATCGAAAATGCCGCGGTGCGCCGCCGGATATTCGACCTGGCAAAGGCACTGGCCGCCGACAGCGAGACCGCCTAGCGCGCCTCTCGCGATCGCACCCCTCGCGTTGTTGACGGCGAGCCCCATATAAGTTCGGGCTTGACGGGCGCGAGCCGACATTCGACAACCACGAGCGGGCGCCGGGCCGCAGGCTCCGGCTGATTTTGGGGGAATGCCTCTTGCTGAAGCGCGATTTCGTCTTTACCAGCGAATCGGTGTCCGAGGGCCATCCGGACAAGATTTGCGACCGCATATCGGATGCCGTCGTCGACACCTACTTGACCGCCGATCCGCAGGCGCGCTGTGGCGTCGAGACCTTGGTGACGACGAACCGGGTCGTGCTGGCCGGCGAGACCCGCGGACCGGCGTCGATCACCGGAAACCAGCTGATCGCGGTCGCGCGCAAGGCGATCCGCGAGATCGGCTACGAGCAGGACAATTTCCATTGGCGCGAAGCGGCGGTCGACTGCTTCATCCACAACCAGTCGGCGGATATCGCTCAGGGTGTCGATGCCTCCGGCAACAAGGACGAAGGCGCCGGCGACCAGGGGATGATGTTCGGCTTTGCGTGCAATGACACGCCGGCCTTGATGCCGGCGCCGATCTACTACGCGCATCGGATCCTGCGCTCGTTGTCGGAAGCGCGCCATGCCGGCAGGACGCCGGACCTCGGGCCGGATTCGAAAAGCCAGGTGACGCTGCAGTATGTCGGCGGCAAGCCGGTCAAGGCCACCAAGGTCGTCGTCTCGATCCAGCATTCCGATAGCGTCGAGCAGAGCGATGTGCGCGAGATCGTCCGCCCCTTCGTGCTCGATGCGTTGCCGAGCGGCTGGATGTGCGAGGAGGAGAACTTCCTCGTCAACCCGACCGGCCGCTTCGTGATCGGCGGTCCGGACGGCGATGCCGGCGTGACCGGCCGCAAGATCATCGTCGACACCTATGGCGGCTACGCGCCGCATGGCGGCGGCGCCTTCTCGGGCAAGGACCCGACCAAGGTCGACCGCTCGGCCGCCTATGCGGCGCGCTATCTGGCGAAAAATGTCGTCGCCGCGGGGCTTGCCGATCACTGCACGATCCAGATCGCCTATGCGATCGGTGTCGCCAAGCCGCTGTCGTTTTATGTCAACACCGGCGGCGCGGTTGACGAGGACAAGTTGGCGCGAGTGCTCAACGGGCTGATGGATTTGTCGCCGCGCGGCATCCGCACCCATCTGGAGCTCAACAAGCCGATCTACACGCAGACCTCGTCCTATGGCCATTTCGGCCGCGATCCCGAACCGAGCGGCGCCTTCTCCTGGGAAAAGACCGACCTGGCCGAAGACCTGCGCCGCGCCTTTTAAAGGCTTGTCAGAAGCGCTGACACCGCATCAGCAGCTTTACGGCCGCCGCCGCGGCCGCGCCTTGCGCGTCGGCCAGCGTGAGCGCCAGGAAAAACTGCTGCCGCTTCTATCGTTCGAGTTACCCGATAGCGGGCCGCTCGATCCGGCAAGCCTATTTGCCGCCCCGGTACGCGAAGTGTGGCTCGAAATCGGCTTTGGTGGCGGAGAGCATCTCGCCGCGCAGGCCGAGCGCCATCCCGATATCGGCTTTATCGGCTGCGAGGTGTTCGAGAACGGGATCGTCAAGCTTTTGGGCGAAATCGCCCGCCGTGGGCTCGGCAATATCCGCATCCATGCCGACGATGCCCGACCGCTCTTGGCGGCACTGGCGTCGCGCTCGATTTCGCGGGTCTTCGTGCTGTTTCCCGACCCGTGGCCCAAGGCGCGGCACCACAAGCGCCGGCTGATCGCGCGGCCGGCGCTCGATCGCCTCGCCGAGCGGATGACCGACCGCGCCGAACTGCGCCTCGCGACGGACGACCCGAGCTACCTCGTCTGGATGCTCGAGCACACGACCAACCACCCGGCATTCTCATGGATGGCGCGGCGCCCTCAGGACTGGCGCGAGCGGCCCGCCGACTGGCCGGCGACGCGCTACGAGGAAAAAGCTCGCAAGGCCGGCCGCGTCCCGGCCTTCCTGCGCTTCGAGCGGCGCGGCTAGGGGCAGATTTCCATTTCGGAAAAGAAGAACGCGATCTCCTGCGCGGCGGTCTCGGGCGAGTCGGAGCCGTGTACCGAATTCGCCTCGATCGACTCGGCGAAATCCTTGCGGATCGTGCCGGGCGCGGCGTTGGCCGGGTTGGTCGCGCCCATGATGTCGCGGTTCTTGGCGATCGCCCCCTCACCCTCCAGCACCTGGACGACGACCGGGCCCGAGCTCATGAAGCCGACCAGATCGTTGTAGAACGGCCGCGCCGCGTGGACCGCGTAGAACCGGCCGGCGGTATCCTGGCTCAGCCGCATGCGTCTCTGCGCGATGATGCGCAACCCGGCCTTCTCAAACCGGTCGTTGATCGCGCCCGTGAGGTTGCGCCTCGTGGCGTCCGGCTTGATGATCGACAAGGTGCGTTCGATGGGCATGGGGCTACTCGTTCCGCGGCGGAGCGGCGGGTTATAGCGAACCGGCCGCGCGCCAGCAATCCAGGAGCGGGTCGGCGCGCCCCGTCACCGGATCGAACGCCGGCAAGCCGACCCGAGCGACATTGTCGGCGGACTTGTCGTGGGAATCGACCGCGGCGCGGCAGATATCCGGCCGCTGCCCTCGCGGATAGGAGCCGATGACGAGGAGATCGGCGCTCGCCGCCTCGCGCTTGTGCGCGACCCCGGCCGGGATCACGACGACATCGCCGGCGCGCAGTTCGACACTGGCGCCGTTCTCGCCGCCGAGCCTGACGCGCGCCGAGCCGCGGGCGATGCCGAGCACCTCGTGCGCGGTGCTGTGGTAATGGTGATGGCCGTAAATGCCGTTGCGCCACGGGCTGGGCCAACCATGAGCGTTGAACATCTCCTCGCAGCGCGCGGCGAGATCGCCTTCGCCAGCGAGCGCGCCGCGATAAAGCACGAGCGGCAGCGTTGGGTTGTTCGGTACGATGCCGTCATCGGCGAAGAAATGGGTTTCGATGCTGGGCGATAGGGCCATGCGCGCCTCCGCAGACGGACGTCTCGGCGAGAGAATACTCTATCGCGACGGGCTGATGCTGGTCATCGACAAGCCGGCCGGCATCGCGGTCCATGCCGGCCCACGCGGCGGTCCCAATCTCGAAGCCGGGTTCGGCGCGCTCCGCTTCGGCCTACCCCACCCGCCGGCGCTGGCGCACCGGCTCGACCGCGACACCAGCGGTTGCCTGGTGCTCGGCCGCCACCCAAAGGCGTTGCGCCGGCTTGGCGCGCTGTTCGCTGCAGGTAGGGTCGAGAAGGTGTACTGGGCCGTCGTCGCCGGCATCCCCGCCGAGCCGGCCGGCACGATCGACGCGCCGCTCAAGAAAGAGACGCGGCGCACCGGCTGGCGCATGGAGATCGATCCGACCGGCCAGCGCGCGGTTACCGACTACCGCGTGCTCGGAGCCGCGGAGGGCCGCGCCTGGCTCGAATTGCGGCCGCGCACCGGGCGCACGCATCAGATTCGCGTGCATTGCGCCGCGCTCGGCGGTCCGGTGGTCGGCGACCCGACCTATGGCGGCCCCGACGGCGAGAAGCTGCAACTCCACGCCCGCGCAATCGCTATCCCGCTTTACCCGGCGCGGCCGGCGATCGAGGTCACCGCGCCGGTGCCGCCGCATATGCTCGCCGCGCTGATCCGGCTCGGCTATGATCCGCTTCTATATCCCACTGGCGACACGCAGCAGGCAACGGTGGCATGATCCCACGCTACAGCCGTCCGCAAATGGCCAAGATCTGGGAACCGGAAAACTATTTCCGCATCCAGATGGACATCGAGGCCTACGCCTGCGAAGCGCAGGAAAAGTTCGGAATCATTCCCGCCGGCACGGCAAAGGCGGTGCGCGAGCGCGGCGCCTTCGAGGTTGACCGCATTCGCGAGATCGAACGCGAGGTTCATCACGAGACGATCGCGTTCCTCACCAACCTCGCCGAGCATGTCGGGCCCGAATCGCGTTTCGTGCACCAGGGCATGACGTCGAGCGACGTGCTCGACACCTGCCTGGCGGTGCAGCTGACCCAGGCCGCCGACCTCCTGCTCGCCGATCTCGACGCGGTGCTAAAGGCTCTGCGAAAGCGCGCGTTCGAGCACAAGCTGACGCCGATGGTCGCGCGCAGCCACGGCGTCCATGCCGAGCCGACGAGTTTCGGGCTGAAGCTCGCCGGGCATTACGCTGAATTCGCCCGCAACCGCGAACGCCTGGTCGCCGCGCGCAAGGAGATCGCGACCTGCCAGATCTCGGGCGCGGTCGGCACCTTCGCCAATATCGATCCGCGGGTGGAAGAGTATGTCGCCAAGAAGCTCGGCCTTGAGCCCGAGCCGGTCTCGACCCAGATCATCCCGCGCGACCGCCACGCCGCGTTTTTCATGACGCTGGCGCTGATCGCCGCGGCGATCGAGCGTTTCGCCACCGAGCTGCGCCACATGCAGCGCACCGAATTGCGCGAGGCGTCGGAGTATTTCGCCGAGGGCCAGAAGGGTTCGTCGGCGATGCCGCACAAGCGCAACCCGGTCCTGTCGGAGAACCTGACCGGGCTGTCGCGAGTGATCCGCGCGACGGTCATCCCGGCGCTGGAAAACGTCGTGACCTGGCACGAGCGCGATATCTCGCATTCCTCGGTCGAACGGTTCATCGGCCCCGACGCGACGATCACCCTCGACTTCGCGCTCAACCGGCTCGCCGTGGTGATCGACCGCATGATCGTCGATCCTGCGCGGATGCAGGCGAACCTCGACTCGCTAGGCGGGCTCGTCGACTCGCAGCGCTTCCTCCTCGCCCTGACCCAGGCCGGGATGAGCCGCGAAGACGCCTATCGCCTCGTGCAAAAACACGCGATGGCGGCTTGGCACGGCGGCGGCCGCTTTGCCGATTTGCTGAAGGCCGATCCGAAGATCGCCCGCTACTTGAAGCCGGACGCGATCGACGCCTCGTTCGACACCGCCTATCATCTCAAGCATGTCGATACGATCTTCCGCCGCGTCTTCGGTGTCGTCGCGGTCTCCCGGCAGAAGCGGGATGAGCTCGCTGCGCAGTAACCGTTGGTCACATCGGGATTGACCGGCAAGTTACTGACAGTCACAATCCGATCAAATGAAGGTCGCGTTCACGCGCTCCGCGGAGCGGTCGCTGCTGCGCCTTCCAGCCGATCGGCGGCGGCAGATTTTGAAACGGATCGAGGCTGTGGCAGCTAATCCCAGCAGTCGGGGACTACACGTCGAATCTTTGGGCGGCAGCGACCTGCTTCGCTTACGGGTAGGCGATTACCGGGTGTTGTTCAGTTTGGATCAGGTGCGGGACGTGCTGACGGTCGAGCTCGTCCGGACGCGCGGCGACGTATACAAGAGGTAGCCATGTCCTTTGCTTTGCCAAAGCCAAAGACAGTGACGGATGATGAGGTTGTCTTATCCCGCAAGGATTGGGATTCGATAGTGAGATTACTCGGTGAACCGTCGGTCGAGGACGAGGACGATATCGCAGCGGTAATAGTGGCGAGGGCAGACGATGCCCGGTTTGCCGCTTGCGTCGCCGCGGAGCGAGGTGGGTCGGTCGAAACCGAGGTCCCGATTGAGGTGGTGCGGGCGAAGCTTGACGGTGCTCACCCGATCAAGGCTTGGCGCGACTACCGCGGATGGACGCAGGTGCACCTCAATTTCAAATCCGGAGTCGGCCGCGATCTGATCGCGCAAATTGAGACCCGACGGAAGAAGGGGAGTATCGATACACTGGGGCGGCTCGCACGCGCACTCGAAACCCCGATCGAGGCCTTGATTGAAGAAGATAGCTGAACGGTGCCTTTGCATAGACGCGATCGATGCCTATCATCTGAAGCACGTCGATACGATCTTCCGCCGCGTCTTTGGTGACGCCGCGGTCTCCCGGGAGAAGCGCGATGAGCTCGCTGCGCAGTAACAACGGACCGCGCATCAAATACACGCCCGACGACTCGCCCTACGAGACGATCAGCGTCGACAAGCTGACGCCGATCATCGGCGGCGAGATCGCCGGGGTCGATTTGCGCGAGATCAGCAACCGCCAGATGGACGAGATCCACCGCGCGCTGGCGGAAAACCTGGTGATCTTCTTCCGCGACCAGCATTTGTCACAGGATCAGCACCTCGATTTCGGCCGCAAGTTCGGCGAGCTGCACATCCACCCGGCGGCGCCGGCCGAGCCCGGCCATCCCGAACTGATGATCATCCACGCCGACAAGGATTCGCCGCGCGCCAACGGCGAAGGCTGGCACTCGGACGTGTCGTGCGACCCCGAACCGCCGATGGGCAGCATCCTCTACATCAAGCAATGCCCACCGCGCGGCGGCGACACCCTCTTCGCCAACATGTACGCCGCCTACGAGGCGCTGTCGGACCGGATGAAGACCTATCTCGACGGCCTCACCGCGCGGCACAACGGCGAGCATTACCGCGGGCAATACGCCAATTACGGGGTCAAGGACAAGGAGACCTACCCGCACGCCGACCACCCGGTCGTGCGCACCCACCCGGTGACCGGGCGCAAGGCGCTCTACGTCAACGGCGGCTTCACCCGCTACATCAACGGCATCCCGCGTGACGAAAGCGACGGCATCCTGCGTTACCTGTACCAGCACATGGCGAACCCGCTCTTCCAGTGCCGCTTCCGCTGGCGGGAGAACTCGATCGCGTTCTGGGACAATCGCTGCGTCCAGCACCACGCGATGTGGGATTACTGGCCGCACACCCGCTCAGGCAACCGCGTCACGGTGGCGGGTGACCGGCCGTACTGATTTCTAGCCCCTCTCCCGCAGTGCGGGAGAGGGTGGCCGTCACGGAGTGGCGGCCGGGTGAGGGTCTTCGCCGCGCAATTCTCTACGAATTGCATCGATAACGCCCTCGGGGTTCTGCAGGATTTCGTTGTTCCAGAAGCGCATCACTCGCCATCCTTGGCTCTCAAGCCAAGCCGTTCTGCGGTCATCTGTTTTGCTGTCTGAGTGCTGGCCGCCATCGGCCTCGACGATCAGTCGCTCCTTTGTACAGGCGAAATCGACGATGAAATACCCGATGGGATATTGCCTGCGAAACCGATAACCGCTCAGACGGCGATCGCGAAGGGCCGACCACAGGCGCCGCTCCGCATCGGTCGCGTCGCGTCGCAACTTTCGAGCATTGGCATTGGACATTCGGGACGCGTCCGCCCTCACCCGGCCATCGCTCTGCGATGGCCGCCCTCTCCCGCAGTGCGGGAGAGGGGCTACACGTTAGCGCGATTCGCCTACTCGCTCATCACCTGCTGCTTGGCGGTCTCGGCGAAATGGTCGAGCTCGAACTGCACCTGCGCCGCGGTGATACTTTGGCCCTTGGCGGCGAGATCGGCGGCTACCTTCTCGACGACGTGCTTGTCGCCGCCCTTGTCGAACTCGGCGGCGACGACGGTCTTGGCGTAGGCGTCGGCGGCGTCGCCTGACAGCCCCATCTTCTCCGCGGCCCAAAGTCCCAGAAGCCGGTTGCGGCGCGCGGTGACCTTGAAGCGCAGCTCCTCGTCGTGCTTGAAGCGGGCTTCGAATTCCTTCTCGCGATCATCAAAGCTGGGCATGTCATTCCGTCCGTTGTCCGCGCCCGCACTATAGCCGCATGATCGGCCGATGTGCACGCTGGAGATCTTGCGCCGGCCGGACCATCCCTGGCCGGTGGTGATCGGCGCCAACCGCGACGAGATGATCGGGCGCCCGGCCGCGCCGCCGGCCCGGCATTGGCCGGACCGGCCGGAGGTCATCGCCGGGCGCGACCTGCTGGCCGGCGGGTCGTGGCTCGGGATCAACGATTGGGGCGTCGCCGCGGCGGTGCTCAACCGGCATGGCTCGCTGGGTCCGGCGCCGGGCCAGCGCTCGCGCGGCGAATTGGTCTTGGAGGCGTTGGACCACCCCGACGCGGTCGCCGCGGCCGAGGCGCTGTCGCATCTCGATCCGCGCGCCTACCGCACCTTCAACCTGATCGTCGCCGACAACCGTGACGGATTCTGGCTGCGCCACGCCGATACCGGCCATGTCGAGGTGCGCCCGCTGAAGGATGGGCTGTCGATCATCGCCGCCGGCGAGGTCGACGATCTGCGCACCCGCCGGCTCGAACTCGCCGCGCCGCGGTTTCGCGCCGCGACTCCGCCCGATCCGGACCGCGACGATTGGCGCGAATGGGAGGCCCTGCTGTCGGCAAACGAATCGCCGCCGGGCGAGCCGCCCGAGGCCGCGCTGCGCTTCCGCCTGCCGCATGGCTACGGCACCGTGTCGAGCGCGCTGATCGCGCTGCCGCAACCGAATGCCGGCGAGCGAAAGCCGCGCTTTCGCTACGCGCAATGGCAGCCGACCCCACTGCCGTGGCGCGACGTCGCGACGGCTGAGCCGAGCGGCCCGCGCTGACATTGTTGGCCCCCTTCATGCTTGCTATATCAAGGGTGCCTTCCGCATCGGGAGCGCCAGCGGGATTTGGCATGTCGCGACGCCGGCAGATTTATGAAGGCTCGGCCAAGGTGCTGTTCGAGGGCCCGGAGCCGGGCACGCTCGTGCAGCATTTCAAGGACGACGCCAGCGCCTTCAACAACCAGAAGCGCGGCACGATCACCGGCAAGGGCGTGCTCAACAACCGCATTTGCGAATTCCTGATGCTGAAGCTCGCCGAGATCGGCATCCCGACGCATTTCGTGCGGCGGCTCAACATGCGCGAGCAGCTGGTGCGCGAGGTCGAGATCATCCCGCTGCGTGTTGTGGTGCGCAATGTCGCGGCCGGCTCGCTGGCGAAGCGCCTCAGCATCGCCGAGGGCACGCAGCTGCCGCGCTCGATCATCGAATACCACTACAAGAAGGCCGAGCTGGGCGACCCGCTGGTCGGCGAGGAGCACATCACCGCCTTTGCCTGGGCGAGCACGCAGGATCTCGACGAGATCATGCAGATTTCATTGCGGATCAACGATTTCCTGACCGGGCTGTTTCTCGGGATCGGCATCAGGCTGGTCGATTTCGGGCTCGAATTCGGGCGGCTCTACAGCGAGGACGACATGTGCCTCGTCGTCGCCGACGAGATCAGCCCGGACAACATGCGGCTGTGGGACATCCGCACCAGCGAGAAGCTCGACAAGGACCGCTTTCGCGAAGACCTCGAACAGGTCGCGGAAGGCTATCAGGAGGTCGCCCGCCGGCTCGGCATCCTGCCCGAGGGCGGCCCGGCCGATTTCAAGGGCCCGAGGACGATTCAATGAAAGCGCGTGTTCATGTTCGTTTTAAGGAGGGGGTGCTCGACCCGCAGGGCAAGGCGATCGGCCATGCGCTCGCCTCCTTGGGTTTCATCGGAGTCGGCGAGGTGCGCCAGGGCAAGCTGATCGAGATTGAACTTGCCGAAACGGACGCGCTGAAGGCGCGCGATACTGTCGAGAAGATGTGCCAGGAGCTGCTCGCCAACCCGGTCATCGAGAACTACGACATCGAGCTGATATGACGCCGCGCTGCATAACCGCCGGCGGGTCCTTCGAGGCTTCGCTGCGCGAAGCGCCTCAGGATGAGGGAGTTTTGTGGATGGCGCGCATAGGTCGTCCTCATCCTGAGGTGCGACCAGAGGGAGCCTCGAAGGACGCACGACCGAACTCCAGGATCGGCGGGGCGCTAGCATGAAGGCCGCGGTCATCATCTTTCCCGGCTCCAACCGCGAGCGCGATGTCTGCGCCGCGTTGAAGCGCGCGAGCGGCCGGGAGCCGGCGATCGTCTGGCATCGCGAGTCGGAACTGCCGGCGGCCGACCTGATCGTGCTGCCGGGCGGGTTTGCCTATGGCGACTATTTGCGCTGCGGCGCGATGGCGGCGCATTCGCCGATCATGCGCGAGGTCAAGGTGCGCGCCGCCAAGGGCGTGCCGGTGCTCGGCATTTGCAATGGGTTTCAGGTGCTGACCGAGGCCGGGATGCTGCCCGGCGCGCTGTTGCGCAACCGCACCATGAGCTTCATCTGCCACGACGTCCATCTGCGGGTCGAGAACAGCCAGACGATGTTCACCTGCGGCTACGAGACCGGCCAGACGATCCGCGTGCCGGTCGCGCATGGCGAGGGCAACTACACCGCGGATGAAGCGACGCTCGATCGGCTCGATGGCGAAGGCCGGGTCGCGTTCCGCTATTGCAGCGCGGCGGGCGAGCTGACCGACGAAGACAATGTCAACGGCTCGATGCGCTGCATCGCCGGGGTGTTCAACAAGACCCGCACCGTGCTGGGGCTGATGCCGCATCCCGAGAACGTGACCGACCCGCTCCTCGGCGGCACTGATGGGCAAGGACTGTTCGACGGTCTGGTGAGCGCGCTGCAGTGATTTACTCGTCATTGCGGGGAGCCCGCAGGCCGACACGGCAATCTCCCGCAGTAGCGGGCAAAGGCGGTGGATGGAGATTGCTTCGCTCCGCTCGCAATGACGCATGATTAGCAACGTCACCCCCGATCTCGCCGCCGAGATGGGGCTTAACGCCGAGGAGTTCGTGCGCTGCGAAACGATCCTCGGCCGCACCCCGAACCTCACCGAGCTCGGCGTGTTCTCGGCGATGTGGAGCGAGCACTGCTCGTATAAATCGTCGAAAATCTGGCTGAAGACACTGCCGACCACCGGGCCGCGGGTCATCTGCGGGCCGGGCGAGAATGCCGGGGTCGTCGATATCGGCGATGGCGAGGCGGTCGTCTTCAAGATCGAGAGCCACAACCACCCGTCATTCATCGAGCCCTATCAGGGCGCGGCGACCGGGGTCGGCGGCATTTTGCGCGACGTGTTCACGATGGGCGCGCGGCCGATCGCGATCCTCGATTCGCTGCGCTTCGGCAGCCCCGACCATCCGAAGACCCGGCACCTCGTCGGCGGCGTTGTCGCCGGGATCGGCGGCTATGGTAATTGCGTCGGGGTGCCGACGGTCGGCGGCGAATGCCAGTTCCATTCGAGCTACAACGGCAACATCCTGGTCAACGCGATGTGCGTCGGTCTGGCGCGCGCCGACCGCATCTTCTATTCGGCCGCCTCGGGCGCCGGGAACCCGGTGATCTACGTCGGCGCCAAGACCGGGCGCGACGGCATCCACGGCGCGACGATGGCCTCGGCCGAATTCGACGATAGCGCGGCCGAGAAGCGCCCGACCGTGCAGGTCGGCGACCCGTTCACCGAGAAATTGCTGATCGAGGCCTGCCTCGAATTGATGGAAGGCGATGCGATCGTCGCGATCCAGGACATGGGCGCGGCGGGCCTCACCTCGTCGGCGGTCGAGATGGCCGGCAAGGGCGGGCTCGGCATCGAATTGGACCTCGACTCGGTGCCGGTGCGCGAGCCCGGCATGAGCCCCTACGAGATCATGCTCAGCGAAAGCCAGGAGCGCATGCTGATGGTGCTGCGCCCCGGCAGCGAGACCGAGGCGCGCCGGGTCTTCGAAAAGTGGGAATTGGATTTCGCGGTGATCGGCCATGTCACCGACACGGGCCGGCTGATCCTCAAGATGCACGGCGTGCTCGCCGCCGACATCCCGATTGGCCCGCTGGTCGGCGAGGCGCCGCTCTACGAGCGCCCGCGCCAGGCGCGGCCAGCGCGGGCCGCGGTCAACCCGGCCGCCCTGCCGACCCGCGATCCGATCGAGTGCCTCAAGAAGCTGATCGCCTGCCCCGATCTGGCCTCGAAACGCTGGGTGTGGGAGCAATACGACCATCTCGTGATGGGCAACACCGTCAAGCGGCCTGGCGGCGACGCCGCGGTGGTGCGGATAAATGATGGCGGCAAGGCCTTGGCCCTAGCCACCGACTCGACGCCGCGCTATTGCCGCGCCGACCCGGAATTGGGCGGCATGCAAGCCGTCGCCGAAAGCTGGCGCAACCTCACCGCGGTCGGCGCGGCGCCACTGGCGCTGACCGACAACATGAATTTCGGCAATCCCGAGAAACCCGAGATCATGGCCGAGTTCGCCGGCGCGATCACCGGGATGCGCGCCGCCTGCCTCGCGCTCGACTACCCGGTCGTGTCGGGCAATGTCTCGCTCTACAACGAAACCAACGGCAGCGCGATCCTGCCGACCCCGGTGATCGGCGGGGTCGGGCTCATCGCCGATGCGGCCAAGGCGGTCGATCTCGCGCTCAAGGGCTATGGCAACGCGCTGATACTCGTCGGCAAGACCAAGGGCCATCTCGGCGCCTCGCTCTATCTGCGCGAGATCGAAGGACGCGAGGACGGCGCGCCGCCGCCGGTTGACCTCGCGGCCGAATTGACTCATGGCGATTTCGTGCGCAGCCAGATCGACGCGGGCCATGTTGCCGCGTGTCACGATGTGAGCGATGGCGGGCTGCTGGTGGCGATCGCCGAGATGGCGATGGCCGGCGACAGGGGCATCGCGCTCACCGCCCTCCCCGCCGGCGCTGCCGGCCTCTTCGGTGAGGACCAGGCGCGCTACCTGATCGAAACACCGGTCCCCGATAGGGTCTTGGCCGCGGCGAAGGATAGGGGTATATACGCGCAACGCATCGGTACCGTCGAAGGCACCGCGTTGACACTCCCCGGCGGCAATGCCATATCGGTGCACGAGTTGACAGCCGCCAACGAGGCTTGGCTGCCCGCCTATATGGCGGGTGCCTAGCCGAGAGGGGATCCGGCGATGGCGATGGACGCGGCGACGATCGAGCGCCTGATCAAGGAGGGGCTGCCCGACGCCAAGGTCTCGATCGAGGACCTGCGCGGCGACGGCGACCACTACGCCGCCCACGTCGTTTCCGGCGCGTTTCGCGGGTTGAGCCGGGTGCAGCAGCACCAGATGGTGTACCAAGCGCTGCGCGGCCGGATGGGCAACGAACTTCACGCGCTCGCGCTGCAGACGAGCGCTCCAACCGAGTAATCCAAGACGAGGATCAAGCGATGGACATCACCACACACGACCGCATCCACCAGCAGGTGACCGACAACTCCGTCGTGCTGTTCATGAAGGGCACGCCGGTGTTTCCGCAATGCGGGTTCTCGGCGACCGTGGTGCAGATCCTCAGCCATCTCGGCGTAAAATTCAAAGGCGTCGACGTGCTCGCCGACTCGTCGGTGCGCGAGGGCATCAAGGAATTCTCGTCCTGGCCGACGATCCCCCAGCTTTATGTCAAGGGCGAGTTTGTCGGCGGTTGCGACATCATCCGCGAGATGTTCGAGACCGGCGAACTGCAGCAGATGTTCGAGGAAAAGGGCGTCCCGGTCAGGGCTTGAGCCCGGACGGGCCTCTCAGCCCGGCCATCTAACCACCGGCACCGCGCCTTCTGCCTCCATCTGCGGGATGTGACCCGGCCGGGCGCGTACCCGTTCCAACCAACTCCGTATTCCCCGGTAAGGGGTGAGATCGAAGCCGCCTTCCGCTGCGGTGTGGGTGTAGGCGTAGAGCGCGATGTCGGCGATCGTGTAGTGCTCCGCCGCAAGCCAATCATTGCCGTCCAACTGCTGCTCCATGACCGCCAGCGCAAAGTCGCCGCGCGTGTGGTTGTCGGCGATGCGCTGGGCCAGCTGTGCTTGCTCAGCCGGCGGTAGATGCAGCTTCCAGTGCCGATTGACCGCGATATACGGCTCGTGGCTGTACTGCTCGAAAAACATCCAGCGCAACACGCTCGCCTGATCCCAGGCGTCGGTTGGGACCAGCGCGGTGTCGCGGGCCAAATAAAACAGGATCGCGCCCGATTCTGACAGCATCCGCCCGTCGTCGAAGACCATCGTCGGGATCTTGCCGATCGGGTTGATCGCTTGAAACTCGGTCGTGCGGGTCTCATCGCGGTTCTGCGTCGTGTCGACCCGGCGATAGGGAATGCGGAGTTGCGCCAGCAGCAGCCGTACCTTGTAGACATTGCCCGAGTCGAGATCACCGTAGAGGGTCAGCATCGATTTTCCCACCGCTGGATAAAAGGACAATATTACTGTCCTATATCATACCAGCATCACAATCGCCTTGAAATGCGTTGAGCCACGCAGCCGCCTTGCGCCGGCGCGCCCTTTCAGTATAGTGCCGCGCTCCCTTGCCGGCCCATTCGGGACCGGCTCGGTCCGGGCGGCGCGACGCGCACCGGGCCACATCAGCCACAAGGGGTTGTCAGAATGCCGCTCTACGAGAACGTCTTTATCGCCCGCCAGGACATATCCGGCACCCAGGTCGACGCCCTCGCCGATACCTTCACCCAGCTCATCACCGAGCATGGCGGCGAGGTCAAGAAGCGCGAGAACTGGGGCCTGAGAAACCTCGCCTACCGCATGAACAAGAACCGCAAGGGCCACTACGTGCTGTTCAACATCGACGCGCCTGCGCTGGCGATCGCCGAGCTCGAGCGGACGATGCGGATCAACGAGGATGTGTTGCGCTACCTGACCATCCGGGTCGATGAACTTGAGGAAGCGCCCTCGGCGGTGATGCTCAACCGCGGCAGCCGCGATGACCGGCCGCGGCGCAGCGACCGCGACCGCTACGACGACCGTGGGGACCGCGGCGATCGTGGCGACCGTGGCGATCGCGGGCCTCCGCCCGAGCGCGCGGTGGCCGAAGAAACGGCGGAGGCCTAAAATGGAAAGCCAGAGAGAATCCAGCGGCGGGCGTGCCGCGGCGGCGGCGCGGCGGCCATTCTTCCGCCGGCGTAAATCCTGCCCGTTCTCCGGGCCGAACGCGCCGAAGATCGACTATAAGGACACGCGGCTCCTGCAGCGCTTTATCTCCGAGCGCGGCAAGATCGTGCCGAGCCGCATCACCGCGGTTTCGACCAAGAAGCAGCGCGAGCTGTCGCGCGCGATCAAGCGGGCGCGCTTTCTCGGCCTGCTGCCCTACATGGTGCAGTAGCGATGGTTGAACTCATCCTTCTGGAGCGCGTCGAAAAGCTCGGCCAGATGGGGCAGATCGTCAAAGTCCGCCCCGGTTATGCGCGCAATTTCCTGCTGCCGCAAAAAAAGGCGATGCGGGCGACCAAGGACAATCTCGCCTATTTCGAGACCCAGCGCGCGCAGCTCGAGGCCAACAACCTCGCCCGCAAATCCGACGCGGAGCAAGTGGCTGGCAAGCTCGACGGGCTGCAGGTCGTGGTGATCCGCCAGGCCGGCGAGTCAGGTCAGCTATACGGCTCGGTCGCGGTGCGCGACATCGCCGACGCGGTGACCGAGGCCGGGTTCACGATTGACAAGCGTCAGGTCATCCTCGACCGGCCGATCAAGAACCTCGGCCTGCATCCGCTGCGGGTGATGCTGCACCCGGAGGTCGCGGTGACCGTGACCGCCAATGTCGCCCAATCCAAAGAGGCGGCGGAGATGCAGAAAGCCGGCATCAACCCGCTGATCGAACAGGATGACGAGGAAGAGGCGGAGCCCGAAGAAAGACCGGCCCCAGCTCCCGACGCCGCCTAATCGCAGAGACGTCTCGCGCGCTGCGTTCGTCAGCGCTTGTCCTCTGCCACAAAATTAGCCAAGGTTAGCAGCAGGTTCTGGCAGGATTTTGTGGCGATGCTGCTCGCGCGGCTGCTTACTCGTATCACGCGCATCGGCCGGATCGAACTCATCGACGCGGCGGGACGCAGCCGTGTCTTCGCCGGCTCGCCCGGACCGGCGGTCAAGGTCCGCCTTCACGACCCGGCGCTGCACTGGAAACTTGCCGTCAATCCGTGGCTGTACCTGCCCGAAGCCTATATGGACGGCACGCTGACGTTCGAAGAGGGCGGTATCTACGAGCTGATCGAGATCCTCGTCCGCAACGAGGAGCTGATGGCGACGGACGTTCCGTTGCGCCTGGCCAACCGCGTTCGGCAGCTCACCCGGCGCATTCACCAGTACAATCCGATCGCGCGCTCGCACCGCAATGTGGCCCACCATTACGATTTGTCGGATCAGCTTTACGATCTGTTCCTCGACCGTGACCGGCAATACTCCTGCGCCTATTTCCTCGACCCGAACGACGACATCGACACCGCGCAGCTCAACAAGCGCCGGCACATCGCCGCCAAACTCCTGATCCGCCCGGGGATGAAGGTACTCGATATCGGTTCCGGCTGGGGCGGCCTCGCGCTCTATCTGGCGAACGAATGTGGCGCCGACGTCACCGGGCTCACGCTTTCGAGCGAGCAGCTCAAGGTCGCGCAGCGCCGCGCCGCACAGGCGGGCATCTCAGACAGCGTGCGCTTCCACCTGCGCGACTATCGCGAGGAAACTGGCAGCTACGACCGCATCGTCTCGGTCGGCATGTTCGAGCATGTCGGGCTCATCCAGTACCCCGCCTTCTTCGACCGAGTAGGTTCGCTGTTGAAGCCCGACGGCGTCGCCCTGCTCCACTCGATCGGCCGCATGGACGGACCGGGCACGACAAATCCGTGGCTGCGCAAGTACATCTTCCCGGGCGGCTACTCGCCGGCGATCTCGGAGGTCGTGCCGGTGATCGAGCGGGCGCGGCTGTGGATCACCGATATCGAGGTGCTGCGGCTACATTACGCCGAGACGTTAAGCGCTTGGCGCCGGCGCTTCCTGCAACAGCGCGAACGCGTGCTGGAGCTTTACGACGAGCGGTTCTGCCGCATGTGGGAAACCTATCTGGTTGGCTCCGAGCTCGCCTTCCGGTTTGGCGGCCATCTGGTGATGCAGATCCAGATGGCCAAAGCCGTCGATACGGTGCCGCTGACCCGCGACTACATGTTCGACTGGGAACGCACCCACCGCGCCGCCGACGATCGCGCCACCGCCGAGCGCGCGGCTGACGATCGCGCTGCCGCCGCTCGCGCCACCGACAATCGCGCGGCGTGAGTGGCTGATTCATAAGTTAAAATCTGATTATTACTTAGTTTTCCACAATAATAACCACCGCAAGTTTCGCAAGCCGTGAAAATTGGAAGCGAAACCGCAGGCGCGCGGTGGTATCTTCGCCGTCATGGAATCCGTATCCCGCGTCACACCGTTACGCGAATCCACTTCCCTTGGGGATCCCGAGCCGATCCGGATCCCGCCCAGCAATACCGAGGTCGAGCAGGCCCTCCTCGGCGCCATCTTCCGCAACAACCTCGCGCATGGCCGGGTTTCCGATTTCCTCGAGCCCGAGCACTTTGGCAACGCCGTCCACGCCCGCATCTACGCGGCGATCGGCAAACTGATCGAGCGCGGCCAGCTCGCCAACCCGGTCACCCTCAAAAACCTGTTCGACCAGGACGGCGCGCTCGCCGAAATCGGCGGCGCGCAATATCTGACGCGGCTCGCCGAAGCGGCGGTGACGATCATCAACGCCGAAGATTACGGTCGCCGCATCCACGATTTGCATTTGCGGCGCCAGTTGATCGGGCTCGGCGAGGATGTCGTCAACGACGCGTTCCGCCACGACCTCGACGACCCGGCGATCGGCCAGATCGAGCGCGCCGAGCAGAAACTCTATGAACTCGCCAGCACCGGCCAGGCCGAGGGCGGGCTGCGCCCCTTCAACGCCGCGCTGATCGAGGCGATCCACAGCGCCGAAGCCGCGTTCAAGCGCGACGGGCGCACAGTCGGCGTGGCGAGCGGATTTATCGATCTCGACAAAAAACTCGGCGGGCTGCATCCCTCCGACCTGATTATCGCCGCCGGGCGGCCGGGGATGGGCAAGACCGCGTTCGCCACCAATATCGCGTTCAACGCCGCGAAAGCCTATCGCGCCGCGACGGGTCCGGACGGGCGGCCGATCTCCGAGGACGGCGCGGTGATCGGCTTCTTCTCGCTCGAAATGTCCGCCGAGCAATTGGCGACCCGCATCCTCGCGGAAGAAAGTGGCGTCTCGTCCGACCGCATTCGCCGCGGCGACGTGCGCCGCGAGGATTTCGACAAATTTGTCGCCGCGAGCCAACGCCTCGCGGCGGTGCCGCTTTACATCGACGACACGCCCGCGTTGTCGGTAGCGGCGCTGCGCACCCGCGCGCGGCGGCTCAAGCGCCAGCACGGGCTGGGGCTGATCGTTGTCGACTATCTGCAACTGATGCGGCCGAGCACCGCGAGCCGTGGACAGGAGAGCCGGGTTCAGGAAGTCTCCGAGATCACCCGCGGCCTCAAGGCGATCGCCAAGGAACTCGACGTGCCGGTGCTGGCCTTGTCGCAATTGTCGCGGCAGGTCGAAAACCGCGAGGACAAGCGCCCGCAACTGGCCGATCTGCGCGAATCCGGCTCGATCGAGCAGGACGCCGATGTCGTGATGTTCATCTTCCGCGAGGAGTACTACCTGTCGCGCGCGCAGCCAACGCAGCGACCTGAGGAGAGTCAGGAAAAATTCAATGACCGCCATCAGCACTGGCTCGACCGTTGCGAAGTCGCGACAGACAGGGCCGAAATCATCATCGCCAAACAGCGCCATGGTCCGATCGGAACCGTGACACTTCATTTCGAGGCCGAGACGACGAAGTTCAGTGATTTCCAGGGCGAGGAAACTCTGCCGGCTAGGTACTAAGGTGTCGATGAGGTTGAGGCACTGGTCGATTTCGTCGCCTTTCCCGCGCAAGCGGGGGTGAAGAGTAAAGGTGATCGATGCCCTCCGACCCCGCTTCTCTCGCCGGCGCGATCCTCGAAATCGACCTTGGTGCCGTCGTCGCCAACTGGAAATTGCTCGCGGCAAAGGTCGCGCCGGCTTCGTGCGCCGCGGTCGTCAAGGCCAACGGTTATGGGCTCGGCGCGGCGGAAATCGGACGCGCGCTCGAGGCTGCCGGGTGCCGGCGGTTTTACGTCGCGACGCTCGACGAGGGGATCGCGCTGCGTGCCGCGCTCGGCAACGAGCCCGAGATCGCGGTGTTCAATGGGCCCCTCCCCGGCTCGGCCGAGGAATTCGCCGCGGCGCATCTGATCCCGGTGCTGAACGACCCCGGCCAGGTCGCGGCGTGGGAGGAGCTGGCGACCCGGCGCGATGTTCCGGCGCCGATCATCCATGTCGATACCGGGATGAACCGCCTCGGCTTGACCGCGGCTGAATTCGACGCGCTGACCGGCCGGCTTCGCGTACCCCACCCGCGGACACTTGTCAGCCACCTCGCTTGTGCCGAGCGGCCGGACCACCCGCGCAACGCCGCTCAGCGCGAGCGTTTCCGCGAGGCCTGCCGGCGTCTTCCAAGCATCAGAGGAAGCCTCGCCGCCTCATCCGGGATTTTCCTCGGTCCGGATTTCCACTTTGACGAGGTGCGGCCGGGAGCGGCGCTTTATGGCATCAACCCGTGTCCCCGATCGCGCAATCCGATGCGTGCCGCGGTCAGGTTGAGCGCGAAGATCGTGCAAATCCGCGAAATTGACAGCGGAGAGTCGGTTGGCTACGGTGCCGCGCACGTCATGGACGGACCCGGATTGTTGGCAACCGCCGCAATAGGTTACGCCGATGGCTGGCCGCGTTCGCTGAGCCATCGCGGCTGCGGTTGGCTCAATGGAAAGCGGGTCCCCCTGCTCGGCCGGGTGTCGATGGATCTGGCGACATTCGATGTCTCGGCGATCGAGCCGGCGGCGCTTTATCCGGGCGCGATGATCGAGCTGATCGGCGACCATTACGGGGTCGATGACGCCGCCGCCGACGCCGGCACGATCGGCTACGAGATCCTGACCAGCCTGGGCAGCCGCTTTCACCGAGTGTACCGCGAGCCCAGCTCCTGATGTTTGCCTTTCTGGCGTCGGTCGGCGCGGCTTTTTTCGGTTTTTTGGCGGCGACCGGGCGGCTCGTGCGCTTTGCGCTGCACGGGCTCGGCGCGGCGCTGAGCCCGCCGTTCTACCCGCGGCTGATCCTGCGCCAGATCGTCTATATGGGCTATTACTCATTGCCGGTCGTCGGGCTGACAGCGATCTTCACCGGCATGGTGCTGGCGCTGCAATCCTATACCGGGTTCAGCCGCTTCAACGCCGAGAGCGCAGTCGCGACGGTGGTCGTCCTGTCGGTGACGCGCGAGCTAGGGCCGGTGATCGCCGGGCTGATGGTCGCCGGACGGGTCGGTGCCGCGATGGCCGCCGAGATCGGCACGATGCGGGTCACCGACCAGATCGACGCGCTGACCACCCTGTCGACCGACCCGTTCCGTTATCTCGTGCTGCCGCGCCTGTTGGCCGGACTGCTGACCCTGCCGGTTCTAGTCTTGGTCGCCGATATCATCGGCGTCTTCGGCGGCTATCTCGTCGGCACCTACAAGCTCGGCTTCAACCCGGCGAACTACCTGACCCAGACCGAGACCTATCTCGAGACGATGGACGTCGTCTCGGGCCTCGTCAAAGCCGGGGTGTTCGGCTTTATCATCGCCTTGATGGGCTGCTATCACGGCTACCATTCGCGCGGCGGCGCCGAGGGGGTCGGTCAGGCGACGACCTATGCCGTGGTTTCCGCCTCGATTCTCATTCTCTTGAGCAATTACTTGCTGACCACGGCCTTCTTCGGCAAATGAGCGCCGCCAAGACCCCAAAGATCGCCGTTCGCGGCGTCGAAAAATCGTTCGGCCCGAAGCGCGTGCTCGACGGTGTCGACATCGACTGCGCTGTCGGCGAAAGCCTCGTCATCATTGGCGGCTCGGGCACCGGAAAGTCGGTGCTGGTCAAATGCATCCTTGGTCTGTTGCAACCCGAAGCCGGCTCGATTCGTATCGATGGCGAGGAGACCATCGGCATCCGCCGCGCCGACCGGACCGCGCTTATGCACAAGTTTGGCATGCTGTTCCAGGGCAGCGCCCTATTCGACTCGCTCCGCGTGTGGGAGAATGTCGCCTTCGGCCTTATACAAGGGCGCGGCATGGAACGGGCCAAGGCGCGGGAGATCGCGCTCATTAAGCTGGCCGCGGTCGGGCTCAATGCCGAGGTCGGCGAGCTGCACCCGGCGGAGCTGTCTGGTGGCATGCAAAAGCGCGTCGCGCTGGCGCGCGCGATCGCCGCCGAACCCGAGATCATCTTTTTTGACGAGCCGACCACCGGGCTCGACCCGATCATGGCCGATGTGATCAACGATCTCATCGTCACGCTCGTGCGCCAGCTCGGCGCGACCGCGGTATCGATCACCCACGACATGGTCAGCGCCCGCAAGATCGCCGACCGCATCGCGATGCTGCACAAGGGCAAGATCATCTGGCAGGGCCCGACCGGCGAGATCGACGACAGCAACAATCCATTCGTCGACCAGTTTGTGCACGGCCACGCGGAGGGCCCGATCCAGATGGAGGTGCGGGCGCTGTGATGTTTCGTGCGGTGCGAGGCTAACCGATGGCTAAGTCATCGCCGCGCTACGCTTGCCAGGAATGCGGGGCGGTCTACCCGAAATGGGCCGGCCGCTGCGAGGCTTGCGGCGCGTGGAACAGCCTTGTCGAGGAGTTGCCACGCGCCGGACCCCCGAAGAGCCTCGGGGGTGGCGGCGGGAAGGGTGGCCATGCGCTCGATTTTGTCGGTCTTGCCGGCGAGAGCGGCCGCGGCGCCCGCCACCTGACGGGCATCGCCGAGCTCGACCGGGTGTGCGGCGGCGGGCTGGTCCCCGGCTCGGCGATCCTTGTCGGCGGCGATCCCGGCATCGGCAAATCGACCCTGCTGTTGCAGGCGGCGGCCGCGGTGGCGGCGGGCGGCGGCGCGGCCGCCTACATCACCGGCGAGGAGGCGATCGACCAGATCCGGTTGCGCGCCCGCCGGCTCGGTGTCGCCGACGCTTCGGTGCGGCTCGCGGTGGCGACCAGCGTGCGCGACATCGCCGCGTCGCTCGACATCGCCCACCCGCCGCTTCTCGCGGTCATCGACTCGATCCAGACGATGTATCTCGATACGCTCGACAGCGCGCCCGGCACGGTTAGCCAGGTGCGCGGCGCGGCGCAGGAGCTGATCGGCCTCGCCAAGCGGCGCGGGTTTGTGCTGGTGCTGGTCGGTCATGTTACCAAGGAAGGCATGATCGCCGGGCCGCGGGTCCTCGAGCACATGGTCGATACGGTGCTCTATTTCGAGGGCGAGCGTGGCCACCAGTTCCGCATCCTGCGCGCGGTCAAGAACCGCTTTGGCGCGACCGACGAGATCGGCGTCTTCGAGATGAGCGACCGGGGTCTGGTGGAGGTTCCCAACCCGTCGGCAATGTTCCTCGCCGAGCGCGCCGATTCCGAAGACGGCAGCGCCGTATCCGGTGCGGCGGTGTTCGCCGGCATAGAGGGCACGCGGCCGGTGCTGGTCGAGATCCAGGCGCTTGTCGCCCCAGCGCTGCTCGGTACGCCGCGTCGCGCGGTCGTCGGCTGGGACGCGACGCGCCTGGCGATGATCGTGGCCGTGCTCGACGCGCGCTGCGGCCTGTCGGTCGGCGCCAACGACATCTATCTCAACGTCGCCGGCGGGCTGCGCATCGGTGAACCGGCGGCCGATCTCGCGGTCGCCGCGGCGCTGATCTCGGCGATGGTCGAGACCCCGGTGCCGGCCGATACTGTCGTCTTTGGCGAGATCGGGCTTTCCGGCCGGGTGCGACCGGTGTCGCATACCGACGCGCGGCTCAAGGAGGCGGCGAAGCTCGGCTTCGGCGAGGCCTGGGTCCCGGCGCGCGGCCAAAGGGATAAGCGGCGCTCCGGCGACGGCATCGCGACCGTGCCGATCGGGCATCTGAGCGAGCTGGTCGATCGGCTGGCGCCGGCCGACAGCCGGCGGCGGATGCGGCGCGTGACGGCGGCGCAATAGGCCCCCCGTGAAGTCAATCTGATGAACCCGCTCGATATCGGCGTCATCGTGATCATCGGCTTGTCGGCGGTGTTCGCCTTTGCCCGCGGCTTTGTGCGCGAGGCGCTGTCGATCGTCGCTTGGGTCGGCGCCGGATTCATCACCCTCTACGGCTTCACCACCGTCTACGCGCTGGTCGACCCGATGGTGCGTAACCCGCTGTTGTCGCAGCTGATCGCGGGTTTCGGCCTCTTTGTCGTGAGCCTTGTCGTGTTGACGATCATCACCGGCATCATCGCCCGCGCGGTGCACGCCAGCGCGCTGTCGCCGATCGACCGGACGCTGGGCTTCATCTTCGGCGTGCTGCGCGGCGCCTTCGTCATCTGCCTCGCCTATCTGCTGCTCGACATGGCGGTGCCGGGCGGCGACCGGCCGGTGTGGCTGCGCGAGGCGAAGAGCGCGCCCTATCTGCAGCAAGGCGCCGACATGCTGCGCAACGTGCTCCCCGAATCGCTGCGGCAGAAGACCTCGGCCGCGGCCGACGACGTGATCAGAACCGTGTCGCCCGCGGTCGAGGCGCAGAAGGCGATGCGGGCGTTGACCAACCCCACCGCGGCGCCGCAAGCCGCGCCCCAACAAGCGCCGCCGCCGACCTACAAACAGACCGACCAGAAGGAGCTCGACCGCATCATCAACAACAATCAGCGGTGACGGCGGCGGGGCTTGTCATCTGCTGGTAACACGGGTGATAAGACCCCATATTCTCTAAGGCCGGACGGGCAAGATCGAGGGCGCGCGCATGCTGACGACCGGCCGCGGCGACGCGGATCGCTTTCACGAGGAATGCGGCGTGTTCGGTGTGTTCGGCCATCCGGACGCGGCGGCGCTGACCGCGCTCGGCCTGCACGCGCTGCAGCATCGCGGGCAGGAGGCGGCCGGGATCGTCGCTTATGACGGCGAGCAGTTCAACGCGCATCGCGGCATGGGCCTCGTCGGCGACAATTTCAGCTCCAAGGACGTCATGGCGCGATTGCGCGGCTACTCCGCGATCGGCCATGTCCGCTACGCGACGACCGGCGAAGTGGCGATGCGCAACATCCAGCCACTGTTCGCCGATTTCGAGTTCGGCGGCCTCGCCATCTGCCACAACGGTAACCTCACCAACTCCTACCAGCTGCGCAAACAGCTGGTGCGGCGCGGCAGCCTGTTCCAATCGACGAGCGACACCGAGGTCATCGTCCACCTGATCGCGACAAGCCTCAAAGACACCGTCGTCGACCGCCTGGTCGACGGGCTGCGTCAGGTCGAGGGCGCCTATTCGCTGGTCGCGCTGTCGCAGGATTCGATCATCGGCCTGCGCGACCCGTTGGGCGTGCGGCCGCTCGTCGTCGGCCGGCTCGCCGACGCGTGGATCCTCGCGTCGGAGACCTGCGCGCTCGACATCATCGACGCCGATTTTGTCCGCGATGTCGAGCCCGGCGAGATCGTCATCGTTGACGCCGAGGGGCTGCACAGCATCAAACCGTTCACCCGCAAGCCCGAGCGCCTGTGCATTTTCGAGCACATCTATTTCGCCCGGCCCGACAGCGTCATCGAGGGCCAAAGCGTTTACGAGGCGAGGAAACGCATCGGCCGGGAGCTGGCGCGCGAGAGCCATGTCGATGCCGATATCGTCGTGCCGGTGCCCGATTCCGGGGTCCCGGCGGCGATCGGTTATTCCCAGGAGGCTGGGATTCCGTTCGAGCTCGGCATCATCCGCAACCATTACGTCGGCCGCACCTTTATCGAGCCGACCGACCAGATCCGCCATCTCGGCGTGCGACTGAAGCACAACGCCAACCGCCACGACCTTGAAGGCAAGCGGGTGATCCTCGTCGACGACTCGATCGTGCGCGGCACGACCTCGACCAAGATCGTCGACATGGTCCGCCACGCCGGCGCGCGCGAGGTGCATATGCGGATCTCGAGCCCGCCGATCACCAATCCGTGCTTTTACGGCATCGCGACCCCCGATCGCGACGAGCTGCTCGCCGCGCACTACGATGTTGACGCGATGGCGCGCCTCTTTCGCGTCGACAGCCTCGCGTTCGTCTCGATCGACGGGCTCTACCGCGCGATGGGCGAGCCCGGGCGCGACCCCCTCCTGCCGCGCTTCTGCGACGCCTGCTTCACCGGCGACTACCCGATCCCGCTGATCGACGCCGATGACGGCAAGGTGTCGGTGCAGCTCTCCCTGCTCGCCGAGCCGGCCTGAGCCGTCTCCGCGTCTGGCCGATCGTCAGAACCCGGTAGCCGCGGCCCGGCCCGCCCGCTCGGCAACGGCGATGCATTGCGGGCCGATAATGGATTAATCTGCCGCGCGCCGGGATCAGATACCCGGCGGCAAGTAGCATCGGGTGAGAGCCGGGATGGCGATCGAGGCGGCGGTAGGCGGAACCTCCACGGCGCGGGCGGGCCTCACCGGCGTGATCGTCGCGGCGACGATCGGCAATGTCCTCGAATGGTTCGACTTCCTGGTCTACGGCTTTTTCGCCGTGACGATCTCGGAGGTGTTCTTTCCCGCGGGCAATCCGACGATCTCGCTGCTGCTCACCTTCAGCGCCTTTGGCCTTGCCTATGTCGTGCGGCCATTGGGCGCGGTGATCGTCGGCGGCTATACCGACAAGCACGGCCGCAAGGCTGGTCTCACCTTGTCGATCGCGCTGATGATGATCGGCACCATCCTGATGCTGGCGACGCCGGGCTATGCGACGATCGGGGTTGTCGCGCCGATAATCATCACCCTCGCGCGCCTGCTGCAGGGGTTTTCGGTCGGCGGCGAGTTCGGCAGCGCGGTCGCCTTCCTGGTCGAGCACGGGCACGAGCGCAAGGGCTACAGCGCGAGCTGGCAGTGGGGCTCGACCGGCATCATCTCGATCATCGTGTCGCTGTTCGGGGTCGTGCTGACGACGCAGTTGACGCATGAGCAGCTGGTCGATTGGGGCTGGCGCGTGCCCTATGTCTTCGGCCTGCTGATCGGACCGGCGGGGCTCTATATCCGCTCGCGGATGTCCGAGACGCCGGAATTTCTCGCAGCCGCGAAGCCTGAAACCGTGCCGATCGGCGACCTGCTGCGCCGGCACCCGGTGTCGGTGCTGCTGGCGCTCGGCGCCTCGGTCGTCTCGAACAGCTCGTACTACCTGTTGCTTTACATCCCGACCTACGGGCAGAAGACGCTGCATTTGCCGGCCTATACCGGGTTTGTCGCGACCCTGGTCGGCGGCGTCCTCCTCGCGATTTTCTCGGTCGTTGCCGGGCATTGGTCGGACAAGATCACCTCGCGCGCCCCGATCATGCTGTGGGCCGGTCTGCTCTTTGCGCTCACCGCCTATCCGGTGTTCTGGCTAATGGTCACCTATCCCTCGCTGGCGGCGTGCGTGTTCGCGGTCGGCTGGCTCAACCTCGTCAAGGCAGGGTATAGCGGGGTCCTGCCATCGCTGCTCTCCGAGCAGTTCCCGGTCGAGGTCCGCGCGGTCGGGGTCGCCTTCAGCTACAGCGTCTCGGTGACGATCTTCGGCGGGTTCGCACCTTTCGTAGCGACCTGGCTGATCGCCGCGACCGGCGACCCGCTGTCGCCGAGCTATTATCTGATCGTGACGGCGCTGATGAGCATCGCCGCGCTGTTGGTGATATGGCGCCGCGGCGCGCCGGCGCAGGGCTGATGGCCGGAATTCTCGCCGGAAAGATCGCGCTGGTCACTGGCGCCTCGCGCGGGATCGGCGCCGCGGTCGCCGAGCGCTTCGCCGCCGAGGGCGCGCACCTCGTGCTGGCGGCGCGCACCCCGGGCGGGCTCGAAGAGGTCGACGACAAAATCCGTGCCGCCGGCGGCAGCGCGACCCTGGTGCCGCTCGACCTCAGGGACTTCATCAAGATCGACGAATTGGCCGCGGCGCTTTACGAGCGCTACGGGCATCTCGACATCCTCGTCGGCAACGCCGCCGAATTCGGCACGTTCTCGCCCCTCGGCCATATCGACCCCAAGCTGTGGGACGAGATCATCGATCTCAACCTGACCGCCAATTGGCGGCTGATCCGCGCGATGGACCCACTGCTGCGAGCCGCCGAGCATGGCAGGGCGATTTTTGTGACGAGCGGCATCGCGCGCAGCCCGCGCGCCTACTGGGGCCCCTATGCGGTCAGCAAGGCGGGGCTCGAAGTGCTGGTCAAGACCTACGCGGCGGAGATCGAGAAGACGCGAGTGCGCGCCAATCTGATCGGTCCGGGGGTCGTGCGCACGCGACTGCGCGCTCGCGTCTTCCCGGGCGAGGACCCGATGACCCTTCCGCCGCCCGACAGCGTCGCAGACGCCTTTCTCGAGCTCGCGCTGCCCGAATGCGAGCGCAACGGCGAAATCGTCAACGCCAGCGACCTCGCCGACACCATCTCGCGGGCGCGACGCTGATAGCGACCCGCGATCAATTGCCGGGCCCCGAGCTGTGCGTCGTCGCCCCAACCTTCAACGAGAGCCGCAACGTTGCGGTGCTGGTCGAGCGGCTGGGCCAGGTGCTCGACGGCATCGATTGGGAAATCGTCTTCGTCGACGACAATTCGCCGGACGGCACCGCCGAGCGGGTGCGCGCACTCGCCGCCGCCGACCGGCGCGTGCGCTGCCTGCGCCGCGTCGGGCGTCGCGGCCTCAGCTCGGCGTCGATCGAGGGCATGCTGTCGACCTCGGCCGAATTTGTCGCGGTGATGGACGCCGACCTCCAGCATGACGAAGCGCTGTTGCCGGCGATGCTCGCGCGCCTCAAGGAGGGCGAGACCGACCTCGTCGTAGCGAGCCGATACGTCGGCAGCGGCGCGGCGACCGGGCTGTCCAGTGAGAGCCGCCGATTTCTCAGCCGCGCCGGGGCGCGTCTCGCGCGCGCCCTGCTCAAGACCGAGATCACCGATCCGGTCAGCGGGTTCTTTATGCTACGGCGGGAGACGATCGACCGGATCGCGCCCCGCCTCAGCGGCATCGGCACCAAGATCCTGATCGACATCCTCGCGTCGTCGCCGCGCCCGCTCGCGGTCGCTGAGCTGCCCTACCGGTTCCGCCCGCGTCATGCCGGCGAGAGCAAGCTCGATACCCTGACCGCGCTCGAATACGGGCTGCTGCTCGCCGAGAAGATCGGCGGCGGTTATTTCTCGCACAAACTGCTGCTCTTCGGCCTCGTTGGGGCGAGCGGCGTTGTCGTCAACCTGAGCGTATTGCGAGGATTGCTCGCCTTTACCGCTGATCCCACCCTTGCGGTGACGATTGCGACGCTTATCGCGATGGTGTGGAACTTCTTCCTCAACAACATCCTGACTTATCGCGACCGCCGCCTTACCGGCTGGCGAGCGGTCCGCGGGCTGGTGTCGTTCATGGCGGTTTGCGGTCTGGGCGCGTTCGTCAACGTCGCGATCTTCCGCGAGCTTTACGCGACGACACAGATGTGGCTTCCGGCCGGCATCGCCGGCGCGCTGATCGGGGCGCTGCTCAATTACGGCTTGAGCTCGATCTTCACCTGGGGCGCCCGGGCATAACCGCGCCAAAGCGCGGCGATCGAGGCGAGCATGTAGACCATGCCTAGCTGCGCGGCGGGAAATACCGGCAGCGCGTGGCGCGGCTCAAAATAAATAAGCGAAAAGGCGCCGGTGACGCTGACGAAAGCGAGCCAGAGGAAGCCCGCCGCCCATAACTCCGCGGCGACCGGATCACCGCGGCGCCATCCCCGTAGCCACAAAAAGGGGATGCCAAAGATGAAAATCGTGAACAGCACGGCCGAGATGAATTTGGTGATGCCGGCAACGATCATCAGCACGACCATTCCGGGAGAATAGTGCCCAACCAGCACGAGGTGCCGGATCGACAGACCGGGGATGACCCGCGCCGCGATCGGCGTTCCCTCTTGGATGAAATCGTTGATCGTGTTGATCGGATCGGTGAGGTCGGAGGCGAGATCGAAATAATCGAAATTGCGGATGATCACCCGCAGGTAGGCGAGCGGATGATGCGCCGCCTCAGCGACGAATTTGGCGACGACCATCGACTGGAGCTGGGTCGGGGTGCAGCGACAGCGCTCGTCCAACACGGCGATGAAGCGCATCTGGGCCGGGAAATCGTAGGCTGTCATCGTGTCGTTCACGGTACGCGAGATCAGATCGTCGCCGGTAAAGGGATCGGTGTAGCCGTAGGTCCGCATGTCGAACAGCGGACGCAGATAATTCTCGACGCCGGTGATGCTGAAGAACGCCTCGCCGGTGCGATGCAGATTGAACAGGCAATAGCCGCCGACCATCGTCGCGACGATTGCCGTAAAACCGGCCGCCGGAGCCAGCTGGCGCCAAGCAAAGCCGCGCCGCAGCGCGATGACGACCAGCAGCAGGATCGGCAAGAAGGTGAAATATAACCCGTTGTCGCGGGTCCACAGGGAATATCCCCACAGCACCGCAAGCCCGGCGAGCTTCGCCCCCGACAGCCGCCACATGCCGAGCAAATCCCCCAGCAGCGCAAAAATCACGATGTTGAAGAGGCTGGCATAGACGCTGTCGCTCATCAGCGAATTGTCCCACAGCAACGAGCGCGAGCACACGTAGAGCAGCACAGCCAGAATCGCCCATCCGGTAGCGCCCGACAGACGCTCCGCGACCCGGAAGATCAAGACCATCGCCGCAATGTCGAGCGCACCCTGCAGGATGACCACGAGCGGCATCCAGAAACCGGGCGCGACCAGTTTCGCCGCCGCCAGGATCAGCGGGTAGCCAGCGGTGCGGAAAACCAGCCGCGATATCGAGCCGGGGAGCCAGGCGACCGGGCCAACGGCGCTGCCGTCGAGGATCGCGTCGGCGAAAAACACGTAACCCACAGTGTCGGGCGCGATGGACGGGCCGGCAATCGCCAGGATCGCGAGCTTCCCAGCCGCGACCCCCGCCAGCAGCCAGAACAACACCGCGCCCGATCGATTGAAGCGAGACGCCATCACGCGCGAACGTAGGGGTTCGCCCCTTTGCGCAGCATGAGGCGGATCGGCGTGCCGGGCAGGTCGAAATCCTGCCGCAGCGCGTTGACCAGATACCGCCGGTAGGAATCGGGCAGCTCGCCAGGTTTTGAGGCAAACAGCGCGAAGCTCGGCGGCCGTGTGTTGACCTGGGTGACGTAGCGCAGGCGTAGCCGCCGGCCACTGACGAGCGGCGGTGGATGGCGCTCCTGGATCGCGGCGAGCCAGCGGTTGAGCAGCGGTGTCGGCACCCGCCGGTTCCACACCGCATCGGCGGCGATGACCGCATTCATCAACGGGTCGAGGCCGCTGCCGCGCAGCCCCGAGACCGGCACCAGCGCCACCCCGTGAAGCTGCGGCAGCGATGCGGCCACCCGGTCGCGGAGCAGTTTGAGGGTCGCGGCACGGTCCTTGACCGCGTCCCATTTGTTGGCGGCGAGGACCAGCGCCCGCCCCTCTTCGGCGACCAGATTAGCGATCGTCAAATCCTGCCGCTCGAACGGCTGCAGCGCGTCGAGCACGAGGACGACCGTACCGGCGAAGCGGATCGTCCGCAGCGTGTCGGCGACGGAAAGCCGCTCGAGCGGGTCCTCGACCCTGGCACGGCGGCGCAGACCCGCGGTATCGACAAGCCGGATCGGCCGCCCCTGCCATTGCCACTCGAGCGCGATCGCGTCGCGGGTGATTCCCGGCTCGGGGCCCGTCAACAGCCGATCCTCGCCGACAAGCCGGTTGACCAGCGTCGACTTGCCGACATTGGGCCGCCCGACGATCGCCAATTGCAGCGGCCGCTCGCCAGGCTCGGCTTCGATTTCCTCGTCCGGCAACGGCGCCAGGTCGCGCAGCCGGTCGTAAAGCTCCGCAAAGCCCTCGCCGTGGGCCGCCGACAGCGGAACCGGATCGCCGAGGCCGAGCGCATAAGCCTCGCCGACCGCGCCGAGCTCCGACCGGCCCTCGGCCTTGTTGGCGATGAGCACGACGGGCTTGCCGCTCCGCCGGAGCCAGCCGGCGAAATGACGGTCGGGTTCGGTCAGCCCTTCGCGGGCGTCGATCACCAACAGCACGACATCGGCGAGCGCGAGCGAGCGCTCGGTCTGCGCCCGCATGCGCCCGGCGAGCGTCGCCGGCGCCGCCTCTTCGAGACCAGCCGTGTCGATGACACGAAATTCGAGGTCGGCGATGCGCCCCTGGCCCTCGCGGCGGTCGCGGGTTACCCCCGGGGCGTCATCGACCAGCGCCGTCCGGCGTCCGACCAGGCGGTTGAACAGGGTCGACTTGCCAACATTCGGCCGCCCGAGGATCGCGACCGTAAACGCCATCGTTGCGCCGCTTCGTTACCGATAAGCCGACAGTTTGGCATCGTCGGTCAGCAGGTAAAGCGTGTTGTCGGCGATGACCGGACCGAGATAGCCCTTATCGGAGAGCTCGGTCTCCGAGATTGTCTCCCCGGTTTGCGGCGAGATCCACATCGCTTTGCCGCTCGACGACAGCACGATCAGCTGATCGCCGCCGAGCACCGGTCCGGCCCAGCGGATCGGATCCTTTTTCTTCTTCTCGTCCTCGTAATGCGGCAACGGCTGCGTCCAGCGGATCTTGCCCTCGTTGCGGGTCAGACAGACGATGTCGTTGTCGTTGGCGAGCAGGAACACGAAGTCGCCGACGCACCACGGCTCGTGGCTGCTCGCCATTTCCTGTTCCCAGACATGGGCGCCGTTGCGCAGCTCGATCGCCATCATCCGTCCGCTGTGGCTGACCGCGAAGACCCGGCCGCGGTCGATCACCGGGCGGCCATGTATGTCGGCCATGCCCGATACCGCGTCCACCGTGCGCGCCGAGGCCAGGTTCTCGCTCCATGTCGGCTGGCCGTTCTCGGTCCGCAACGCGAAGAGCTCGCCCGAATTATACGCGACGACAACCGTCTCGCCCTCGACCGCCGGGCTGGCGCTGCCGAGCAAGCCCGCGGTCTCGGGGATCCCGTTATGCGACCATAAGCGGCTGCCGTCATCGGCCGAGAGCGCGAGCAGCTCGTTCTCGACGGTCACGACAAAGATCCGATTGTCGGCGACGGTCGGCGCGCTGTGCACCGGCGACGTGACGTTCTTGCGCCAGATCACCTTGCCGTCGCCGGGGTCGAGCGCCAGCACCTCGGCATAGCCGGTCGACACGAAGAGCCGATCCTTCCAAAAGCACGGGCCGCCGCCGAACGCGCTGCCCTTCAGCTCTTCGGGTTTCAGGTCGACCTGCCAGAATGCCTTGCCGCTACCCGCGTCGAGTGCGCTGACCTGAACGCCGCCATCCATCGCGAACACCCGGCCACCGGCGATGACGGGCTGCGACATGACCCGTGTATAGCGCGCCGAGCCGTCGCCGATACTGCGATCCCAGATCTTCTTCACCGGGCTCGCCAGCGCGGGATTGCCCATTGCGTGATTGGGATTGCCGCCCGGCTCCGGCCAGTCCGGGTTGACCGTGGCCGGCGGCAGGCTGATCGCCAGGCTGGCGAGGTTCGGATCGGGCGCGGCCGTGCGGTCGAGCCCCAGCACCGAGATGCGTTCGCCGGGCAGCTTGGTCTTCTTGTCGTCGAACAGCCCGCACCCGCCCGTCGTCAGCGACGCGGCCAGCACCGAAACAAAGCGGCGGCGGTTCATGGAAGCGAGGCGGTGATCACGGCTTCAGCGCGGCGGCCATCTCGGCGGCTCGGCCGCGGACACCCTCGGGCGCGGCCGGGTCGTCGGCGAGCTTCTTGTAGATATCGAGTGCGGCCGCCCTGTCGCCGGCCTTGAGTTGCGCCGCCGCAGTGACTTCGAGGGCGGTCGGGCGCCACGGATTGCCGGTTTCGGTCAATGGCTTGAGCCGAGATATTTGGCTCTGCGCGTCGCCGTCGACCAGACCGTTCATCGCCGAGAGCAGCGTTGCGACATCGCGCAGCTCGGGATCGACGTAGGAGGACGCGGCGATGCGGTCGTAGGTGGCGATCGCCGACTTGCGGTTGTCGGCGATGGTGTCGAGATCGGCGGCTTCCAACTCGGCGAGCTCGCCATAGCCGCCACCCTCCGCGGCGACCGAGGCAAAGACCTTGGCCGCCTCGGCATTCTTGCCTTCGCGGTACAACGCCATCGCCGCCGAATAGCGGACCGATCGGGCCTGACGCTCCGACAGCTGGTGGTTGCGCCAGGCTACGATGCCCCCGGCAATCGCCAGCGCGAGGACGACCACGACGATGACGTACCGCCCATAGCGCTGCCACAGCTTCAACAGATTGTCGCGGCGCAGCTCTTCGTCGATTTCGCGGAAAATGTCGCTCACGAACGCCTCGAACCCCGCGGTGAGCGGCTGGCTAACATATTTCGGCCGCCGAGGCGAGCCAAACAGCGCGCCCGCGCGATGCTGCCGCAGCCGACCCCAACCTACGCAAGACGGTGGACGCCTCCGCAGAAATCGTCAAAATTACAGGTCCGTGACAATAAGCGGCGGTCGGCAATGAAGAGCACGAGCGCGACGGTCTTCCCCCTTCGCGAGTATCGCGCGGAACGAAGGGCGCAGTTCTTTACCCGCTCGGAAATGAACCAGTTGCTCGGCCTCTACAGCCGCAATGTGTCGCGCGGCGTGTGGCGCGATTATGCAATCGACCATCGTGACGAGCAGGCCCTGTTCTCGGTGTTCCGCCACACTCACGACAGCGCGCTCTACACGATCGTCAAGTGCAAGGCTTCGCCGGCGGCGCCGGCCGAGTTCTCCGTGCTGAGCGGACGACAGCGGCTCAGCGCCGGTGCGACGCTCGCCGAGGCGCTCGAATTCTTCCGCGGCAAGCTGGCGCTGGTCGCGTCCGAACCGCGCTGATCAAGTGCGTCGGCGCATCTGCGCCGACTTCGGCAGCATCCGCTCGAGGATGCCGTCGCGCCGAATAAAGCCGTGCATAAGCGCGGCGCCGACATGCATCGCGACGAGCGCGTAAATCAGCAGTTGGCCGGTCAGGTGCAGCGCGATCGCCACCTGCGCCAGGCGGCCGCTTTGCGGCACCAGCGGCGGGATCGCGACAATGCCGAAAAAGCTGACCGCATGCCCAGACGCAGCGAGGATCATGTAGCCGGTCAGCGGCATCGCGACAAACAATACAAAGATCGCCGCCTGCGTCGCACGGGCGAGCCACACCTCGATCCGGGTCAACAGCGGCCGCAACGGCGGCGACGGATGGCCGAGCCGCCAGCTTGCCCACAGCAGCATCAGCGCGAGGATGACGATGCCGACCGAGCCGTGCAGCATCAGCAACCACTCGCGCGCGTCGCTGTGCCGCGGGGTGCCCGAGATGCCGTATGCCAACGCGATCGCGATCACGGCCAGGATCGTGTTGAGCCAGTGGAGCCCGCGCGCTATCGGATCGTAGGTCACCCCGCGTGCCGCGCGGCGCATCAACCGGCTCCGTCAATCCGCCCGAAATGCCGCTCGGCTTCGGCAAGCCGGCACCAGGCCTCGGCGAGAACCAGGGCGGTCTCCAGCTCGGCGAGCTGCTCGGCTAATGGCCGCGTCGCGTCTGGCTTCGCCAGCGCGGCCACCGCCACGGCCTCGCACCCGGCCCACAGATAGCGGATCGCCGGAGCGGGCGGGTCGAGCGCGGCGAACGCCGTTTCGGCGGCTTCGAGCCGCTGCCGCGCGGATTTGAGACGCTCGCGGATATTGTCGCGCAGCGTCGCGGCGAGCCCAGCGAGCGGCTCGTCCTTGGGGAGCGACAACCGCCGTGCCGCCGCGTCGATCGCGGCCGGCAGGCGTATTTTGGGCGCCGTGGGCTGCGTCGGAACCGGCGCCGCCGGGGCGATGCCGGGCGGCGCTTGACGCAACATCAGGCTGTGGATCGCATTGAGGATCAGCCGCCAGGACGGCGGATCGAGCGGCCGGTAATGCCGTAGCGTGTCGGCCATCACCGCTTCGCCGTGGATCGGCAGGTAGCGGGCGATGTATTGGTCGAGCGCGATGTACTTGCGGACGAGGTCGCCCATCTCGGGATTGGGCGAGAACAGCACCGCCCTGCCCCGCCGCGACTCGGCGCGCAGGATCGCGGCGTGGCCCCACATGTCATGGTCAAAGACGCCGGCGTCGAGCGGATCGGCGACGAACAGGTGCCCGGGCATCACCAGCCGGTCGAAATGCGCCGCGGCGGAGGTCGAGCGGTCGAGCTCGGCAAAGACCGGGCCGTGGAAATACGGCATTTCGAGCGTCGGCGGGCAGCCGAAAGCGATGCTGTCGGGACCGAGCCGCAGGCTGACGATGCCGACCCCGGTGCCAAGGAACTCATGCGTGTGGACCGGCCGTACCGCTGCGATGCCGGTCCAGCCGGGCCGGCCGGACGACAGGTAGAACGCGCCGGCGCCCGATCCGATCGCAGCGCCGTGGCTGCCGAGAAAATCCCGCACGGCGGCATCGGCGCCGGTCACCCCCTCGGCCGCGTCGAGACCCCAGATCGCGAACCCGGTCGGCAACACGACGAGGTCGTGACCGCCCAGTGCTCCGCCGGCGATCGCCGCGCCGTCGACCAGATCGAAATCGAAGCCGAGCCGGGCCAGCGCCATCGCGTAATAAGCAAAGTTGGGATAGGCCGCTGCAGTGCCGGCAAGGAGCGCGATGCGCGGGTGGGCGATCGCCACCGCGCCGTCCGGCAGCCCGCGATCCCATCGCTCGGCAACGATGCCGAATTCGGCGATGCGCGCCGCGGTGCGGTCATCGACCTCGCACAGATAGTCGCCGGGTTCGTGCGCCGGTCCCGAGGCGCCGAGCCACCACAGCGCCGCCCCGCGCGCCGCGACCCGGTTGGCCGCGAGCGCCAGGTCGAAGCCGTCGAGGTTACGCCGCCAGGCGAGGTGAAGGAGCATTTGCTAAAGCAAGCACAAATAAATCGTCTTTCCCGCGAAAGCGGGAACCCAGGGCAACCATTCCATCGCTCGCCCCTGGGCCCCCACTTTCGCGGGGGTGACGACTGATTGGATCACGTGGGAAACGAAACCTCGACCCGGCCGAGCCTTCCGAAATCGGCGACGATTTTGGCCCCCGGCTCGGTAAAGACCATCCCCGTATGGGTGCCGGTGGTGATCACCGTGCCGGCGGCGACACCGCCGCGCCCGCAAGCATGGGTGACCGCGGCGAGCAACAACTCGATCGGCGTTCCGGCGCGCAATCCGGTGCACTCGGCGAACGGCTTGCCGTCGGCCGTGACCTCGATCGGCGGATGGGCGAGGTCGATGCCGTCCCAATTCGCCGCCACCGGCCCGTAGACCAGGGCACCGTTGGAGATGTTGTCGGCCAAGACCGAAAACCGGTCGAGCGAGCGGAAATCCTGATAGCGCGAGTCAACCACCTCGATCGTCGGGTGGAGCGCGGCGGCGTCCAGCACCTCGTGCCGCGTATAGGGCGCCGGTCGCGGCGGCAGCGGTTTGTTGAAGCGAAAGCCGATCTCGCACTCGATGCCGATGATCTTGAGGCCGCGCGCCGGCAGGCTCGCCGGGCTGGGATGCACCGCCGAGGCAAAAATCGGCGCCGCGAGATGCCCGCCGAGCGGCGAGATGCCGACCTTCCAGCCGCCGATCCGCTCGCCGAGCTTGGCGATCACCGCGTCCTGGATTTGGTAGGAATCGGCCTCGGATTGCGGGATCGCGTCGGCCGGCAACCCGGCGATGGCCGATCCCTTGCGGGCGGCGACAAGCGCGGAGGCGGCGCGTTCGATCTGGTCGGGGGTCATCTGGGGTTCCTATGCCTGGCCGAGATAGGCGAGCGCGGCGGCGACCCCTGCGCCCTTGTGCGGTATGCCGGAGCGCGCCAATCCCATCTCGACGCCGCACAGCGTGCCGCATAGCATCAAATCGTTGAAATGGCCGAGATGGCCGATGCGGAAGATCTTGCCGCGCATCTTACCGAGCCCGGTGCCGAGCGACATGTCGTAGGCATCGAGGATCGCGTTGCGCAGCTTGTCGGCGTCGTGCCCGTCGGGCACCACCACCGCGGTCAGCGAATTCGAATGCTCGCGCGGGTCGAGACACAGGGTTTCGAGACCCCAGCCGGCGACCGCCCGCCTGGTCGCCTCGCCGTGCCGCGCGTGGCGGGCGAAGACATTGTCGAGCCCCTCCTCGTCGAGCAGCATCTTCAAGGCCTCGCGCAGCCCGTAGAGCAGGTTGGTGCTCGGCGTGTAGGGGAAGAACCCGGTCTGCCCAGTCTCCAGCATCGCCTGCCAGTCCCAATAGGAGCGGGTCAGCTTCGCGGTCTTCGACGCGGCCAGCGCCTTGCCCGACACCGCGTTGAAGCCGAGCCCGGGCGGCAGCATCAGCCCCTTCTGCGAGCCAGCGACGGTGACATCGACCTTCCATTCGTCGTGCCGGTAGTCGATCGAGGCGAGCGAGGAGATCGTATCGACCATGAACAGCGCCGGGTGGCGCGCATGGTCGATCGCCGCGCGCACCTCGCCGACCCGGCTGGCGACGCCGGTCGAGGTCTCGTTATGGACGATGCACACCGCCTTGACCCGGTGCTCACGGTCCTGGCTCAGCATCTCCTCGACCTGCGCCGGGTCGACCCCGTGCCGCCAATCGCCGGGCACGAACTCGATCTCGATGCCGAGCTTTCCGGCCATCTGCCGCCACAAAGTCGCGAAATGGCCGGTCTCGAACATCAGCACCTTGTCGCCCGGCGACAGCGTATTGACCAGCGCCGCCTCCCACGCTCCGGTGCCGGAGGACGGATAGAGGACGACCGTCCCCGCGGTCTGGAACACCCGCTTCATGCCGGCGACGACCTCCTTGCCGAGCGCGCCGAATTCCGCCCCGCGATGGTCGATCGTCGGGAAGCTCATCGCGTGCAGCACCCGGTCGGGCACATTGGTCGGCCCCGGAATCTGCAGGAAATGCCGGCCGGTATGGACGGGAACAGTGTTTTTCATGGGAAGATACTCGCTGCTGCGGCAGGATCAGCGTGTGGACAAAATGGCCTGACGACCGCCATGCGGTCGCGCTTACAGATTTGCCGTCTATTTCATACCTTTGTGCTCGGCGGGCTTGATAAGCGTCCATCGTCGCCCAGGGCTCTCCGTGGGAGGCAGGGGCTTGTTCCGCGTAGAGGCTATCTGCTTACCGGTTCGACCGCCTCGTGGTCCTACCTGCTCGTAGATTCCCGAGCGTGGCGTCGCTGCGCCGGGAGGCATCTGAACTTTAAGTTTTGACCGCGGTGTAACGCCATCTTGGGTTTTCGCCATAGCTCAGTCTTCCGATCCAAACATGTTCTCAAAATAAGAGACCGCATCAGATTCCGCCAGCTTGAGAAGGTCTGCACGCTGAGGCAGGTCTCCAGTGGGAAAGTGCTTCACGTCGGCATCATGACGGAGTTGCATCAATGTACGGCGCCGTTCAGTGATTTCTTCATCGGTGAGTCGGCCCGCGAACACGCTTTCCCACTCGTAGAGTGCCTCAATGAGCAGCGCGTCGAAACTCATGACCAAGCCTGCAGCCGCTTTCTGCCTCGCCGTAAACGGAATCGCGTCTTTAAGTGCGTCTGAAACTTGTGCTGCCGCAATGATCCCGCCCCACACTAGTACCCCTGCACAGGGATTATGACTCTTTGGCGGGGTCGGGGTAAGCACGCGCGAGTTTGGCGCGGGCGCGCTCGGTGGTGAACATCCATCTGACGCGTGCCCCTGCGGCATTACGC
>Ga0181521_10000672_pt1 | contig 42473 bp, 33 predicted proteins | sample PEATcosm2014_Bin_32_FD_119764 | JGI IMG/M metagenome (GOLD analysis project Ga0181521, IMG submission 119764) | Peatland microbial communities from MTU Mesocosm Facility, Houghton, MI, USA - PEATcosm2014_Bin02_60_metaG | ecosystem: Environmental > Terrestrial > Soil > Wetlands > Peat | place...
CCGTGCGCCGCCGTCCACTGCCGGAGTTTGTCCCGCTCCACTTCCGAAAGCTGACATGACTTCCCCATGCCCCAGGATAACGCGAGCCGGGTTATCTTGTCTAGTTATTTGTTGGACACTACATTAGCGACCGCGACGTATATCGCGAACTGCGGCAACCGCATCCGCGGGCGTTCTGCCGGCCCGCATCGCATGGGTGCTTCCACGCGCAACCAAATCTTCCAGCTCTTTGTGCGCCAGGTAGCGGCTAGCCGCCTCTGTCAGAAGTTCATCCGCCGTCTTTCCCTCGGCCTGCGCGGCGACATTGACCGCGTTCAGCAGTTCATCGGGAATGTGAACATTATTCCGGCTTCCCATAGCGACCTCGCCTCCATTATTGCGCGCGGCAGATAGCATGACAAGCTGCGGCTGAACCAAGGACATTGTCCGTATAACAAGCTGCGGGCCGTCGAAAAGCCACTATCTCCGTGGATCGCGGCAGCGGGCTGCACAAGATCATGGAATGGCAAGGAGGCGAGGTCACGGGCCTGCTTCCATACTCCCGCCTGGTCAGCCCACCAAGTATACCGGCCTGATTTAAGTTGCACCATTCGCCTTCGATTGCGGAGTAATGTACCCGCAGAATCCACCCCCTTCGAGCGTGGGAACGGTCAGTACCGTCTGGTTCGTCACCGTCCGGGTCTCGGTGACGATGGTGTCTTTGTCCTTCCCGTCCCGGTGCAGCGTGAGGGTATACTCGACGCCCGGGTCGAGGAACTTGAGCGCGTAGGGGATGGTGTTGGGGTCCCTCGCCTTATCGAACCACCAGCTCCCTGTCGTTGTGGGCGTCTGTCCATAGAGCATGGCGAGGAACCAGTTCTTGCCTTTGCGCCGGGCCAGAGCGCAGTACACGCCCGGGTAGCCGTCGATGAACTTGATATCGTCCCAGCTTGCTGGCACCAGCTTCAGAAAGCTCATGGCCGCGAGAATACGGCGGTAGGTGTCGGGGCTGTCGCCCCAGTATTGTAAGCCGTTCTCGAACATCACCGAGATAGCCAGTTCGTGAGCGTTCGAGGTGGTGCGCCTCGGACGCGACGCCGGTCCGGAGAAGGTCACACCCGTGAAGTCCATGGGACCGACAACGTTTCGTGTGAATGGCAGCGTCGTGTTGTGGACCGGGTTCGGCGGAGCGTTATTGTAGCTTACCGTGTCCGGAAAATCGTTGAAGATCTTGTAGTACTCTGCGCCTCGCACCGCCTCGTACCCGACCATGTGCGGCCAGCGGCGCCGTTGCCCGCGCGGAATGGTCGCGCCGTGCCAGTTGATCATTTGGTGGTACCTGGCGCAGAGCTGGGCCATGTGGTCGTAGAACTGCATCCGCGTTTGCGAGTCGCTGTCCTGGAAGTCCATCTTCAAGGCCACCACGCCGGCCTTTTCGCGCCGTGCCAGCTCGGCTTCGGTCGAGTCCCAGCTCCGCGAGAGCAGTGTCGCGAAGTGGAAATACCGGACCTCCTTGCCGGTCGGATATTCCCAGCCCATCTCTTTCGCGAATGCGGAGAACTTGGGCAGCAGATCCTCCTTTGCGCCGATGTCCTGATACCACCAGGTCCAGGTCGTGCGACCCGGCTTGATCCAGCTCAGGTCGCCGATTTCGTTCGGCGGGTTCAGATTGTCCACCAGGGTTGACTCGACGATGGGACCCAGGGTTTCGCCAATCATCGCCACTCGCCAGGGCGTGTTCCAGGGCAGAGTCCAGGTGACCGTTCCGGGGTTGGGGTCCAGCATGATCTGGTATATGCCGTTCACGCGGTAAGCCCCCGCCAGCCGGGAGCCGCAGTAGTCTCCATAGACGGCTGCTTCCGTGAGCAGGATCCACTGCCCGGCTGGGGTCTGAAACAAGGCCGGGAACGCGTCTGCTTCGTCGTAGAAATTCCGCCACCCCACGATCTCGCGATGGTGGAATCCCTCGTAGTCTTTCTGCCATGGCATGACCCAGGAATTGGAGCCCAGTGGAATGGTGAAACCCGAGGTCTCGCTGGTAATGACGCGCTTTTCGCCATTGCCCGGAAATGAATAGCGGTAGGCCATACCGTCGTCATAGGCGCGGAAAGACACGTCCATGCGCCGTCCATACGAATTCTTGAAACTCAACCGCAGTTCTTTGCAGTGATTCACCTGCAGGCTCTTTTTGCCCGAGGGCATCGGATAAGTCTCGTTGATCTCGCGAGTCTCCCGCCCCACGAACCGAAGTCCCCTCACGAAATCGCCATACTCGCCGGCCATGGTCACTCCCAGGGGAGACTTGGGAAGAACCACCTTGCCGTCGAGTTTCACCGTGTAGGAAAGGTCGTTCTGCGGAAAAGCGCCGCCGACCGCTTCCCTGAGCACCGTGACCGTGATGTTGTTGGCGGGCGAGTTCACCGACCACTCTCGCGGTCCCGTGCCACAGCCGGCTGCGCCAATCGCACACAGCAGTACTAACGCCAAGATTGACCACCGTGGTAATTCTCCAATTCTCATTACATTTCTCCCTTCAACCGGAATGATGACCATTGATCACACGGATTTCGAACAACATCCGGTTGTCGGTATCCGCTCCCGTCGTTGGGTCCCGCTCGTTAAGATGAAACCAACGTTGCTCCGCGGCGCCGCCATCCGGCCGGAACACGGCTTCCCAAGTGAATGTCACCGCTCCGGTTAAAGGGTGCACATCCACAAACAGCGCATCGCCGACACCATCGAACTCGACGGCTCTGCCGGTGGGACTGTCTATCAGACGGGGATGCCCCAGGAGTGTGGTCTTAAAGCCGCCTATCCGATCAAGACGGTCGAATATCCAGGTTGCGGACTCGGGTAAATCCGCGGATGGGGCACTGGCCCTCGGCGTCGGCGCGCAAGTCAGAGGCGCGACGAGGCAGACAAGAACGGCGCTTGGCTTGACCATGGCGACTAAGCTCAAGAAACTATGGCGTGGCCGGAATCAGCCGCACCGCGTAACCGCCGCCCGACGCCAGGTGCGCCTTCAGACGCGTGGTGCGGTCCACCGGCTGTTTTTGAATGTTGACGTTCTTGGGGAAGCGGTCCGCGTCCGGAGAATCGGCGTAAATCACCGCGGTATAACGACCGCCCGGCAGGAACGCGAGCGGAATGTCGAGATCGCGCGCCATCCAGTTCGTCATGCTGCCCAGAAACCAATCGTTCCCCCGCCGGCGGGCGATGGTGACGTACTCGCCCGGCACGCCGTCGACTACGCGCGTCTCATCCCAGGCCGGCGGAATGTTCTTGATGAACTCGAAGGACGGCTGGCCCTGGTAAGCCGTGGGACAGTCGGAGACCATCTGGAGCGGCGATTCGTAGACGGCGTACATGGCCAACTGGTGCGCCCGCGTGCCCATGGTGGCCGGCACGCCGCTCACGTTGCGCGGCACGAACTCGGCTTTGGTTACGTTGTGGAAGGAGCCAGGGGTGTAGTCCATCATCCCCGCCAGCATACGCGTGAAGGGATATAGGAGGTGCAGGTCGGGGTTATCCCTCGCCGTCGCCCAGGACTGTTCCATACCGGCGATGGCTTCAAAACCGAGCACGTTCGGCCAGGTGCGCTCCAGGCCCCAGGGCTTGGTGGCTCCATGGAAATCCACCATAAGATGATGCTGGGCGGCTTGCTCGGCAACCCGGTAGTAAAAGCCGATCATGGCCTGGTCGTCGCGCATCATGTAGTCCACCTTAATTCCGGCCACGCCCCATTTTTCGAAAAGCGGGAAGGCCTCTTCCATCTGGCGGTCCACGGCCGACCAGTGGGCCCAGATCCAGACCTTCACCCCCTTGGCTCCGGCGTAGCGCACCAGTTCGGGAATATCCGCCCAGCCGCTCATTTTGGTGATATTGTCGCGCGGGGACCAGCCCCCATCCACCAGCAGGTACTCAAGGCCGGATTGGGCGGCGAAGTCCGCGTAGTATTTCAGGTTTTCGGTGCTTCGCGCGGGCTTGCCATCCGGCCCTATACTGCCATTCCAGGCCGGCCAGGAAACGCGTCCCGGATGGATCCAGGAGGTGTCGCGGATGGCCGGCGGAGGGTTCAGGCTGGCGATCACGTTGGACTCGATCAGGGCGCCTGGCTGATTGCCGACCAGCAGGACTCTCCAGGCCGAGTGATGCGGCAAGCTGCCGGAAACGGAGATATCGGGCTCGTCCAAGTTAGGCGCGAGCCTTGCCTCGAACCAGTGAGCGCCCCACACTTCCGACGGGTCCATCAGGTACATCGCGGCGTAATCGTGCAGGTCAGCCTCGGTGATGGCCAGCCAGGCCACGCCGGGAACCTCCATGAGCAACGGCAGGCCGACCAGTTGCCGGGTCGGAACACCACCCTGGTGCGACAGGCCGCTGGCCGGGATCTTGATGTACTCACTCTCATACGCCGTCCGGTAGTTGGGTAGACAGAGGGCGTAGGTTACGGCGTCTTTGCTGATGCGAAACCGGGTCTTTTCGTTCACCAGGCGAAAGTCGCGGATGGGCGTCTGATCGGGAACCACGTAGCGGAAGGCCACGGCATCGTCGTAGGCCCGCGCCTCGATGGCCAGTTTGCGGCCCGGCGCGGCGGGCTCCACGAGATCCAGGCGCAGCGCGTTGAAATGGTTGCGGACGGAACTGGCTTTGCCGGCGATCAGGTGGTAAGTCTCGTCGGCCTGGGAGCGCTCCGTATTCACCATCCGGAGGTCCGGTCCCAACAGCGGCTGGCTCTGCAAATCCAAGCCGAGCACCGATTGATCGATCAGAGGTTTGCCTTGAAACGACACCGCGTAGACGAGCTGCCCACCGGCCGCGGCGACCGGCAGGACCGGATCGACCAACCTCTCGGGCGGAGGTGGTTGGGGTACGGTCACCGTCAGAAACGTGACGACCAATCTGCCATCCGGCGAACTGAGGACGGCCGTTCCCGCCTGCGCCAAAGCCGCGGCTGCCGTGAGCGTCAATAAGGGGATCAGACGAAGAAAGTTCCTGCCTCTCTCAAGCCGATGTTTCCTCATTTTCATTTAGTGCGACCTCGTAGTCCTTTCGGTATCCGGAGCCAATCGCAAGATCGTCGCCTGCGAACCTTGGAGTGGCACCACGAGAGACCCTGTGGCCATGGAAGTGGCCCCGCTCCAGAGGTCCGTCACCTTATATGTGATTGTGCCGCTCAACCCCGCGCGTGCAAGGCCGATGGTTCTGGCGACCTTGACGGGATCATAGTTGAAGACGGCCAGATAATATGCCGTCCCGTCTTCAAGTTCGAACACACTCGCCGCTCGATTTCCGGTGTTCCCTGCGACTGGGCGGAAAGTCCTGCCTTTCCGCACCAGCGCGAGTATGCCCGCTCTCGTCAGCAGTTCCTTGGCCCGTTCCTGCGCGATGACATTGCCGGCAAGCGCATCGCTGTCGATAAACAGTCCCGAGATGGCGGCGGATGTGACCCGGGTCCGTGCTTCGTTGTAAGATGCCGGCTCCCTGGCGCGGTCGCGTCCCGGACCCGTGACGATATGATCCCCGTCGTTGTAACGGTAGTATTTTCCGAGCCACCACCCATACGTCACTGAGTTCAACATGTACTCTGTGTCCTTGATGGTTCCAAACACATCGCACGAGATGCGCCGCGCGTGGCCGTACTCGGCTCCGGGGAACAGCGGCGCGATCGAAAGGCTGACGAACATGCTGCCTCCGATCGTGTCCCGGATATACTTCATCCCGTAGTTATATGCCTGCATAGCGGTCATGTCCTCGATGTAGTGCCTGCCTTCGACCGCCAGGTGGGTCAGAAAATCCATTTTGACGTATTCGTATCCCCAGCGTTTGAAGTTATTGAGCACGTACTCGATGTATGCCTTGGTTCCCGGGTGCGTCGGGTCGAGTGCACGCCACCCGTGAATGACGATAATGTTGTGCTGGTCATCCCGCAGATAAAGATCGTTCCAGGTATACTTTCCGTTGGCGCCCGGCACAGGAGTATGCGGGTCCCGGTTCCATCGCCATGTCCCGTGCGTGGAGAAGTAAATTCCCGGATGCTGACCGTTGGCCTTGATCTGCCTGGCCACCGCCGCATACTCCTCCCCATATCCAAGGGGAGTATTGGGGCAGGCTGAGTCCCAGACCACGTAAACCGCGCCGTGATTGTTGAACCCCTTGTCTTGTAGGTTGTTCTTGATGAAACCGGAAACTTTCTCCATAATCCGTGGATTGATGTTGCAGCCATAGGACGCCCAACTGTTCCAGCCGATCGGCATTTCGCCGTTCCACGGCAGAGGCGGGGAAATCACGCGGTTAGCCGCGCCGAAGTCCTCCATCCCCTTACGCCAGTCGTCGTAATAGCCGACGAAAATGCGCGGCGAGACGATACGGGTTCCCGATACCTGCCCATGCGGCAGGATATCCCGGGTAAACTCCGAAGAAGCGCCCCCATACACCTCTAGGCTTTGCAACCCATCCGGTGAGCCCTCGTGGTCAATGCCGGTCTTCCAGGTGTCGTGAGTGACCGAACCCAGCACCAGACCGTGGCGGTTGCTGTTGTCGTAAATGGCGGTAGCTTCGTAACTGGTGCCCGTGCCGTCGATCGGATCCGCCCGGTAGCGGACCCAGTAGTCGTTGTCCCAAGGCACAAAAAGCACGCGCGGGTCGGTATGGCTGCCGATATCGACGCCTCCCGGCGTGTCCACCATGATCGGCGCCAGCCAGTTCGTGCTGACGGCGGCGCCGCTCTCCACGACCGCTTCTACAAAGAAGTACGGCTTGCCCTCATAGAGGTAGTAGTTCTGCCGGAGAGTCGGCCGCCCTTTGACCGTATGCCGGAAGCTGAATTGGATGCCGCTGCCAAAGCCATCCGACAACGGTGTAATATCGGACGCTGAAAAGGTATGATCGGTGTAGCTGGTGCTCTTTACGATGCTCCCCAACCGGACGCCGATGGAGGCGTCACGGATCTTCGTCACTCCCTTCCATGCGTACGTGGCTGAACCGTTTGACGTCACGAGGCTGATTTGAACCAGCCCGTTATCAGCCTCCACGCCGCTTGCGGTTTCCTGGATGGCGATTGTCCCGTAATGGCGAACTTGCGCGCTCTGCCCGAGGGCCGAAACCGGAGAGCCGGCCAAGCAGCAGATCAGCAGCAGGGCGCGGCTCGCCGGCATCCATACCATCAGGCGGCCAAGGCGACGGTTCGGCGAGGCCGATCTCATTGTGGTGTTAGACGTTCCGGCCGTTCTCGTTTCAGCCGCCCGGCGTTCAGTTGCGTTCCACGTCCATCAGCCGCCGCGTGTCATCCAGCAGCCGTGCGTCCTCCGCAAGGGCCCGCTTGCGGTTCGCCAGCCGCCAGCGCATCTCCAGCACGAATTGATCGATGTGGTAGCGGTGGCCGGTTTCCGCATTCCGGCCATACGTGACGCCCGGCGCCTGGTCCATCTCCTCCAGTTTGGCCAGCGCATCCCGCACTACCGCCTCCGATTGCTTGCTCGGATTGTTCATCCACATGCGCTGCGCGAAGAAGGCCCGTGTCCACTGCTTTTGCACCTCCGCCGCGTCCAGCAGGTAACGGAAGCCTTCCTCGAACGGCTTAACCTGTGCCGGCGTCAGAAAGGGCTTCGCTTTCTCAATATCCGCCATCCCCGCGTGGACCTGCTCGATCACCTGGTCCTTCTCGCCTACCAGGCGGTCGAACAGCGCCTGGTCGGGGTTGTACAGCCCCTCTTCCAACTTCTGATCCGCGGGGTCATGCGTCCACTTATACCGCGAGCGCAGCAGAATGTGGCCGAAGTAATAAGGATAATCGCCCCATTCGGCGCCCAGAGACTTGGTGAGCCAGAACCCCAGGAACCAGCGGCCGTGGAACTGGATGAACTCGGTGCGTTTCATGGCGGAGACGATGTAGGGCGCCGCTTCGGCGGGGTAAAGCCGCTTCTTGGCCCAATCCAGCAGTACCTGGTCGACGCTGAGGTTCGGATCCTTCATGAAGCGCGAGTAGGCGTAGAGGTTGACTTCGTGGGTGTCCTCAAAGGGATGGTCCGAGAACACCTGGGCGCGGCCGACCGCGCCGGCAAGCCCGGTGTCCCGGGCCCGCTCGAGATCACGTTTGATGTAATCCGCTTGGCAGTAGAGACCCTGCTGGCTCCAGGCTTTCTCCACCCCCAGGTCGATTTCCATGATCTGCTGTTTCTTGCCCACCTTGCCGTGCAGCGGATCGAAGGGATACCACGGGTCGAAGTCGTGCACCACGTCCTTGCTCATGATGATGATGTCGTCCGGCAGCCGCGGGATGGCCTCGGCGAAGTATTCCATCTCCTTCGGCTCGTAAAAGAAATTGCGCAGGATCAGCTTTTTATGGTGCTCCTTGACCACGTCGTAGATCAGCTTCGAGATCACGACGATGCGGTCCGGCACCGACAGCTTCGACTGCACCTCGGCGTTGCGGAACAGTTTGTTGTCGCTTTCATGCAGGGTCAGCACCACTCCCGCCGCCGTGGGGCACTGCGCCAGCAGGCGCTCGTAGCGGTCGTGCAGATAAACCATCAGCGCCGGATCGTCCATATTCACGCGCCGGCCCAGCCGGAATGACGCCGAGGAGCCTTCCCCGGTCACCGACAGCGCGATCTGTTGGTCGGCCGCGCCCCGCGGGCCCACCCGGAAGCGGTCGGGAATGTCGTCGAACTCGTGCAGCCACAGGTACCACGGGATTTTCTCCTGGTCCGCCAGCGCGCCAAGCTGGGCGATGTCCCGCTGCCGCTCCGGCGAATTCAGGAACGGATCCACGTGATCGAACAGCGCATGCGAAAAGATGAAGAAGTTCACTCCGTATTCCGGGGCCTTGCGGATGGCCTCGCTCACCTTCGCGACATCGCGGGAATGAAACTGCCAGCCGTTCATGGCGAACGGCGTCGCGCCCCAGCAGGCGCCAGCCGCCAGCGTCACAAGCGCTATCTTCGGGAAACACATCGGGGACCAGACCTCCTTCAAAGTTTTGCCACGCGGGCTTCCATATCGCTCACGAAGGCCCGGATTTCGCGCGCCGACGCCGGCGGGTCGTTTCCAATGCGCGGATCTTGCGCGCTGACTTCGGCCTGCTCCTTCAACGCTTCCAGCGCCCGCTTCACCCGCTCCACCAGGCCAGGAACCCGGTGGCCTCCAGCCAGCACTTTGAAGCCGAAATACGCTTCGGCGTGCAGTTTCCAGACGATCGCCGTCCGCTCCGCCAGGGCCAGCCGCCAGTACAGATCGTCGTATTGCTCCGGCGTCAGCTTCGGTTTGGCGGCCTGCAGGTGCGTCAAGGATTCCTGGGCCAGGGCGATGGCCGAGTCCTTTTCCGCCAGGATCGCTTCCAGCAGCTCCGGATCCGGCTGCAGGAGGCGGTCTTCCAGGGTCTTGTATTTCGGCTCATTGGGATACCACTTGGCCATCGTCCGCGCGTGCAGATGGTCGTCGGCGTAGCTGAAGCGCGGCAGCGCCGAGTGGTTCGTGATCCAGAACCCCAGGGCGAAGAACGAAAGGTTCACGATGTTGTAGGACGGCTTCAGGGCCCGCTCCACCTCCGGCGCCGCGTCCTTGCCGTAGTGCTGCCCGGTCCATTCCTTCCAGATGTCTTCGGCCGTCGCCTTAGGGTCGGCCGTGAACCGCGACATGGCATAGATGTTGATCTCGTTGGGCGTGTGCAGCGAGTCGTAGCCGCCATGATCGATCCGCACATTGTAGCCCGCCACTCCCGGCTGCGACAGGTCGTAGCGCCAGCGCCGCTCGAAGTATTCCGGCTGCGTGTACGGAATCCTGTTCTTGCCGGTAAACTCCGAAGAGCCGTCGAACTCTATGATCTGGGTGCGGCCGGGGAATGCGCCAATCAAAGGATTGTTGGGGTAAAACGGGTCCCAGTCGTGCGGCTCGCACTTGGTTTGAATCATCACGTGGAGCCCCGTCTGGGCATAGCCCGCGCGGAACCACGCCATCTCTTCCGGCTCGTACACGAAGGATCGCACGATGAAATCCTTCTTGTATTTCACCGCCACGGCGTCGATGGTTTTCATCACTTTGGCGAAGCGGTCCGGCATGGACAACGCGGACTGCACCTTGTGCGGGTCGAAGACGCGGTACGGGCTTTCGTCGAAGGTCAGCATCAGGCCGTCGAAGTCCGGGTAGCGGGCGAATACCTGGTCGTAGCGGTCCGCCAACCAGTCCCAAAAGCCCGGGCGGTCCATCTGCACCACGCCCGCGGCCAGGAAAGCGCCGGGCACGTTTTCGAACTCGCGCACCCAGATCCAGGCCTTTAGCTTGTCCCCGTGGGCCGCCTTCGCCAGCGCCGTCAGTTGGGCGCCGCGGTCGCTTCCATCCAGCAGTTGCGAGGCGTAACCCAGCATGTCGTGCGAGAACACCACCGTGTTCACGTCGTAATTGCGCGCCAGTTTCATGGCGGCGAGAACGTAAGGCGCGTTCAGCTTATGAAACTGCCACGCGCGCCACGGAACCAGCGCCTGGGGCGCGGCCGAGGCCGCCAGTGCGGCGGCCATCGCGGCAACTTTGAGCGCTCGCATCATCGCATTATCCTCACCAGAGCAGCCGTAGCCCGAACTGAGTTTCGCGGGTATTATTGGCTTGGCCGGTAATCGTACCGAATGCGCTCGAGGTCGGCGAAAGGCTGGGGGCGCTGAATTGCGGATGATTGAGGGTATTGAAGAATTCCGCCCGGAATTGCAGCCGCAGCCGTTCGTGAAGCGTGGCGTTCTTGATCATCGACGCGTCCAGGTTGTCCACCCCGTCGGCCCGCTGATTGTCGAATGTCGCGGGGAAAGTCCGGATATTGTCCGTTAATTGGTCGGCGGACTTGGTGTCAAAAACGCTGGTGTTGAAAGCATGGTAGATATTCGTAGGATTCACGTCCACCGGGCCACCCAGGTAGATGACGTTGCCCCAGGACAGCACGGCGCCGGACTGCTTGGTGAAGACCCCGTTGAGTACCCATCCACCGATGATCTGGTTCACCACGCGCGGCGCGTTATTCGCCAACGGCTTCCCTTTGCCGACCGGCAACTCGTAACTGGCCACCACCGAGCTGCGCAGCGGCCGGTCGATGCCGTCGAGAGATTTCTCGGGACTCGGATCGAACGCGTTCAGGAGCGTCGTCTGATCGATGAGCTTGGAATAGGCAAAATTCGCCTGCACCGACAGACCCTGGGAGAAGCGCTTCTCCAGGCGCACATTCAGGCTCTGGTAGTAGGAGCTGCCATCGTTCACCGCCTGTTCGGTTACGCCCGTAAACTGGGGGTATGCCATGAGCAGTTGACTCAACGCCACGGTGGAGGAGGTCCCCAGAGTGACTCCGGGAATCAGGTTGTAGAAAGGATTGGTCACGTTGCCGCCCAGGAGACTGACGGTAGCGTTTTGTGCGGTGTCGCGGTAGGGCTCCGTGCTCAGGTACTGGGGCGGAATGTAGTCGAGCGAGCGGTTCACTTGCAAGTGGACACTATGGTTGCCGATGTAGCCCACCTGCAACAGCAAGTTCTTGATCAATTCTTTCTGAATGTCGAAATCCCAGCGGATGGAGTACGGTTCCAGCTCGTGCGGATTGTAGAAAGAGATGCTCTGCCCAAGGTAAGTTGCCAGGCCCCCGGCCGCTCCCACGGGGTACTGAATGCCGGAAGGGAACGGATTGCTCAGAGTGGCGGCAGGCGTCAGATAGCCGTTGTTGGTGGGATTGAAGGGCGTGGTGTAGTTGAAGCCTGTCAGGTTGTTGCCCGTGTCGCCCAGCGCCGTGTACATCAGCCCCACGCCGCCGCGTACCACCATGGTGCGGTGCATCACGGGAGGTGTCCATGCGACGCCGAAACGCGGGGCGAAATGACGGTTGGACGTTTGATAAAGATCCCGATTTCCGGGACCGGCGAAAAGCAGACCTCCGTTCACCTGAAACTGGCTTACGGGGACCTCCGGGATAGGATGCTGCGCGTAGGCCGCTATCGCGGCCGCCGCAATGGGGCTGGCGGCGTCGCTGAAGCCGTTCACCGTGCGGTTGTAGACATCGCTCGTGGGAGTCTCTTTCTCCCAGCGCAACCCCATATTCAGAGTCAGGCTGGAAGACACATGGAAGTTATCCTGCACAAACAGCGCGTAGTATCCGGCGCGCAAAGTGCTGTACGAGTTCACGTCAATACCGCCTGAGGTCGGAAGCCCCAGCAGGAAGGAGGCGCCCTCCTGGCCGATGGGCGCTGCGCTGGAGGTGGCCAGCGGACCGCGCGTCCAGTTGGTGCTGAACGTGTAGTCGCCGCTGGGGTAGCCGGGGCTGAGGGCCGTGAGGCGCGTTTGGCGCAGGTCGACGCCGAAGTTGAGGGTGTGCCGGCCGGAAACCTTGGTGAGCGACGCAAAGGACTGGTAGACGTCCCAGCGGGACGGGCCCTCCCCCGACACGCCAAGCCCGCTGTAATTGCCGTTTGTGGTATAAGCGCCGACGTTGATTTGCGGAAGCACGGCTTGCACCGCTTCATTTTTCAATGCCTGCGGGAAACCGAGGGTGGTGATGTCGAATCCCACGCTGTAGTTGGCGGTAAGCTGGTAGTATTCCGTCCAGTCCAGGCGCGTGTTCAGCACGGTCGTGGGATTGATGCTATAAACGTCGTCCACGGTGGCGCCAAAGTTAATGCGGATGCTGCCGCCTTGCGAGTAGAGTTGGGTCAGCGGGCCGCCCAGGGCGCTTTGGCCGGAACCGTTACGGGTGTTGTGCCGGCCCATAAAGTTGATCTTGTGCCTGTCGCTCAAATTCAGATCGAGGCGGCTGAGAACGTTATTAAAGAAATTGGCCTCCCCGTTGGCGGGGGCATAGTAGTTGTTTTCGCCGTTCGCCGTTCCGGCAGTGTTCGGCAGCGGATAAAACTCCTTCAGATAGGCGAGGGCTACGGGATTCAACTCGATCTGCGGAATAACGTTGTTCGGAAACGGCGTCCGCGCCACGGTCGAGCCGGAAACCACGCCGGAAGCGGGGTCGTAGATGGCGTAATTCGACCCCAGCGGAAGCAGCGCCGAGAAGTTGCCGGTGCGCTCCGCCGCCGTGAAGACGGTGGAATAGACCGGTTCGTCGACTCGATCTTTTACGCCTTCGTAGCCAAAAAGGATGAACGCCTTGTTGCGCCCGTTGAAAATCTTGGGGACGACCAGAGGGCCGTTGAACATCCCGCCCCATTGGTTGAAGTAGGAGGGTTGCCGCCCCACTCCCTGGAGATTGTTGAAAAAGCTAATGGCCGTCAGGTTTGAGACGCGGTTGTACTCGTAGAGGCTGCCGTGAAAGGTGTTGGTGCCACTCTTCAGTACCACATTGACGGTGCCGCCGCTGGCGTGGCCGTTGGCGGCGTCAATGGGCAGAGTTTGCACCTGAACCTCCGCGACCGCGTCGAGCGGCGGATTGTAGGCGAGGCTCGTGCCCGATTGGTTGTTAGGGACCCCATTGAGTTCCAGTTCGTTGGCCCCACTCGGCGCGCCGCCGATCGAAATGCCCGCCGGAGTGGAGTTGTCGAACGGGCGGTCCAATTGTGTGTTCTGCGGGGCAGCTACGCCGTACGCCGCCCAGGCTAGCGCCATGGGAACCCGGCCGTTGAGCATCAGGTTATCTACTTCGCGGGTGTTGACGACCTGGTCGACGTCGGCGTTGCTCGATTCGACCAGCGGCGCCTCGCCGGTGACCGTCACCGCCTCGGTGGTGTTACCCAGTTCGAGCCGCGCATTGATTGCGACTGTCCGTCCCGCGGTTACCTCAATGCCGGGAGCGAGATATTGGTGGAAGCCGGCCTTCTCCACCGTCACCCGGTAGACCCCGGGAGGCAGAAACGGAACCGTATAAAGGCCCTCCGCATTCGATACCGTCGTGAAGCGGCTTCTAGTGGCGGTCTCGTCAACGTAGATGTGGGCTTGGGGCACGACGGCCCCCTGAGGATCGGTGACGGTTCCGGTGATCGTGCCCCGGAATTCCTGCGACCACAGGAGCGATGCGGACACATAGAAGGTGCATGCAAGAATGAACGTGATTCTTTTCGCCATATACCACCGCTTCTCCAGCACCCGCAGGCTACCGCGCGTATCGCGACATGGAAATGCCTGAAGCTTGCGGGCTTACCCCACACACTAGGAGGGAACGGGACCGCTATCAAGTGGCAGCTGCGTTTCTTGCCGTTATAAAACGTTGGCGAACGCCGGCTTTTCGGTTAAAACCTCCCGCGGGTGAGGAGATTCGATTCGTCCTCGCGCGCCAGTGCTTCCCACCCCCATTGGCAACTCCCGTTTTCGCGCCGGCGCCCCGATTGATATAATCGCTGCAATGGTGTGTCCTGAAAGACGCGTTCTTCTGGGTAAAAGTCCCGTCCGGGTGGAAGCGGCGGTTCACCGCGCTGCGCCCGGCGAAGGCGGTCACAGGTGGAGTGACGATCCATCGAAAGGCCGAGGCATTCAGGGCCGGACAGCCACGCACGCCACGTCCAGAAGACTCATCGTTAAGCCGTATGCGGGAAAACCGCACGTACGGTTTGAAAGGAGGTTCTTGGAAACGGGCCGGCACTAGATGCTGGTTCCCGCCATAATCCGCCTATGCCGGAGCCGCACCCCGCCGAACTGCCTGTTGACCACACCGTCGATCCGCGGCACGCAGCGCTCGAAAGCGTGCTCCACAGCCACTCGTTCGCGCGGGCCGACCAGCTCAAGCGATTCCTCCGCTATGTGTGCGAGATGGAGATCGCCGGGAGGGGCCGCGAGGTTACCGAATACTCAATCGCTACCGAAGCCCTCGGCCGCTCCGCTTCTTACGCTCCGCTGGAGGACTCCGCCGTGCGCACCACCGCGCGAACCCTCCGCCAGAAGCTCGCCGTGTTTTACGAGACGGAGATGCCCGAAGCGGAGCTCCGCATCGAGATCCCGAAGGGGATGTATACGCCGGCCTTCGTAAAGTGGCACTCGCCATCAGCGGCGCGGACTTCGGCCGTGGAAATAGCGCCTGCGCAGCCGGCGAAGGGCCGCGCCCGCTCCTGGCCCAGTGGCTGGAGATTTCGTACGGCCCTCTTATTCGTGCTCATGGGGGCGCTGGGGTTCTTCCTGATTGGTCGAGTGCTGCCCCGCGGCAAATCCGCGGTCGATCCGCTGATTCAGGAGGCTTGGGCGCCAGTGACGGGCTCCGGCGCCACGCTGCTGTGCGTCAGCACGCCCCTACAGATGATGGTTCGCTCCCTGCCGGACCCCACGGCCCCGCCGGGATCCTACGAATTGCCTGAAAGCTTCACGCGTTTTCGCGAGACCTTCGACCGGTTGCAGGGCAGGGCGGACGCCCCCTACCACTTTCTGCAGCCGAGCACGGTCTCGACAACTCTCGGTGAGACGTTTGCCGCCGTGCGCGCCGCCCAGGTGTTGCAATCCTTGGGCCAGGACTTCAAGCTGGTAGCCACCCGGACCGTTCAAATTCCGGCCATTGCATCCCAGAGAGCGATCGTGATGGGCGGCCCCGAGTACAGTAGGACCACCCGCCAACTGCTCGAGGGCGGAGCGTATGAGATCCTCTATGATCCCGCACGGCGCGAGCAGGTCCTTCGGCAACGCGGGCGCAGCGCCGCGGAGTGGCAGCGCGCGCTGGAGCGCAACGGCGACAACATTCTGACCTCTTACGGCCTGATCACGGTTCTGGCAAATCCAGCCGATCGCCCCGCTACCGCCCTCAGCATCACTGGTCTCAGCTCCGCCGGCATTGCGGCGGCGATGGAGTTTTTCTCCTCACCTTCCTCCCTGGCCCATCTCAAGCGGGAGATGGCCAAGGCGGGATTCAAAAAGCTTCCGCTCGCCTACCAGGTGGTGGTGCGTTGTCCGGCCTACGAAGACCAGATGCTGTCGTATCATTACGAGGCGTACCAAGTCCTGGGGGCCGCGCCGCCCAACACGGCCCGGTGAGAACCAGCGGCATGTTTGCAAACGTTCCATAACATTGCGGCACCGTTCCTCCACTTGGTACTGCGGTCTATCCTCCACAACATAAAGCAAGACCTGTAAACGCGTCGAAAGGAGCATAACAATGCCAGCCGAACCGCGTCGGCGGGATTTCCTTCGTAGCGCGGCAATCGGCGCCGCCGCTCCCCTGGTGACCAGTGGCTGGGCGCAACGCAGCCCCAACGATACCGTGAATATTGCCGTGGTGGGATTTCATGGCCGTGGCACGGCGCACTACCAAGCCTATGCCAAGATGCGGAATGTGCGCATCGCGGCGCTCTGCGATGCCGACGAAAGACTGTTTCCGCAGGCCGTAGCCAACGTGGAATCAATGGCCGGGTATCGCCCCGCGACGGAATACGATATCCGGCGCCTGCTGGAGCGGAAAGATATTGACGCGGTCTCCATCGCTACGCCCGATTACTGGCACGCGCTCATGACCATCTGGGCGTGCCAGGCGGGCAAAGACGTGTACGTGGAGAAGCCCGTCTCCTTTACGGTGATGGAAGGCCGCCGGATGGTGGAGGCAGCGCGCAAGTATGGCCGCATTGTGCAGGCCGGACAGAACCTGCGCAGCTCGGCCGAAGTGCGGGCCGTAACCCGTCTTCTGAACGAAGGGCGCCTGGGCAAGGTTTACCGCGCCCAGGTCAACATCACCAAACCGCGCGGCAGCATTGGCCGGACAGCGGAATCTCCCGTCCCGCCGGGCGTTCACTGGGACCTTTACCTGGGCCCCACCCCGTACCGGCCATTTTCTCTGAACCATTTTCATTATGGCTGGCACTTCTTCTGGGACACTTCCACTACCGACATCGGCAACACCGGCGTTCACCACCTGGACTTGGCGCGCTGGGGCTTGGGCAAGCGCGTACACCCGGTCAAAGTTCACTCGGCCGGCGGATTTTACGTGTGGGATGCCGAACAGGAGACGCCCAATTTCCAGGCAGCCACTATCGAATACGCGGACGGCAGCATCATCGACTTGACGATCAATAATGTCTATGGGCCATCGGGGCCTTGGAACGTGTTCTATGCGACACAGGGATACGTCAGCGGCTCCAACGAGAACTCCAAGTGGGAGACCGTACGCGGCACGTTCACCTCGCGGAAGCGGGAGGGCGCCGGCGGGGTTTCCGAAGCAGCCACCAACGCCAGCTTCCCGACCGCTTCTTACACCCCCGGTTCGCCGGTAGAGAGCGATCGGGAGCAGACCGTCAGCAACTTCCAGAACTTCATAGACTGCGTGCGTTCCCGCCAGGAAGAGAACCTCTACTGCAATATTCTGGAAGGCCATATGTCCGCCACTCTGTGCCATCTGGCGAATATTTCCTATCGCACCGGCAGGAAGCTGGCGTTCGATCCGGATACGGAACGCTTCGTGGGCGACGAGGACGCCAACCGGTACCTCACCCGCCCGTATCGCCAGGGCTATACCGTTCCTGACAAAGTTTGACGGACCCCGGTAGACTATGTTTTCCCTTCAGGAGAGAATCCGATGAATCCAGGACGCTATCTCTGTGCGGCGCTGGTGCTGGCGGTATTGCCGTTATCCGCCCAGGTGAAGATCACGCGGCCAAACGCCGGCCGCATCGCGGTGGCGATCGACGGCAAGCCCTACACCGATTTCTACTTGGCGCCGGATGGCAATAAGCCCTACTTCTATCCGTTGCGCACAGCTTCGGGAATTATCGTGACCCGCCACTACCCCATGGAGGAAGTCGAGGGAGAAACGCACGACCATCCACACCACCGCGGCCTGTTTTTCGCCCATGGATCGGTGAATGGCACCGATTTCTGGGCCACCGAGCCCGATTCCAAAGACCCCCGCAAAGGCCGCATGGCATTGCAGCGAATCGTGCAACTGAAAAGCGGCAAGAAATCGGGAACCATCGAAGCTGTTTTCGAAGGCTTCGATTCTGCCGGCAAGCCCCTGATGACCGAAACCCGCACGATCATCTTCTACTCCGACCCCGAGCTGCGCATTATCGATTATGAAATCTCGATCGAGTCCAGCCACCGGCTGACCTTCGGCGACACCAAGGAGGGCACCTTTGGAATTCGTCTGGCCACGGACCTTTCCGAGGACCGGACCGGCAAGATGGTCAACGCGGAGGGCCAGGCGACCGAGAAGAACGTCTGGGGCAAGCGCTCTCCATGGGTCGATTATTCCGGCAAGGTGGATGGCAAACCGGTCGGCGTCGCCATCATGGACAATCCTTCCAACCCCCGTTATCCCACCTACTGGCACTCCCGCGCGTATGGCCTGTTCGCGGCGAACCCCTTCGGCGTGAAAGAGTTCACCAGGGACAACAGCCAGAATGGCAGCCTCACCATCGAACCCGGGCAGCGCTTGCGCTTCCGCTATCGCGTGGTCATTCACCCGGGCGACGCCCGCAGCGCTAAAATCGCATCTCTGTACCAGAAGTATCTGGCCGAATCCGGCTTTACGCGCGCCCGAAGCACCATGTGATCCGCGGCGGCCGCTGCAGGTAAGCGGGGGCAAGCGGGGTAACTTCGGTGTAAGTGTAACGAGCCTGACTGAGTTCCCCCTTCAGACCCGGGAAGGAGCCTGTCATGGAAAGCGGCCTGATGAAGGAGCCGGAATGTCACAAATCCTTCCGCTGCCCGGCACTCCCCAAGACGAGTCCGCCGTGGCGAATGGAGATTTTGATTGTCACCCGCTAGCGCCTGTCCCCTGAATGGACGTGTGCTGCGAGGACTTCCGCGGCTACTCCCGCCGGATCGAGCTGCCGGCGGCGCAGGCTTTCCACAATCCGCTCAACCACGCGCTGGTCCAGGTTATCCACTATCTGGCGGCGTGCCTCCCGCCCAATCAGGTCCAGCGCTTCGCGTTTCAGACACCGCAGCCGGAACTCTTCGAGTTGACCCGAGTTTTCCGTTGTCCGGAAGTGCATTTCGATCGCATCGACTAGCGCATCGACCCCCTCGCCCCGGTCCGCGCGCGTAGACAGGACGCCCGCTCGAGAGCCGCGATCGGACCGCAACTGCAGCATCATGCGGATCTCCTGCAACGTCTGCATTGCGCCATCGCGATCCGACTTGTTCACAACAAATACGTCGGCGATCTCCATGACACCGGCCTTGATCGTTTGAATGGCGTCGCCGGCGCCGGGAACCAGGACCAGCACCGTGCAGTCCGCTGTTGCGGCAACGGCTACCTCACTTTGTCCTACGCCCACGGTTTCAATTATGATCCGCTCCAAACCCATCGCATCGAGTACACGTATGGCGGCGGGAGTGGCTGCGGTGATGCCGCCCAAATGACCCCTGCTTGCCATGGAACGGATGAAGACGCCACGGTCTGTCGCGTGGGGACCCATCCGCACGCGATCGCCCAGCAGCGCTCCGGCAGTGAACGGGCTGGATGGATCGATAGCCAGTATGCCCACAGTCAGATTCCGAGCGCGGTATTCAGCGATCATCGACCGAACGAGCGTTGATTTTCCCGCTCCTGGGGGACCCGTGATTCCGAGCACCCGGGCTTTGCCGGTGTGGGGAAACAGGAGCCGAAGCACGTCTTTGGCTTTCTGTTCGTTGGCCTCGATCAAGGAAATGAGGCGTGCCGCGGCCGGCACATTCCCCGCAAGGACCCGTTGGTACAACTCAATTGAGCTGCTCACGCATCTCCTTCTCCTCATGCCGGGCCATCGTCAAGCGAGGGCCGTCACTATCGCCTGGCTTGTCCCTTTACCGGCCTTTACCGGCATATTTACTTGACAGGCTCTATTATCGGCTGATAAGCTGCTTGCGAGCAAGCGCTCGCTCGCGTGGCCTTGATGAAGGAGAAAGTGACGAAGGAGAAAGCGGTTTAGCGAATGGGTCATTCAGTCGATGAGCTATCAGTCACCTCGAACTGCGGGATTCCGGTACCGGCGGTGGCCGGACCGGAGCATGTAGCCGGCGGGCTCGAAGCCCGTATCGGCCGTCCGGGGGAGTTTCCTTACGCGCGGGGCGTGCGGGCGGAGATGTACCGGGCCCGTCCCTGGACCATTCGGCAACTGGCCGGGTTCGGCACGGCCAAAGATACCAACCGGCGATACCATATGCTGCTCGATCGCGGTTCAACCGGCGTCAATGGCGTTTTCGATTATCCCAGTCTGCGAGCCTTCGATTCCGACGATACGCGAGCGCGCTCCGATGTGGGCCGGGGCGGTGTCGCCGTCGATGTCCGTGACGATTTTGACGATTTGTTCGAGGGTATCCCCCTCCATCGCGTCAGCGTCTCGCTGGTCTCGTCTCAACCGATCGGCGCAGTGCCTCATTTCGCCATGTTTCTGCGTTCCGCGGCACGACGGGGGATCGAGATCTCGGCGCTTTCCGGCACCAGCCAGAATGATTTCTTGATGGAGACGGCGATTACGATTGGGCCGGAAGCGCTGCCGCCCGCGGGGTCGTTTCGGCTGGAATGCGATCTCGCGGAGTTCGCGATCCGCCATATCCCCAGATGGAATCCGGTAAGTGTCAGCGGCTACAACTACCGTGAGGCGGGCGCCGATGCCCCGCTCGAGATGGCTTTGACGCTGGCGCATGGCCAGGCGGTCGCCCGGGAACTCATACGCCGGGGACTTCCGCCGCAGGCCGCTCTGCCGCGCATTTCGTTCTTTCTCAATGCGCACAACGATTTCTTCGAGGAGATCGCCAAGTTTCGCGCGATTCGTCGAATGTGGGCGCGTTGGGTGCGTGACGAATTGGGGGTCGCTGATGCAGCCTCGCAGCGGTTCCGCTTTCACGTTCAGACGTCGGGTGTCACGAACACGGCTCGCCATGCGAAGGTCAACATCGCGCGGAGCATGGTCCAGGCACTCGGCGCCGTCCTCGGGGGGACTCAGTCCCTTCACATCAACGGCTACGACGAAGCCGTGTCCATCCCGAGCGAGCATGCCGCCTTAACAGCTTTGTGGAGCCAATTCGTTCTGCTGCACGAGACGGGCGTAGCCCGCAGTGCCGACCCCCTTGGAGGCAGCTACCTGGTCGAGTACCTGACGGACGCCATCGAGGATCGGGCGCAAGCCGTGGTCGGCAGGATCGACGCCCTGGGTGGGATCGTCGCCGCGACGGAGCAGGCCTGGGTGCACGGCGAACTCTCGCGCATCGCCTGCGTCACCCAGCAGGCGATCGAAGAGGGCGATTCGCTGGTTGTTGGCGTAAACGTCCAAATGGAGGGAGACGACCCACCGATGGAGCCGTTTCAAATTCCGCCGGACACCTTGGATCGGCAGATCGCCCGCTTGGATGCCGTTCGCCGGCGCCGCAATGAGGCCGTCGTAGCTCGCGCGCTGGAGCGTGTCGGGTCTGCCTGCCGCCAGGGAACGAATGTCATGCCGCCAGTTCTGGAAGCCATTGACGGAGACGTTACTCTTGGCGAGCTTGGCCGCACGTTCCGCGAGTCCTTTGGACGCTGGGAGTTCCCGCTGTGGTAGCTACGCTAACGGGACGCAAGGCCGTGGTGGCGAAACTCGGTATGGACGCCCACTGGCGCGGGGCCATCGTCGTGGCCCACGCGCTAAGGGATGCGGGGATGGAAGTTGTCTATATAGGCAACGCCTCCGCGGCCGAGATTGTCGTCGCGGTCGTGGAAGAGGACGCCGTTTTGCTTGGACTATCCAGCTTGTGCGGTAATCATCTGGCGGAATGCGCGGCTGTGCTCCAGAGCCTGCGCGAGACAGGGAGTGACGATGTTGCCGTCGTTCTCGGCGGCGCCATTCCGCCGGGCGACCTGGTCGCGCTGCGAGAAATGGGCATCGATGCGGTTTTCGGTACAGGAACGCCGCTTAAAGTCATCCTCGACAAGATCCGCGAACTCGTCGCAATTCAAGAGGTCAAGCGACAGTCATGACGCTCCGCGACGAAACCATTTCGGCCGTGCCGGCGATTTCGAAGCCGCGCGGCGCCAAAGAGCGGCGTGAGCACCTGGCGGCGATGGCTGGCAAATTGATCGCCGAACGTGGATTCGAGAGTTTGTCGGTGAATGTTTTTGCCGAAGACGTTGGTATGAGCGTCGGCGGGATGTACCGTTACATCAAGACCAAGTCTGACCTCCTCGTCATGGCGTGTGAGGGCATCTATGGCAACCTGCGCGATCGAATCGTCCATATCGCGGCGGGAGAGCGGAATGTTCTAAATAAGTTGCGCCATGCCATGCAGGCTTATTTTGACGCCTGCGGTACAAATCAAGATCTGATTCTCCTGATGTATCGCGAGTATCGCCATCTGCCGAAGGATACCCAAAGACGCTACCAGGAGCGGGAGGAGGCGATCGCCGAGGTATTTGCCGGCCTGATCCGCTCCGGCATGCGGCGAGGGGCATTTCGAGCTGTGAATGCAGCGGTCATCGGGCGTGACATCGTGTTGCTGGGACATATGCCTGCGCTCAAGGGCTGGTCGTTGCGCGGGCACATAGATCCAGTTCAGCTCACGCGCGAACAGATCGATCTGGTGCTCGGCCGGCTCGCTCCCGCCGAAAAACGAAGGCCCGCGACCAAAGCAATACTACTCAGAAAGCCAAAACGAAAGTAGGTTTAGCATCCACATGACCCCCGACGGAACCTATTGGGACCGGCAAGCGGAGACAGCCCAACGCGCCGAGCGCGAGGCGAAGGTGCTGTCGCTCCTGCAAGCACAATTGCACGCCGTTTACGAGCGCATACCGTTTTACCGGCGGCACTATGACCAGCACGGATTCCATCCGGACCAGGTGCGCTCGTTAATGGATTTCGCTCAGCGGGTGCCGATCATTACCAAGCAGATGCTGCGCGACGATCAAGCCGAGCACCCTCCCTTTGGCAGCTATCTGGGCGTGGAACCAAGTGCCCTGGCCCGAATACACGGTTCCTCGGGAACGACGGGCAAGCCGACGCTCTATGCGTTTTCTCGTCGGGATTGGAACTATATCGCTGACGTAATGGCACGGGGGTTCTACACCTCCGGTGTCCGCCCGGCCGACCGTGTTCAGCTTGCGACAGTCTTTAGTCTCTTCATGGGCGGCTGGGGTGCTCTCCTGGGAATGGAACGCATCGGCGCCGCCGCGTTCCCAATCGGAGCCGGCGAAACGGAACGGCAGCTTGAGCTCATGTACAGGGTCGGCTCGACGGTTCTGGTCACCACACCGACGTACGCGCTTCACATGCTGGAGATGGCGCGCAACTTGGGATATGACACCGCCGCCTCCCCTCTACGCCTGGGCGTTTTCATCGGCGAGCCGGGAGCCAGCATTCCAGGTACTCGGCAGGCACTGGAGAAAGGATGGGGCATCGCGGTCCGCGATATGGCGACGACCTCCGAGATGACGCCATGGGCCACGAATGCGGAATGCTCCGCGAGTAATGGCATGCACGTCATTCAGGATGAGGTTTGGACGGAGGTCGTCGACAAGGACGATCCCGGTAAATGCATGCAGGACGGCCAGAGCGGTGCCGTAGTGTATACTCACCTGCGCCGGGAGTCGCAGCCGATGATCCGCTTCTGGTCCGGCGACGAATCCCACATGACGCACGACCCTTGTCCTTGTGGGCGGACCTATCCCCGCCTGCCGCATGGTGTCTACGGGCGGTTCGACGATATGCTTCTCATTCGCGGGACCAACGTCTACCCGAGTCAGATCCAGCGTTCGCTGCTTGAAACTTCGGGGACCGGTGTCGAGTTCCTCATAGTGGTCGAACGCAACGGTAGTGTAGACGACGCGGTCGTACAGGTCGAGCACGATCCCAGCCTGGCAGTACCGGATTTTGGTGAGTTCAGCAGGACTCTGGCTGACCGCGTTCAGCGCAAGCTGAAGAACGATACAAACTTGACTTTTCGAATCGAAATCCTTCGCCCAAATACCTTGAAGAGATCGCTCTCCAAGGCAAAACGAGTAGACGACCGGCGACCGAAGTACAGGCCTCAGGTGGGATGACGGAACAGGAAACAGATACTCCAGCTACTCGATTGCCTCGCAATCTCCGGCATCCCTCGCTATCGCAGCCGCGGGCTTGATCCCCGGCGGCTTTCTGGTTGGGCCGCTCACGCGGCCACCTTCATGCGCTCCCCGGCGCGAGATGACCGTTACCCGCGCTCGGAGTTGACGGAGCGCGGGCATCAGGTGCGGCAACTGCTCGAGCAGGGTTCAGGAACCGCCAGATCGCCGTACGGCTCGGGATCGCGGGAGGCACCGTGAAGATCCACCTGAAGCACACCTTCGAGAAGACCGGCGTGAACGGGCGGTACGGACTGGCGCTCGAAGGATTGAAAGGTGAGAACCGGCAGTGTTCATCGCGGTGAAGGTGGGGTGATGCGGCCGAAAGCGGGAGCGGCCGCTGATGTGGTAGGATATTCCTACGAGATCAGGTTGAACCATGCCTACTACCCGGTCGCAAGTCGAATACCTGGCGAACACGCGGATCGGCGAGAAGGGGCAACTCACAATTCCCAAGCAATATCGCGATGAGCTGGGCTTGGACGCCGGCGCTTCCTTCGCGGTGCTGCGGGTTGGGGAAGCTCTCATGCTGATCCCGGAGCAGAGCCGTTTCCGGATTCTCTGCGACTCTATCGCGTCCGTGTTTGAGCGGCGGCAGGTCACTCCTACGGACTTGCTCGACACGTTGCCCGAGGCGCGGCAGCGTGTGTTCGCTCGCCGGTATCCTGAGTTGGCAGGGCACGCACGGGGCGAAACGCGGCGGGGAAAGGGCCGGTGAGTCAGGGGGAACGCGTCCGGCTATTCCTCGACTCGAACGTGTTGACCGCGGGCATAGTCTCGACCTGGGGTCTGGACAAAGCTGTCCTCTCGTTGTGCGCGGCCCGGATTTGTCGGCTCGTTCTCGCCGAAGCGGTGCGTGAGGAGGTTGAAGACAACCTTCTGATCCGCCTGAGCGGGCATGAATCCGGCGACGGTAATCGGGTAATAGAGGACTATGCCCGTCTGATTGCGCTCGTGAAACCGGAGATCGTGCCCTATCCAGGCCAGGCCGAGGTCAAGGCCGCACGCCAGTTGATTCGTCACGAGGCGGACGTTCCTGTGCTGCTGTCCGCCATCGCGAGTCGCCCCGATTGGTTTCTCACACACAACACCAAGCACTTCACGCCGGCTGTTGCGCAGCGCACTGGCCTACGGTTTGCGACACCAGTTGAGTTCTTTCGAGCACTTTCAAAGAGCGTCTCCGGCGAGCAGAGGGGGTAGGCGGCGCTACGGACGCACCTCCGGCATCGTGGGTCACAATGTACGGTTCAGATTGTTGGTGAGGCCAGGCCGCGCAGGAGGGAAGGAGGGAATTACGCGGGCTCAGAGGATGGCGATCAGTGTGCGCATCGGCAGGCCCAGCAGGGTGCCGCAACTGACGCCCGCGCCGTTGGCAATCACATCGCCAAATTCCACGACGCGCCGGGCGCCAGGGAGCCGATGACGACGCACCTGCTGACGGTGGCGATCTGATCCGCCGTCGCTTTGCGGGGTTCTCCACGCACGCCGACCAGAACATCACGTCAGCTATCTACAGCCGGCACGCAGCCCTCCGCCGGCAGCCGCGCGGCGGTGAAGATCCGGGAAGACGCACGAGGGGATGTGATCGAGGGCCACGCCGGCCCGGCGGAAGGAAAATCGGCCGCAGGCGGCAGATTCTCTCACTGACCGCCACCAACTCGGCGCATAACCGCCGCCAGCGCTGATATTCGTGGACCTCGGCTTGGGCCTTGTGGAAGGCGGCGGGGGATGCAAAGGACCCGGCTACGGTCTTGCCGTTGACAGTGCGCGTGAGGCGGAGTTGGGGGTCGGGGCCGGGATCGTTGGGCTTGGCGCAGTGACAGGTGGGTTTGCCGCACCGACGAACGACAGCGGATATCGAGCCTGGGCGCAAATCACCGAGTGCGCTGATCTGGCGCAAAATACTGGTGCGTTGAGCTTCGAGAGCAGACCAGGAATCGGGCAAGGGGGGGCTCCTTCCTGAGTAATCTATAACACTCAGCAACATAACGCCAAAAAAGAAACGGAGCGAATTGCCCCGTCCATGTCGCACCCCCCCAAGGGGCGCTTCGGGCATCTGCTACAATCACCCATAAGGGGGGATTTGCTTGTCTAAAGCCACTCAGGAATTACCCCGTACCCTAGGCGCGCTTCGCCAGAGCGCCTTTTCCGAAGCCAAATTAGCCAACCGGTCCGTTAAAGACGAACTGCGCAATAATCTGATTTGTAAAATTCAGCGCGGAGAAGCGCTCTTCCCCGGTATCCTGGGGTACGAAGAAACCGTGGTGCCGCAGGTGGTCAACGCCGTCCTGTCGCGCCACAACTTTATCCTTCTGGGCCTGCGCGGGCAGGCCAAAACCAGGCTGATCCGCATGCTTACCGCCATGCTGGACGAATACGCGCCCTACGTGGAAGGCTGCGAGATTCACGACAATCCCTACCGCCCGATCTGCCGCCGCTGCCGCGATTTGATTGCCGCCGAAGGCGATTCGGCTCCCATCGGCTGGCTCACGCGCGAGCAGCGCTACGTGGAGAAACTGGCCACGCCGGACGTGACCATCGCGGATATGATCGGCGATATCGACCCCATCAAGGCGGCGCGCCGCGGGCGGGACATCTCCGACGAGCTGACCGTGCACTACGGCCTGCTGCCGCGCGCCAACCGCGGCATCTTCGCCATCAACGAGCTGCCCGACCTGGCCGGCAAAATCCAGGTGGGCCTGTTCAACATCATGCAGGAAGGCGACGTGCAGATTAAGGGCTACCCGGTGCGCCTGCCGCTCGACCTCATGCTGGTGTTCACCGCCAATCCGGAAGACTACACGGCGCGCGGCAAAATCATCACGCCGCTCAAAGACCGCATCGGCAGCGAGATTCGCACCCACTACCCGGCCGAGCTGCACCAGGGCATCGCCATCACCGCGCAGGAAGCCTGGATCGACCGCATTTCGCCGGTGGAAGTGCGCGTGCCCGCGTATATCAAGGAAGTGATCGAACAACTGGCTTTCCTGGCGCGCGAGGATAAGCGCGTGGACAAGCGCTCGGGCGTTTCCCAGCGGCTGCCCATCTCGGTGCTGGAAAACGTGGTTTCCAACGCCGAGCGGCGCGCGTTGAAAGCCCGCGAGCACGTGGCCGTGCCGCGCATTCTGGATCTCTATTCGGCGCTGCCCGCCATCACCGGCAAGCTCGAGCTGGAATACGAAGGCGAGCTGAAGGGCGGCGACACGGTGGCCCGCGAGCTCATTCGCGTCGCCGTGGGCAAGGTTTACGACCAGCATCTGGAAGGCGTCAACGTGGCGCAGATCATCCAGTGGTTCGATTTGGGCGGTTCGTTGAAGCTGGATGAGGGCGCCGATTCCGCCACCATGGTGCGGGAGCTGGCCGGCATCCAGGGGCTGATGGAGAAGACCAAGGCGCTGGGGCTTTCCTCCAACGAGCCGGATGCGGTGCGCGCCTCGGCCGCCGAATTCATATTGGAGGGGCTGCACGCGCATCGCCGCATCAGCCGCAGCGAAGAGCGCGGATTCGCGGCCGAGGAAAAACGCCGCGAGCCGCCGCGCGAAGAAGACGGCAAGGGCGAACGGCCGAATTTCCGCCGCCAGTACAACTGACCCCATGAAAATCCGCTATTCCAAATACACCGGCGAAGACATGGGCATCGGCGCCGAGGACCTGCTGCAGGCGCTCAGCGATTTCCTGCTGGAGAGCGGCTTCAACAGCCAGAACATGCCCTTCAGCGAGTGGAACCAGCGCACCCTGGAGGATTTGAAGAAGGCCATCCAGCAGGCCCTGGAACAGGGCAAGCTGTTCGACGCCCAATCCCTGCAGGAGATGATGGAGCGCCTGCGGCAGATGAGTCCGGAGCAGATGGACAAGCTGCTGGACAACCTGATTCAGAAGATGGTGGACGAAGGCCAGATCGCCATTCCCGAGCCCGGCGTGCAGGAGACTTCCGCGCCCGGCATGGGCGAGGGCAAAGACGCGCGCGTGAAGTTCGAAGTGACCGACAAATCGCTGGATTTTCTGGGCTTCAAAACGCTGAAGGATTTGCTCGGGTCGCTCGGAAAATCCAGCTTCGGGCGCCACGATACGCGCGACCTGGCGACCGGCATCGAGACCTCCGGCTCCTCCAAACCATACGAATTCGGCGACATGCTGAACCTGGACGTCAGCGAAACGCTCTTTTCCGCCATTCGCCGCGAAGGCGCCAAAGTGCCGCTGGACCTGGACTATTCCGACCTGCGCGTCCACCAGTGCGAATACCAGAGCTCCTGCGCCACGGTGCTGATGCTGGATTGCAGCCACAGCATGATTCTCTACGGCGAGGACCGTTTCACCCCCGCCAAGAAAGTGGCGCTGGCGCTGGCGCACCTGATCCGCACGCAATACCCCGGCGACAGCCTGCGCTGCGTGCTCTTCCACGATAGCGCCGAGGAGCTGGCGCTCAGCCAGCTCGCGCGCGTGCAGGTGGGCCCGTATTACACCAACACGCGCGACGGCCTGATTCTGGCGCAGCGCCTGCTCAACCAGGAGCGCAAGGACATGCGCCAGATCGTCATGATCACCGACGGCAAGCCGAGCTGCCTCACCCTGGAAGACGGGCGCATGTACAAGAACGCCTTCGGGCTGGACCCGCTGGTGATCAGCCGGACATTGGAAGAAGTGAACCGCTGCAAGAAGCAGGGAATTCTGATCAACACGTTCATGCTGGCGAGCGATTACGGGTTAGTCAACTTCGTGCAGAAGGTGACCGAGATCTGCAGAGGGAAGGCTTATTTCACAACACCGTTTACCTTGGGGCAGTATCTGTTGATGGATTATATGAATCGCAAGACGCGCACGATTCACTGAAGACGGCAGGCGCGCCCCGGTGATCACGGGCTCCTCGTTTCCTTGCATTCGCGCGTGACCGGAATGCCGGCCTCTCCCCCCTTGCGCGCAAGAACCTGCGCGACATCAAACCATGAATTTGTACTGGGTGATTCCTGTTTCAGTTTCTCCACGCTGAGGACGTAGAGCTGAGCGCCGAGGGTAAGCAAGGGCAGCTCCGAAACGTCCCGAGCGGTGATCCTGGGCGAAATCTGCCGCACCAGTTCGGCGAGATGTTCGCTCATGACGGCCGAACAAGCGCTCGATTCGTTCCCGTTCCGTCGCGTCGAAGCGATGGACCCGGCCATCGCCAACGAAAAGATTGGGAATGGTAGTCATCTTCCGGGTTGCGCCCGGATCGGGTGGCCGGCGGCGGCCGGTTGCCGGCTTCTGCTCAAGCACCTTTCTAAAGTCCCTGCTCCTTGGATTGATATCGGCCGAGTCCTCGGGTTTAGCGCGCTAGTAGGCACTCAGTCTCTGCAAAACATTTTCCCGCCTTTTTGTTGGTGGCCTTCTCCCGGAGCGTGAGCGCCGCAACCCCCAAGCCGCGGCGGCGGCATGGTTTCCAGAGAGGACTGGTCGCGCGCGGAATGGGGATCTATGAGGCCCGCTTGTAGCGCGCGACGCTGATCTCGTCTTGCCGTACCTGAGACAGGTCGTAATTGGCCTGGAGGCGGACCCACATATCGGGGCTGGGTCCAAACGCCTTCGACAGGCGCACGGCCATTTCCGCCGATATACCGGCCTTTTCGTTAACGAGATTGTTTATAGTCTGGCGCGCAACGCCAAGCACTTTGGCGGCCTCGGTGACGGTTAAGCCAAGCGGTTCCAGGAAATCCTGGCGGACGATGCGGCCGGGATGCGGGTGATTCTTCATGGGCATATTCGTTTCCTTTAATGGTAATCGATCAAATCCACATCATGCGCTTTTCCGTCTGTGAAGCGGAAGGTGATTCGCCAATTCCCGCTCACAGTGACAGACCAGACTCCCTCTTGGTCTCCCCGTAGTTCGTGCAGGCGATTTCGAGGGCCGGCAAGATCGTGCGCGCTTGATGCGGCGTCGAGCACCGCGAGGATGTTGGCAACGCGGACCCGGAGGGAAGGATCGATAAGGCGAGCTTGGCCCTTTTCGAACATCTGCTTCAGTCCCTTGTGGCGGAAGCTCGCGATCGCGGTTTAATTGTACGGTGACACGTGTCGCATGTCAATAGGGAAACCACAGATCGCGCCCGCCGCGCGGCGGTGAACGGCATTGGGTTCCTCGACTCCATGCCGTACTTCACTCCAACTAACCTCACGACCAAGAAGGCGGCCATTTCGGCAAAAACCTGTTTTGGGATTAACCCATAAGAGGTTCTACCATCGTTCTTGACGAACCAAATATCGTGGGGAATGAAGCGCATAAGAAGTTCCGGGACCTTCTCGTCCAGGCGCGGAAAGACGCGAACGTCACCCAGGCGGAGCTGTCCTCCCGACTGAGACGCCCTCAGTCCTTCGTCTCGAAGTACGAGCGCGGAGAACGTCGGCTGGATGTCGTTGAGTTTGGCGAGGTGGCAAAAGCGCTGGGAATAGACCCCCTCCGTTTCCTGCGACGGTTCTACGGCGAGGGAAGTTGAAGATCGTCGATGTGATCACGCTCCAGAGCTGCGGGTCCTACGCTACGTCCAGCCACTGGAGAAAGACCAGGAAGCAGATTCACGACGCGATAAGGCGCTGCGAGTGGCCCATCGGGAGCGGGTCGTTCACTATCCACCCGCAAAGCGGGAAGAAGCGCGGGGAGGGTAACGGAGTCCTGCCCATCCGGAACGAGTTCGTCACGTTCCTCAAGAGAAAAGGATGGGCGATTGAGGGTCCTGCCAAGAATGCGCTCGATGAGGCACTCGGGGACTTTGACGCGGTTCTGCCCGGACCAGAAAAACCAATTGTCGTGGAATGGGAGACGGGAAACATCTCCTCGTCGCACCGCTCCATGAACAAGCTGACCATGCTCGTATCGTGCGGCATCATCTCGGCGGGTGTTCTCGCGGTGCCGTCGCGGAAGCTTTATGTCTATCTCACGGCCCGAATCGGAAACATCAAAGAGCTTGCTCCGTATCTCGAGCTGTGGAGGTCGGTCCCCTGTACCTCTGGTGTCCTGGAAATCGTGGTTTTCGAGCACGATGCAGAAAGCAAGAGCGTCCCAAAAATCCCGAAGACGACGGCGGGTCGGGCGCTCAGTTAACCCTCCACGAAATCGCTGTTCTTGTGCGAGTGGATCTCGCCGCCGTCGAGACGATTGATGATTTCCACTGAAAAGTCGATTTCCGCCCCGATCCATTCTCGGCCCTTCTTCTCGCACACGGCAAAGGTAGTTCCGCTGCCGCCAAAAGGGTCAAGGACGAGATCGCCCGGCAGAGTGGACATCTCGATTACACGGTCGAGTATCTTCGTGGATAAGGCGTTCGCCCGGCGATCCTTGTCTTTGAACTTCCAATGACGGACCGGCGGGATGTCCGTCCACACGTCCTTGAGATTCACGCCTTTCGGATTCATGGCATCGCGGTGGCCGCCATAGTCCTTCACCTCACCGCCGCAATGTCGGCATGTGAGAATAGGCGTCCGAATGCGACGGAAGGTGTTCGGCTTCCCTCTCGTGTAGTAAAGCAGGCTGTAGTGCGAGGGGTGTAGGCGGCCGGGAATCGGCAAGCACGCGGATATCTCGATTGCGATCCAATGCCGGAAGTCCATACCCAGCTTTGCGAGGTGCGCACCGAGGAGAATGTTCCACTTCGGCAGGTTGTACAGAAAAAACGCGCCGCCCGGCTTGATGGTCCGGACACACTCTCCGACCCACCGCTTGCACCATTCCAGATATTCTTCATCAGGCTTCAGGTCGTCGCAGCTCTTCCCGTATTCTTTACCGAGATTGAAAGGCGGGTCTGCGAATACGGTATCGACAACTCCGTCCTTGATGGCTGGCAGGACTGCCATACAGTCGGCTGAGAATAGTGCCCCGTACGAGCTTGTATAGACCGGCTCGCCCGGCCGATAGCCCTTCAAGTACGAATCGACAGCGAATACCCGGTCCTCAAGTTTCAGCGCTGATTGACGTGCCAAAGTTCAGTGTCCCCGAAGCACTAGAATAACCCAAAATAGGTTCTTGAGCAACTTCTCAATATACCTAATCGTCTGAACCGTGGGGAACCTTGAGCGTGGAGTAGCGGCGAGGCCACTCGGATGACTCGGATGAACAACTCCTCGTTTGCCAATGCCTCGCCCCAGCCGCCAGATAACGATAAGTAATTTATTCTATTATGGTGGAGGCGGGGGGAGTTGAACCCCCGTCCGAGAAAGCCCGCCGTGAAGAGACTACGTGCGTGTCCGGCTCATGGTTTTCGACCACCGCTTTAGAACCGGCGAGAGCGGCGGCAGCCTAGCCCGATTGGATCTCAGCCGCCGGCTCCGGACCGAAGCCTTTGGCCTATCCCGCAAGATGACGCTCACTCACCGCCGCGCGGGCTCAGCGGCTGGAGCGGCTGCCTAATTAATTAAGCAGCGTATGCAAACTGCGTGTTGGCAGTTATGTTTTTCCGATCGTTTTACGGGAGCTCGGAACCCGGCACGCCTCCCCACCACGATTCGATCCCGTCGAATCCGTTACGCCCCCATACAAAAAGCGCTGGTGAGTACTTCTCCTTCAGTATAGCATCGTGCATATAATCGGAATATGCGCCGGCTCATCCTAACCCTGCCCCTGCTCCTCTCCGCCTTGCTTCCGGGCGCCTTCACGGCGCGCGCGGCGGATATGACCAAGCTCACCATCCAGGTGAAGACCCAGGGCGGACACCCCATCGACCAGGCCGAGGTCATCGTCCGCTGGTACGCCAACAAAAAGCACCCGCGCGCCGGGTTTGGACGCGCCGTGCGCACCACTTTCGAGATGCGCTCCAACCAGGAGGGCGAAGCCAACGTACCCGCCGTTCCCCAGGGCAGCATCCGCATCCAGGTGAACGCCAAGGGGTATCAGACGTTCGGCCAGGTGTTTGAAATCGACGATCCGGAAAAGACCATCGAGATCAAGCTCAACCCGCCGCAGCAGCAGTATACGTCGCACTGAGGCCGGTTGGCAGGGAAAGCGCCTGCCCTACGCCAGGTCGAATTTTTCCTGGTGCAAAAGCTCGTCGCTCTTGACGATCACGGTGCGGCCCAGAATCTCCTCCAGCTCCTGCAGGTAGCTGTTCTGGTTGCTCTTGAGCAGCTTGGCCACTTCCGGATTCACGCGCAGCATGACGTCCTTGCCCTCCACCACTTTGGAGATCTTGTTGGCCTCCTGCAAAATCTCGCCCACCACGGTCTGCGGGCTCTTCACGTAGCCGGCCCCTTCGCAATACGGGCAGGGCGTGCAGAGCGTGCGCTCCAGGGATTGCTTGACGCGCTTGCGGGTGATGGCCACCAGTCCGAAATCGTTGAACTGGAGGATCTTGTAGGGCGCGCGGTCGCTGCGCATGGCTTCTTCGAGCGCCTGCATCACCTTCTGGCGATTCTTGCGCTCGTCCATGTCGATGAAGTCCACCACGATGATGCCGCCCAGATCGCGCAGGCGGATCTGCCGCACGATCTCCTTCACCGCGTCGGTATTGGTTTTGACGATGGTGTCTTCCAGGCGATTCGACCGGCCCACGTACTTGCCGGTATTGATATCGATGGCCACCAGCGCTTCGGTCTGGTTGATCACGATATGGCCGCCGGATTTCAGCCACACCTTGGGCCGCAGCGCTTTTTCCACTTCGCTGGTGATGCCGAATTCGTCGAAGATGGGGTTGCTGCGCGTGTACAGCTTGACGCGGTTGACCAGCGCCGGCTGGAAGCGCTCGACGAAAGCCAGCACGCCTTCGTAAGCCTCTTCGCTATCCACCCAGATGCTCTTGAAGGCGCTGGTGAGCTGGTCGCGCAGCACGCGCTCCACCACGTTCAGATCGTGATGGATCAGCATGGGCGCGGGCCGCCGCTCGGCTTTCTGCCGCATGTCCAGCCACAGGTTGTAGAGGAACATCATGTCGGCGCGCAGTTCCTCCTCGGTGCGGCCTTCGCCGGCGGTGCGGACAATGTAGCCGCCGGGAATGCCGGTGCGATTGGATTGCAGGATGCGTTTCAGGCGCAGGCGCTCGTCGTCGCTCGGAATCTTGCGCGAGACGCCGATATGGTCGACGGTGGGCATATACACCAGGAAGCGGCCGGGCAGCGCGATATGCGAAGTGATGCGCGCGCCTTTCTGGCCGATGGGCTCCTTGGCGATCTGCACGATGATTTCCTGACCCTCTTTCAACAGGTCGCTGATGGAGGGCACGGCGCGATTCTCGGAACGGGCTTCGGGGCGGGCCTCGGGACGGCTTTCGGGACGCCCTTCGGGACGCGGCGCGGTGCGCTGCTCGCGCTGTTCCCTCTGTTCCAGGGGAGCGCGCTCGCGCGGCGGCGGTTCGGTCCGCCCTTCGTGCGGGGGATTGCGCGCGCCTTCCGGCAGAGGCCCGCGGCCGCTGCCTTTGCGGCGCATGCGGCGCGAAATGCGGTGCTGGAAGCGCGGCCCCTGCTCGCGCAGTTGAGCGGTGAGGCTGGTGGGAATACGCGCCGGCTCGGGACCTTCCTCTTCCACGATGGGCGGCTCGCCGGCATCGGTTTCGGCAAGCGGCTCGCCTTCGGCGGTTTCCGCCGGCTCCTCGCCTTCGGCTTCTTCCACGGGTAGAGCTTCCACCGCGCCCACCGTCTCGGTGGGTTCGGCGGCATCGCTCGTCATCACGTCCACGTCTTCGGCGGTTTCGGCGGTGTCCCCCGCGGCGGTTTCCGGCTCCGGTTCGAGTTCCGCGGCGGGCCTAGGCTCCTCGGCATCCTGCACCTCCTCCACAGCCGCGGCCAATTCCGGCTGCGGTTCGGCGGGGGGCTCAACCACTAGATTGTCCTGTGCGGCAGCGACGGCTTCTTCCTCCGCCGGCGAAAACTCTTCGGTAAGGCGCTCTTCCCGGCCATCCGGATCTTCAACCTCTTCCTCGCGCGCGGGTCCAGTGTGTTTGGCCAGGGATTCGCCCGGCAGGACGAAGAAATCGTCGTCGGCCTCGGCGGCGGCGGGTGAGGCAGGCGCGAAAGGCGCTGCTTCGAGGGGCTCGGGCGGCGCTTCGTTCGGCCGTTCGTGCTCCGGACGCGGCGAGTAGAATTTGGAATCGGGCAGGCCGCGGCCTCCGCCCTTTTGCCCGCGGCGGCGGCGCGAGCGGCGTCCCCGCCCTCCGCGGTCTCCGCCATGATCGCCGCCGCGGTCTCCGCCACGGTCGCCCCCGCGATCTCCGCCGCGGTCGCCTCCGCGATCGTCGCGGCGCGGTTCCTGGACGGGCACGGGCGGAGCGGCCGTCGCGGCGTTAGCCGCGGCTTCACTCTCCACCGCCTGCGCCACTTCGGCGGGCGGAAGGGGAGCAATGGCGCTTTCCGTCACCACCGGCGCGGCACTCACCGACGCCGGGCTGCGATCCAGCTTGAGGATCTTCTCCTCCACGCTGGTCACGATCTTGTCGTATTCCTCGTTGTCTTCGAAGAAATCCGAAACGTAGAGAAACGCGTCGCGATCCAGGCCGATATCGACAAATGCCGATTGCATGCCCGGAAGCACCCGTGTGACTCTGCCTTTATGAATGCTGCCAGCCAGCGAATATTCGTTCTCGCGCTGGTGATAAATCTCGACAACCTGATCGTCTTCGATCAGCGCCACCCTGGTTTCGTGGCGGCTTGCCGAAATCACTAACTCCTTTGACATTGACTGCCTCCCCGGGAGCGTGGGAAGGACCTACGGTCTGGTGGACGCCCTGCGTGCGCTCCGCGCCTCCCTGTCCGGCGGAGGAACGAAGCCAGTTGCAACCGGAATCACGCTGGCCGGGAGTGGAGCCGACTGCCTCATACACCACCCGGCCGGGAACCACCTCTCCTGGGAGAGCGCTCCAGCGCCTACCACCCCAAGGTCTCTTACAGGCTCCCGCTAATCTTTCTAATTCACAAACCTTCTGAGCCGGACATTGCTGACCAGCCCTAAAGCCAAGAAATTCGACCAGATACTGGAACCGCCGGCGCTCATGAAGGGAAGGGGGATGCCAGTCACGGGCATCAGCCCCGCCACCATCCCGACGTTGATCAGGATGTGTGACAGCAACAACGCAGCTACTCCCATACAGATATACATACCCGACCGCTCCGACGCCGTCTGCGCATTCTGGACGATGCGCATGATCATCACGAAATACAACGACAACATTACCACGACCCCGACGAAACCCTGCTCTTCCGCGAAAGCCGAAAAGATAAAATCCTTGTACGGCACGGGCAAGAACCGCAGCCTCGTCTGGGTACCCTTGGTGAGCCCTTTACCGAGCGGCCCACCCGAACCAATCGCAATCTGAGACTGGATCAACTGATATCCGGCCCCTTGCGGATCCTGTTCCGGATCCAGGAAACTGACCAACCTTTGCTTCTGATAATCCTTGAGAAAATACGTCCAAGTAACCGGGAGCACCAGCACCGCCACTACGGCTATGGCGGCCACATATTTCCAATGCAGCCCCGCTAGAAAAGCACCCACCACGAGGACCCCGATATAGGTGAGCGCCGTCCCTAAGTCCGGTTGTTTCAACACCAGGAGCGCGGGAATCAGAACCAGGCCCGCCAGCTTGAACATCTCCCGAACTTCCAGGTCATCGGTCTTCAGTTCGGTCAAATAGCGGGCTACCAACAATATTATCACTAGCTTGACGAATTCCGACACCTGTAAATGGATGCCCCCCGGCAGCGGAATCCAGCGTTTGGAGCCGAACACCGCCTGGCCCGCCACCGCCGTACCCAGCAGCGCCACCACGGAAACGATGTACAACAAAGGAACGTGATGCAGCAGGGTGTGGTAATCCACGGTCATCGCCAGCCACATCAAAACCAGGCCGCTGGCGATGTAAAAGATCTGTTTCCACCAGGAATCGTGGGAGCCGGTGCCCAGCGTGGCGCTCCAGATCTGCACTACCCCAACGCCGCAGATCAGCAGCACGATGGTGAGCAGCGTCCAGTCGAGATCGCGAAAGGAAAGATGGCGCATCAGTTCCGGACCTGCGGGGGCGGCGAGGATTGAGGCGGTTGCCCGGCGGGGTCCCCTGTGGGCCCATCCGGCCAGCTTTGCACAGAGGGAACAACGCCGAACGAACCCAATTTGCCCGCCAGGGCGGCCTTTTCCCGGGCCGCGGCCTCGGCCAGCCGCACCTTCTTGTCGAAATAGGCCTTGATGATGTCGCGCGTGATGGGCGCCGCGTACTGCCCGTGTCCGGGGAAGTGTTCGAGCAGCGCCACCACCACGATTTGCGGGTTCGTGCAGGGCGCAAAGGCTTCGAACCAGGAGCTGTCTTCGCTGGTTTTCCTGCCGATGGAGTGGGCGTAATCTTCACTGGTGAGCTGGGCGGTTCCGGTCTTGCCGCAGACGTCGATATTGGGCAGCTTGGCGCGCACCCCCGTACCGCCGGGTTCGTTCACCACCCCGTACATCCCATCCACGATGTCCTTCACATTTTGGGGATTCAGCTTCCATTCGACCGGCTTGTCCGGTTCGCCGGCGACCAGGCGCGGGCGATGCCACACGCCGCCCATGGCGACGCCGCCGATGGCGCGCGCCAATTGCAACGGCGTGACAATGAGCGCGCCCTGCCCGATAGCCACCGAGGGGGTTTCCCCGGCATACCATTTCTGGCGTTGATTGCGCAGCTTCCATTGCGGCGACGGCATGATGCCGCCGGCTTCGTGCGGCAAATCCACGCCGGTGGGCTGGCCGAAGCCCACCAGGTCGCCGTAAAACGCGAGGTTGTCGATTCCCGCCTTGGCGCCGACGGTGTAGAAGTAGACGTCGCAGGAATCCACGATGCCCCTGTGCAGCGCGATCCTGCCGTGCCCCTTCGGATATACCCAGCATTTCTGAAAACGGCCGTAAAGGGCCACGCCGCCACGGCAATCCACCGTGAACTGGTCGTCTATGGCGCCGCTCTCCAGGCCGGCCAGCGCCGTAAACGGCTTAAACGTCGAGCCCGGCGGCTGCTGGTCTTGAATCACCTTGTTCATGAGCGGGTGGTCGGGATTGTCCAGGATCTCCTGCCAATCCTTGGCGCGCACCCGCACGGCGAATTTGTTGGCGTCGAAAGTGGGCCGGCTGACCATGGCCAGCACTTCGCCGGTGCGCGGGTCCAGCGCCACCACCGCGCCGGTCTTATGTTCCACGTGCAATTCGGTGGAGGGAGAATCCATGCCCAGCTCGGCCACCACCTGCAGGTCCAGGTCGATGGTAAGCTGCAGGTCCTTGCCGGGAATCGCCGGCTTGGTGGCCAGGGTCTCGCGCACCTGCCCGCGGTTGTCCACCACCACCTGGCGCTGCCCGTCCACGCCCATGAGCGTATTGTTGTACTGGCGTTCGATGCCGAATTTGCCGATCACGTCGCCGGGGTTATACTTGGCGAACTCCGGCATGTCCAGTTCGTCTTCGCTGATTTCACCGGTGTAGCCGATGACGTGCGCCAGCATGCCGTTCTGCGGATAGAGCCGGCTTTGCGACTGGATGAGCACCATTTCGGGGAAAAAATCGTGGTGCGAAGCCACGAACGCCAAATCCGCCGGGGAAAGCTCGTCCTTCACCACGATGGGCACATACTTGGGCTGCGAGCGGAACTTCCGCACCTTCTCCGCGAGATCGTTGTAATCCAGATCGAGGCCCTGGGCGATGGGCTTGAGATGCTCTTCCTTGAGCGATTCGCGCGCCAGGATCAGTTTGAAGGACGAGTGGTTATCCACAATCACGCGTCCGTCGCGATCCAGAATGCGGCCGCGCGGCGCCGGAATGGGAACGCTCTTGATGCTGTTCTGCTGCGCGCGTTCGTCGTAGACCTGGGGATTCTGAATCTGCAGTTTCCAAAAGCCGGCGATCAGAAACAAAAAAATGGCGACCGTGGCGTACTGAAACACCGCGATCTTTCCGGCCGCGAAACGCGTGTCGTCGTGCAGCGGCGGCTGATCGTGAAGGTGTGTTTCGAGATTCGGGTCTACGGGAGGAAGGATCACAGAAAACCAGCGAACGGGCGCCCAATTCCTATTGTAGCGGAAACTTCGTTTTTACGCCGTCTCGCGCAGCTTATCCAGGAAATGGAACAGGGAAACCCCCACCACCGCGTTCAACAGGCCCAGCACCAGGGTGCGCTGCACCTCGAAGGGAAGCGGTTGGCCGAGCAGCGCCCGCACCATCACCCAGTAGAAGAACTGGTGGAAGACGAAAAAGAAAAAGGCCAGCAGCAGGCGGATGAAGACGTGCTCCACGTCCAGGCGCAGCCCCACGGAAGCGGCGAAATAACCCACCAGGGTATCCACGATGCCGAACATGCCGAGCGGATTCTTGGAGAGCGAATCCTGCGCCAGGCCGACCAGCGCGCCCACCACCAGGCCGCTGATCTGGCTGCGCTTCATCAGGGCGAAATAGACCACCACCAGCAGCGGCATTTCGAGGAAGCCGAGGAATTGAAAAAAGAGCGGAACGTAAACCTGGAAGAGAATGGCGGCCAGGGGGACGGCCAGCAGCACCCAGGCGCGGAAGCGCGAAACCTGCCCTTCGCGTTGGCTGCTCAGCAGAATGCGCTCGCCGGAGTAGGTCATCTTTCGATGCGGCCTCCGGACGGAGCGCCGGCGGCTTGGTTGATGCGGCGGACGGCATCGGGCACGGTTTTCGGCGCTGGCTTGACGGAGGGAGTTCCGGGGGTCTTACCAGGGCCGCGGGACGGAGCCTCGCCGGGCGCGGCGGGATGCGCAACAGGGGGCGCCGGCGTGCCGCCGCCACTCGCCGGGGGATGGGCAGCCGCGGGCGGCTGCGTGCCCTCGCCCGGCGCCGCGGGATGGGCAGCCGCGGGCGGCTGCGTGCCCTCGCCCAGCGCCGCGGCCGGCGGCGGCGCGGCGGCCTTCGGCGGCGCGGTCACGGGTGCGCCGGGAACCGGCAGCTTGGTGAAATCCGGCGGCTTGGTTCCCGGCGGCCCTTCGCCGAAGATGTGGTTCTGCGCCTCCCCGACGGCTTGGTATTCGGTCCGCAGTCGGTCGGCTGCCGTGCCGGGCTGGCCGGGCGTGCCCGCTGCCGGAGCCGGTTGGGCGTCCGCCGGAGGCGCTGGCCCAATGTAAACCGGCTGGTTGGCGGGCGGCGTTTCGGGAATGTCCTGGTGCACTCCTTCAATCAGGATCAGGACATCTTCCACGCCGTGTTGCAAGCCGGTGGGTTCGACGTAAATCTCCTGGAACGGCGAGCTTTTGCGCACCACCCGCACCACCCCCGCCGCGAAGCCGCGCGGAAAAATGCGGTCGTCGCCGGAAGTGTAAAACATCTCGCCCACTTCCACTTTTTCCTCGATGGGCACATAGTCCACTTTGCACATGGGGGTTCCCTGCCCCTTCAATGTGCCGCGCACCTGGGCTTTCTGGGAAATCACTCCCGCGGCGAACTCCGGATCGGTAATCAGCAGCACCTGCGATGAGGTGGGATACGCCGCGATCACCTTCCCCACGATGCCGTCGGGCGTCACCACCGCCATGCCCCGCTCGACTCCCGACACCGAGCCGCGATTGACGAACACCACCTTGGAATTGCTGCCGGCGCCCACCCCGATCACATTCGCCGCCAGCGTTTTGGAAGGCGTATTGGCCTGAAAAATCTGCAGCGCCTTGGCGCGGTCGGCCGTGTTCAACTCGTTTTTGAGAAACGTATTCTCCAGCTTGAGCCGGCCCACTTCCGCGCGCAGACCGCGATTCTCGCCGCCCGCGTCCTTGAGCAGAATGTAGTTGCGAATCAACCCGGCGGTGCCGCCGCGCACCATCTCCACCAGGTGCGCGAACGGCATGACGGCGGTCACCGTCCACACGCGGATGGCGGGCACGTCGCGGTCGTTCTTCACCTGCACGGCGAGCAGCACGAGCTGCGCGAAAATCACCAGCAGGAGAACCGTAATGGCGCGGTATCGGTTGAGGAAGGACTCCATGGCGAGGGGTCTGCCTTCACCCCTAGTCTATCGAAATCTTGCGCAGCAGCCGGAAGTCGCTCAACATGCGGCCGGTGCCGAGTACGACCGATGCCAGCGGATCGTCGGCGATGGAGACGGGCAATCCGGTCTCCTCGCGGATGCGTTTGTCCAGATTCTTGAGCAGCGCGCCGCCCCCGGTGAGCACGATTCCGCGGTCGCTGATATCGGCGCTGAGCTCGGGCGGAGTGCGTTCCAGGGCCACCCGGATGGCATTGACGATGGTGGCCACGCACTCGGAAAGCGATTCGCGGATTTCGGCGTCGTCGATGGTGATGGTGCGCGGCACGCCCTCGATCAGGTTGCGGCCCTTGATCTCCATGGTGATGGGTTTGTCCAGGGGATAGGCGGAGCCGATTTCGATTTTGATGGCTTCGGCGGTGCGCTCCCCAATCAACAGGTTGTACTTGCGCTTGAGGAACTGCATCACGGCATCGTCCATCTCGTTGCCGGCCACGCGCACCGAGCGCGAGTAAACAATGCCGGAGAGCGAAATGACGGCTACATCGGTGGTGCCGCCGCCGATATCCACCACCATGTTGCCGGAGGGTTCGGTGATGGGCAACCCGGCGCCGATGGCCGCCACCATGGCCTGCTCGACGAGGTGCACTTCGCTGGCCTTGGCGCGGTACGCCGAATCCATGACGGCGCGCTTTTCCACTTGCGTGATTTCGCTGGGCACCCCGATCACGATGCGCGGATGCACCAGCATTTTGCGGCCGTGCGCCTTCTGAATGAAATAGTTCAGCATGCGCTCGGTGACTTTGAAATCGGCGATGACGCCGTCTTTCATCGGCTTGATGGCCACGATATTGCCGGGCGTGCGGCCCAGCATCTCCTTGGCTTCCTTGCCGACGGCTTCGACTTCACCGGTATTTTTATTAATGGCGACGATGGATGGTTCGTTGACCACGATGCCTTTGCCCTTGGCATAGACAAGGGTATTGGCGGTCCCCAGATCGATAGCGAGGTCCGAGGAAAAGAGGCTGAAAAGAGAGCGTAAGTTCATCTATTAAAGGTGGTTCGCTTCAGGGAGGACGCGCTTCGGAGGACCGAGCCAAGTCCTTCTGCATAGTACCACTTTGCGGGCCTTCGTGGATATCGGGCAGTCTACGGAGGTACTTGCAGGCGAGCTCCCTTGAGCTTGCGAGTGTTCGCCTCCTGCTTGCCGCGCCAAATGTGTCACCGAATCAATGCGGAGCAACCAGCCGGGACCCTCCCGGACACACCTCGCCCTGGCTTGTTCTCCCCATCACGATGTCGACCGATTCAGATTGGCGCTTTCACAGATTGCGGCCCCGAGGACCTTGCGGCTGACTGGCTTTTTTCTTTTGCGTTATCTGCCGAAGCCCGAAGCCCAATTCCCCGGTTTCCTCGTGGGAAGTAAACTATACTTGACAATATGTAAAGTATAATGTACTTTATGTAAAGAGGTGCTTACGTATGACCACTCATCGACCGTTCTATACCCGCTTCACTCGCCCTGTCTTTCTCTGGGCGGTGGCGGCAGCGCTAACGGAGCTCGTGGCGGCATGGCTTCTCGTTCACAGGGGAGGTCCGCGATGGTTGGGGCTGCTCCCGCTTCTGCCGTACATGTGCTTCTTCTGGGCGCTGGTGCGCAGTGTCCTGAAGGTGGACGA
>Ga0181521_10000673_pt1 | contig 42452 bp, 44 predicted proteins | sample PEATcosm2014_Bin_32_FD_119764 | JGI IMG/M metagenome (GOLD analysis project Ga0181521, IMG submission 119764) | Peatland microbial communities from MTU Mesocosm Facility, Houghton, MI, USA - PEATcosm2014_Bin02_60_metaG | ecosystem: Environmental > Terrestrial > Soil > Wetlands > Peat | place...
CTCCCAGTCGAGGTAGACAGCGCGACCAGAAAACGGCATCTTATCCACAGGTCGTTTTGCCTCGCCTCCCTGGTCCCATGCCCCTGCAAAAAAGGTGGTCCCATGAGGCTGCAAATTGGCACCAGAATGCGTCGCTCAATCTCGGTGTGCTGTCGATACCCGTGGCCGCAGTCGGGGTCGAGAGAGTTCAAACAATCAACAGCGGCCGAATTTTCCCGCAACCAGGAAGAAGGAGGCCGCACATGGCCAGGACACTGCTGTACGATGACCACCGATCCGCTCTACTCGGGGCACTTGTCACCGTCGCGAGGACGCGACGTACCACGACCTACACGGAGCTCGTTTCGATAGCGCGACTGCCGCTCGATCTGCGAAACAACCCTATTCATAGGAACCTCCTGTCGAGGTGGCTGCTCGAGCTGGCAAAGGAAGACGACGCCGCGGGCAGACCGATTCTCCCGGCGTTGGTCGTGCGCTCGGGCAGCGGCTTGCCGGGCCCCGGCTTCTACGTGATGCTACAGGAGTTGGGCAGAGACCGTACTGGGGAGTCCGAGGCGGACGCCCACGCGCGCGAAGTCGCGGCCGTTTTCGTGCACTACGATGACCGCCGAGAACTCATCCCCGCGTGGGTCGAACCGGCGCGCGACCGCGATCGCGCAGTAATCGAGGACAGCAGGTCGCCGTGCTTCAACCTCCTTGCGATTCGCTACCCAGCCCCACGCCCGGAGTTTCTCCTGGTGCACACCGACGCTTCGTCAGCTGGCCGTGCCGGGCGGTTTGTCTCGCCGCAGTGGCTCACCGGCACTTGGGCTCTGCTGCCTTCGATCTCGTACTATCGGTTCCTCCTTCAAGGCGACCCCACGTTTTGGGTGATGGCATCCTGGTCGCCCGACGAGAGCGGTCGGAGAGTTCGGATCGCGTTAGTCCCGGAGGACGGCAAGGTCGTAGCTGTCCGCAAGGCACGTGAATACGCTGATGGTTCGATGGCCTTTGAGGTCATCTTTTCTGACGGTGAGACCACCTGGGGGGAGGCGCGGCGCCAAGGCGATGGTTCCTTCGATTTCTTCGGCCACGACTATCACCGCCCGGGTTGGCCGGAGCCGCCCCTCGACATGATGAAGGCCGCGTTCGAGAACGCCATCCCGGGGGGCGAATCCACCGGAGTGGTCGTCGGTTAAGAGAGGAAAACGCAAACACCGCCTTTGAAGGGGCGGTGTTTATTGGGTTGGCTGTTCAGTTGTACGAAGTTGACAGCGGGTTGCCATAGCCGTGGCGGAACCTGAGAGCCCGTGGCCACGGCTGGCAACAGATGGAATCCAATTTCTTGCGACGGTTGAGCCAGCCGTTCACCATTTGCTGGTGATTTGCGAAGTAGCCCCAACCGGATTTGAAGCCCAGTACCCAGAATGAAAATCTGGTGTCCCAGGCCGGGCCTTCGTCGCTCACCGAAATTGACCTACTCTGGGAGTGGTTTCAGCCCCCAATGGAGCTGCGCAAAGCACCGAAACAGAACTTGACAGGCGGAACCCGAGCAGCATACGCTGGCAGGTAACATCTTGCTACGTTGTGTGTAGTTCCGAATGCGGTTCCTTTCGAATGGAGGGATGATTATGGCCCAGCAGTTTAGTCCGGGTGATGTAGTTCCAACATCAGGTATCTACACCGTTGTCCACGATAAATCTCACTCTCAAGCGCATGAGGTAACTTGTGTCCGTGGCGAGCCTTTTCCCCCATGTAGGGGGTGCGGTCAAGGCGTCAGATTCCTTCTGGCCAGAGCGGCGAAGCATCTGTCAGAGCATGAACACTTCCGCAAGTAACGGTCGACGCTACCGCATCGTCATGGTGATAGTGGGGTGTCCGAGGAGAGCCTGTACGACGGGAATCGGTACGCCGGAGGCTGCGAGCCAAGAGGCGAAGGTGTGACACAACTTGTGCCAGCCGATAGGCCGAAGTGAAGCGCGCAGGCAGGCGCGATGAAGAGCGCCTTGCGCGGTACTGCACCTGGGCGGGCGAGTGGCTCGCCGGAGGCAAGTCCTCTGCGCAACGCGGGTTGACCAACAGTACATGGATGCGACTCAGGATGCTGCTGCCGTCATCAGACGGAAGGTACCGTTAGATCGCGACGAGATCTTGCGCGTCGCCGACGCGACTATGGAGGTAGGCTCGGCTCTGTTCCGACTACTGCCGCTGCCATAGATCCGTGGCCGACGCGGACCCTCCCTAACCTAGAAATCCCTTATTAACTTCTCGGTGGAACTCTGTCATGTTCCAAACCGCAATCAAAGCCCGCTTTGGGTCGGCTTGGCTCTTCAGCCATTCCATTGCCATTGGTTTATAGCCTCCGCCGTCCAAAAGGACCACCGTAGGAACGCCTATCTTCGCGACGTTGAAGAGAAGGAATGGATATTTCTCATCTACCGATCCGCCCGACTCCTGCCATTTGCACTCAATAACCAAACCGTCCGGGAACTTCTCCCTATTCAATACCAGAAAGTCACACCGGCGCTTTGTTCCGTAAATAGTCGTGCCAATGACAACCTGCTTGGCAAACTGCTTTCCGCCTATGCTAGCGCGGTTCGCGAAAACCTGTTCCTTGTGGTCCCAAAACTCCACATATCCCCGCTGTTTGAGGGCATTTTCCACAAATTGCTCGAAGCTTCCTCCTGTCCGGTTAGCCCGCGTTCCCGAGACTTCTGCCACCTCCCCTGCCACCTTTTCCACGGCCTTTCTGACCTCGCTACTATCGGTAGTTTCTGATGATGAGTTCATTTGCTTTTCCCCGACTATATGATTTACAGGATACAGAGCGGGCAGACTGTATCTCCTCTATATGGTACTTGCCCCACAATGCTCGCACAAGGGAGGTGTCGGAGTTGGAAAGCATGAAGCGCCCCCCCCTTGCATCAATCTTCTGACAGAACTGCGCAAGCTCGCGGTGCTTGTCGTCATCGAACCCAGCGCCCGAATAGCCGTCATACGTCTCGTGATACGGGGGATCGAGGTAATAGAACGCATTTCTGCGCGGGTGAACTTGCGAGAAGGCCCCCTGCTCGATGGACGCACTCGTCAACACCCTGCTGTCAGCTCGGAGGGTCTCTTCATCGACAATGTTCGGGGAGACATAGTCGCCGAGCGGGACATTGTACTCGCCCGCGCTGTTGACCCGATAGAGGCCGTTGTAGCCGGTCTTGTTCAGATAGATGAGCAGCGAGGCAATGACGGCCGGATTAGGTTCCTTGGCCAATCGCTTCCGCGCCTTTAGGTAGTACGCCTTGGAATGTTTGTCCTCGTGGTTCTTCAAGAGCCTGATGACTTCCTCGACATTGTCCCTGACGGCCCCGTATGCGACAACAAGGTGTAAATTGACGTCGGAAAGGAAGGCCCGCTTCGGCCGGACGGCAAAGAACAAAGCGCCGCCGCCGACGAACGGCTCCACATAGTCACCATACTCCTTCGGCATACGTGCCAGGAGTTGGGGCAGGATCGAACGCTTGCCGCCTACCCATTTGATGAACGGTTTGGCTGGCACGCTCTGCTCCTGTGTCTTGTGTTTGGCCCCGGCGGCGAGCGACGGGTCTTCTAGGCTGCGCGTGGGGAGGGTAGGTAGTCGTGGAGGGCGTGTCGCGAGCATATGGATAGGGCGGTGAGTAACCTGTCGGTCAAATGCGCCGTTTCGGGCACTTTGCCGATCATGTCGGTAAGCGGCAGCCATGTAGAGACAGTGCGGCCGCGGCGGGAGTCGGCGAACTCCTCAACACGTGCTCCTGGAGTGTTGGTGTGTCTTCCAGTATAGCTCCTTCTCAGGATTGGCCAAAGGCTCTGGGTTGTGGAAATGTGCCGAACGGGGCACCATTTGGGTAGGGCGGCGCGAATGCTGCTTGGATGCTCAGTTCCGCCAGGATCCTCCCGGTTCGGCGGCCGTAGGGGCGGCACAGCCTTACTAGTCGCCCGTTCCAGTTTGAAGCGCCGCCGCCGCGGGCCGCTGGAAGTCGCGGCCTTGCCGCCTCTCCCTTCCTAGGTTTTGACGTTCTGGAGATCAATGCGGCCGCGATCTCTTTGAGTAGACGTAGACCCGGAGGGAAGAGTCATCGCCGTATATGGTCATCCACGTCGCTTCCTCTCCCGATGGCGTTGCCCACGGGGTGCCCAAGAGGAAGCGAAAGTGGCTGATTGTAGTCGGTTGAAGTCGACGGCTGCGTATCGCGTTTCTGGCTGGCCATAGCCAAGATTGGCACAGTTGCGCGGTATCCCAGACCTGCCGGCTGGGAGTTCGACTCTCCCTACCCGCACCAAGAACGATCTCGGTTTTCCGAGGTCATTTTTGTTTTGGTTGTGCGGAAAATAGTCGTCATGCGATACCGGCGGCGAGGCTTGCGGTGGCGGGAAAGGCACCTTGTTGACCGCCTGTTGCCCAAAATTCTGCGAAGGGCACCGGCTGCTCGTGGCTAAGCGTGGTGACGGCCTGGCGAAGTGCCGTCGGCACGACATGGGTGTATCGCATGGTCATCACGATGGTGGAGTGCCCGAGCAGAGCCTGTACGACGGGAATCGGCACGCCGGAGGCAGCGAGCCAGGAGGCGAAGGTGTGACGAAACGTGTGCCAGCCGATAGGCCGCAACGATGCGCGCTTGCACGCGCGGTAGAGCGCGTTTTGGGCCGTGCTACAGGTGAGCGGTCGGCCGTCGCCACGGTGGAAGACAAGGTCATAGGTGCGTGGCATGGCAGCTAGGGCCTTGAGTGCGTCTGCGTCGAGAGGAACGATCCGCTCGCGGTAGTTCTTCGGCGGACCGGCAATTCCCTCGACGATGGACTGCCTCACGGAGAGAATGGCGTTGTCAAAATCGACATCCTGCCACCGGAGGCCGAAGAGTTCCCCCCGGCGAAGCCCTGTGTGCAAGGCAAGCGTGACCATGGCTTCCCAGCGCAAGGAGTTCGTGGCGCCGACGATGCGTTTAGCCTCTTCGCGAGTGAGGCAATCGAACTTTGGCTTCTGGGCGCGTAACATTTTGAACTTCGGGTTGGCGGCCGGCCGTTCCCATTCTCGCGCGTCGCCGAGGCATTTGCGGAGGAGGCCCAAGTGCTCGTTGATGGTCTTGGCCGAAAGGCCGGCGCGAATCTTCAGCGCCTTGTACCGCTCGATGCTGCTCGTGCTGATGTCCGTGAGGTGGGTCTTCCCGAAGAATGGGACGAGATGGTTGCGCAGAATATGCGAGCGAGACCGCTGCGAAGACGGCTTGTTGTTTGTCTTCACGTGCGTGGTGAACCACTCCGCGGAGAACTCCGCGAAGGTCGGTGAGGTGGGCGGAGGCGGCACGGGCTTGAGCGGTTCGCCAGCGGCCAGGCGACCGCGCAAGACGACCTCGTACTTTCGCGCGCCTGCCAGCGAATTTTCTGGACAGCGGACGCGGTAGCGGAGGCCGTGCATGCGGAAGTCCACCCACCACCAGTTCTGAACTTTTCTGGTGCTCATAGGTATTGTTGCTATTTGCCCATCGGTTCGACGGAGCCAGCGCTGAGAAAGCGCGTGATGTCGCCGCGGTCAAAGCGAAGCAATCCGCAGACTCGATAGAACCGAATCTCCCGGCGCTCGACCAGACGATAGACGCTGGTCTTCGAGACACGAAGCAGTTCGGCAACCTCATCAGGGGTGAGTAAATTCGGCGGCACGCTGGCCGTCGACGGATCGATGGGCATAATTGATTAGGTTGTCAGTGGACAATGGTCGGGAGGCGGACCGGAACATGTCAGCCGTGGGCCGCCCTGGGCAACCATGGTCACCGTACACCTTTGAATTGTGATCAAGCAAACCCGTCGACAAGCGGGGCGGCCTTGATGCCATCGTCGCACGCTCGCTGGGGCGCAGTAAGTGATAGAGGTTTGAGCCTGATGGATTAGTTATCCACAGCAAAAACAACAAGAGAGCCCTTCAAGGCTCTCTGTTTTGGTACCGGCCAGCAATCTGGTCTGTGGATAACCCACCTTTCCCGAACAAACCTCTATCACTTACCTAGCCGCCGCCATATGGAATGATGAACTTGGACTATTTTGGTCCACGGAATCGCGGGTTCTGCTTGTAGGCTAACCCGCCGGTTCTGGCCTAACTTGTGCCACCCACCCTCCTCTGGCGGCGGCGTCCCCACCTTACGGAACGCCGTTCAGTCGGTCAAGGGCTCGGGTGAATCGTGACATCATGTTCGCCCGAACACCGCCGGACGATCCGGCGCGCGTGCTCGTAATCGTGGCGACGTCGCAGTTCTCAGGCCATGCCGTCGTCGACGGCTGGGGCTTGGCTCCCGGGAGCTTCGCCACCTGGGATCTCATCTCGTTTGCGACCAACGAAGCGCGAACCCGTTCATTTAAGCGTCATCTCATCCGGTCCCTGCGTCGATATCGGCCCGCGCTCCTCGTTCTGGGCGTTCCCAGGTTCGATGGACCGAGAGCGCGTGTTCTGCGTGAGGAAGCGACTCAACTCGCAACTGCCCTGGGCATGTCGGTAGTCGAGCGCCCCGTCGCGGCTGGCCGGCGCCTGCTACTTGGCTGTCTCCGCGGCTCCAACGACGATGCGCTCGCCGACCACATCACCAGCGGCTTCTTCCCCGAACTGGCCAGCTTTCGGAACGGCAAGCAGACGGTCCAGCGTCGATATCGCAGTCATTCTTTTGAGGCTGTGGCGCTGGCTCTGCACGAACTCGTGGCGCGCGCCCCACTGTCCGCAGCGGCCGTTGCAAAGGATGCCGCCTTCGCGATGGGCCGGTTCAACGCCGCCCTCGCGGAGTCCGCGAGACGACACTTTCCAGACAATTTATGACCAACCCGACTCTATCGAAACTCGGAGATCTTGAGATTACCCTCTCGCGGGCCGGCCGCATCAGCACACTCACCGGCTCGGAATTGGCGCAGCTTCTCGACTCGCCCGGCATCGTCATCCGCCTCGCGGCCGTGCTGTACTCCCGCAGCCGTCCGATCACGGGGAGGGAAGGGACTACAGGGATAGGAGAGGCAACCAGGCAAGAAGAACCGGACGAACGGAACGGGAAGAAAACAGATTTACAACAACGTCCGTTCTGGGATGAGGGGTGCAGGGGAGAAGGGATTCCAGCCTGTGGACAAGCCGCCGAGCAGACCGCCAGCTACCTGGCCGACAAACTCGGCGACGCCAAGAGCCTGGCGTTCTTCCGCCGCGTTGCCAAAGTCGTTCCGGCCGAAGTGATCCGCGATGCGCTCGTCACTGCGCTCGACCTGCGGCCCTCGGAGGTCCGCCGCTCCCGCGCCGCCTACTTCACAAGCCTCGTCATGCCGCATCTGCGGCGATGCGAGTCGAAATCCTGACCACCAACCCTGTGTACCGAACCCCACCCAAGAAAACACCGCGCGTGGCGGCCGTCGTGGCCCGCCGACTTACTGCCGCCCTCGTCGTGCTGGACCCGTGGGAGGTGCGCGTGGCCATGGTTGGCCCGGTCGCCCTCATCCGGCTGGCGCTCCTGCGCGAGCGGCCAACCGCGGTCGCGACCAACCGACGCTGGCCATGGTTGCGACGGACCGAAATCGATCTCGCTTCGCCTGACCAGTCGGCCGCAGATCGTGTCTCTGCCGATCACGCGGAAATGCGGCGGTTCGCTGGCACGAGGGATGAGCCACTTCTGCGCCGCGCTCTCGCCCTTGCCGACCAAATCCTCAACCAAGCCCTTCATGACCAACTCATTTCCGAAAACCGATCTCGCCCGTCTGATCGCACTGCCTGCACCAGTGCGCCTGCTGGCACTTCTGGCTGCGTTCCGGTTCCTCACGGCAGCCGACCTTATCCGCGTCGGCATCGACAACGGCGAGGTTGAAGCCGCGGAGGCCGTTCGCTGCATCTTGCAGTTCCGGCTCCAGCGCCGACTGACCGACTCGGCGCCCAGCGAGGTGCTGGCGCTATCACGCGTCGGCGCGCGCGAACTTGCCCGCGCCATGGAGGTGGATCCGGCCACGGTGCCGCACTCGATCCGCTCGACCTCGAACCGCTCGGCCATGTTCATGGACCACACCTTGGCCAGAAACAGCTTCGCGCTCATGTTGGGCACCGCTCTCGCAGCCACCGAGAACGGACCGAAGCTGCTGTCCTGGGAACACGACCGCGACCGACTGTCCGCCGCTGTGACCATGTTGCGCGGTCCCGGCGAGCTTCGTCGGCAGGCGCTCGAAGCTGATGGCCTCGCGGTGGTGCGCGGGCCGCACGGGCCAGAGGGACTCCTCGTCGAGATCGACCGTGGCACCGAGATGCCCGGATACCTGGGCAAGAAGTTCGCCGGCTACCTGGAATGGTGGAAGCTCGGCGGACCCAGGAAGCGATTCGGCGTGGAGACCCTGCGCGTCCTCACCATCGCGCCGGATGAGCGACGCACGATCCGGCTGCGCGATGCTTGCGCAGCATCGACCGGCGGCAAAGCGAGCGGCCTGTTCTGGTTCGCGGCCGAAGACGCCGTCATCAAGAACGGCGCGCTGGCGCCGGTCTGGTCAACTATGCGCGGCGAACAACTTCGACTTTGGCCCTGACGCCAGCTGCCTGGGGAACTCCGCTCCGTGCGGTATTCATCGGCCGTGTGTCGATGACTGCACCATAAGTCATCATCGTGGAGTCTCCAGGCACTTGGCGTGAGGGCCGGGGCCAATGGCTCACCCTCACCTTCCCCGCGCCTGGGCCGTACCCTGGCTCGGTCGTGCGAAACGATCCCCACCTGGGCGTTTCGGCGCGCCCCACCGTGGAGGTGGCCGCGCCGCGGGCGCGCGGGAAGGACCTCCCTTTATCGGCCATCCACGGGAAGGCGATCGTCTCTCATTTCTTGTTGTGTTCACCCGGCGAATCGGAACCGGATAGGCGAGTTATCAATACAATATCTGCTGGTTCCGCCAGCCCCGTCGATCTCATTTGATCTTTTGTAGGCATGCCTTCAAGCGCCTTACGTCGGGTGTCTGGGTTGAAATGCGAATAAAGCGCACGAATCAGAGCCTCCGACGAGCAATGTTCTAGCTTGTCATCAATATGGGTGAACGGACAGGACCGCAAATCCGCTACCCGCACGGCTTCACGGATGTCGAGGTAGAGCACATCGGGGCGGACTGTCATCCAAACATCACGATGCTCGTCGATATCAGCCCTCAGATGGTCGGGCGGCCGAGTGTCTTTCAGAACAGAGTCCAACGAACGACCGTAATCAGCTCCTGTGAGCGTCACACTAAAGTGCTGTCCATTCTCAATGGTGACAACAATTTGCTGGTACTGGTGCGCCTGACCGTTGCGAACGAGATCAAAAAGGATATGGAGAAGCTGCCGCTGTGGCTCCGTTCCACGGTACGGAAGGGTCAGCCCTTTGGGCTTCCGACACCTCCAAGGAAGCTTCGTGAAATATCCCGGATTCCGTTTGGAGAGAGCGAGCGAAAACCTGTCCGCATTTGGTGAACCCATACAGATATGGCTGGCAACTTCAAGCAAAACCATCGCCTGTAGGGCGAACATAAAGTTTCCTCGATTTACCGACTCCTTCCGCGTCGCGACGGCATTCCACGCCGTTTCGAAGTCGCCCATTGCGAAATCCAGAATTGTCGCCGCATCCAAGTTCCCCATGTCCGCAAACCATAGCACGGAAAACAGGATCATTCCCATCGCAACCCACGACCAGCGCTCGCCGCGGGCGATGGTTGCAATCCAGCCGGCCGACCTCCTGCACTCCATCTACCTCGTCGGCAAGACCGGCACCGGCAAGTCGACGTTCCTTGAGAATTTGTTCGTTCGCTCGCTAGACGGCGGCTTCGGGGCGGCCCTCGTCGATCCGCACGGCGATCTCTTCCGGCGCATCCTCGAAAACCTTTCCACCCGTCACTGGAACCGCGTCGTCATCCTGCGACCGGCAGACAACGGCCGGCCGGTGGGCATCAATCTGCTGGGCGCGCTGACCTGGAGTTCGCGCGCGCTTGTGGCCTCGGGTGTGATCGAAATCTTCCGCACTTTATGGGGACCGACTTTGTTCGGCCCACGCTCGGAGCATGTGCTCCGCCATGCAGTGCTGGCGATCTTGGACACACCCGCGGCCACGCTACTCTGTCTGCTTCGCTTCCTCGTCGACGTCGACTACCGGACCCGCGCGCTTGCTCGCGTCACCGATCCGGTGGTGCGCGTGTTCTGGGCCAAAGAGTACCCGGCGCTCGGCAAGCAGTTTGCGGCCGAGGTTTCGGCACCGGTCTTGAACAAGCTCGGCGCCCTGGCCTCGCCCGTCGTGCGGCGGGTCGTAGGACAGGCGGCGCCGCGACTGGATTTCCGGCAGGTGATGGATCACCGCCGCATCTTGCTCGTCGACTTGTCCGGTATCGGGCGGGACGCGGCCCAGTTTATCGGCGCCATCATCGTGACCGGGCTCGACTTGGCGGCGCACGCGCGCGCAACCGCGCGATCGGCCGAGCGACCGCCGTTCCTGTTGGTCGCCGACGAGTTCCAGAGTTATCTCACCCGGTCATTTCTCACGCTACTTGCTGAAGGAAGGAAGTTCGGCATCTGCGCTGCCCTTGCCCATCAGCACGCGGCTCAACTCGATCCCGAGACGCGCGCCGCGATCTTGGGCAATGCCGGCACGCTCGGCGCGTTCTCGCTTTCCGCCGACGACGCCAAGGCGATCTCTGGCGAGTTCGCACCCGAACTCTCAGCCGAAGATCTGGTTCGCCTGCGACGGCACCACCTCGCGCTCCGCCTTCTTCGCCATGGTGAACCGCAACGGCCGATGGTCGTGCGCACCCTGCCGCCAGTGCCCACTTCAGGTGATGTCCCGGACACGCTCCTGCGCATCAGCTCGGAACGGTACGGGCGGCCGGCAGAGGTGGTGGACCGGGAGATCCGCGAGGCGCTCGGCGTGTCGCCAATGTTCTCGCCCCACCAGAAGGCCGCGTAGGCGCACCACGTACGCGGGCTCGCCGCTGACCGCTCAGGTCGGCGCCGGTCCCGCTCCCCTGAGCATGGCGCTCGGGGCTGCGAGAAAGATCAGGTCTTTTTCCAAATGCGAGCAAACGGCAGTCACGCACCGCTCACCACCAAGATCGACATTCACGACAAGGAAGGCCGTAAAATCGGCGAGAAAGAGGTCGTCACCTACGCCGGTATCTTGGCGCTGGCCCATGACGAGGGGCTGCGCTCCATCATCACGAAGCTCGTCCAGGTGCCCACCAAGGAGAACGGCACCGTTGCCATCGTCACGGCCGTGGTCCGCACCAACCGTGGCGTGTTCACCGCGATCGGCGACGCCAACCCGGGCAATGTGAATCGCAAAATCGCGGCCCACATCATCCGCATGGCCGAGACGAGAGCCAAGGCAAGGGCGCTTCGAGACGCCATTGATGTCGGTACCGTGGCGCTCGAAGAGCTGGGCGATCTGGTCGAGGATGAGCTTTCGGCAGAGCCGGCCACCCAGCCCGAGCGGCCATCGGCGCCGCCAAGGGCCGCGGCACCAACCCCGGCGACCGGCCCGGCGAACGACAACCGTTCCCCGGCCACGTCCAGCCCGATCTTCGCACCCATGACCGATGCCCAGCGCCGCATGCTCTTCCGCGTTGCCACCGAGCGCGGCATCGCGCCCGAAAACGCCAACGCCTGGCTGCTGGGCCAGTTGAAGGTGCCCGATCTGAGGGCACTGTCTCGTTCAACCGCGAGCGAGGCAATCGATCGGCTCAAGAACGGCAAACCCAATGGCGCCGGCGGGAACGGCGCGAGCGTGGGAGTCGTGTGATGGAACCGCGGTTCCGCACCTGAGCGCGTCCCGGATCTCGCTGTATCTCCAGTGCCCGCGCAAATACGCCTTCCGGTATGTGGAGGGCGTCGTCGTGCCCTGGAAGTCGGCGAACCTGGCCTTTGGCTCGGCCGTCCATGGAGCCCTCCAGACCTTCCACGAGAAGCTCATGGAGGGCCAGAAGCCCACGGCGGACGAGATCGCGCGCCTCTTCGTCTCGGACTGGCACGCCCAGCTCGTCGACGAGATCCGGTTCAAAGATGGTGACGACGCCAACTCACTACGCCTCATGGGCGAAGCCCTGGTCCGCCTCTATGTAGAAGGCCACCAAGACATCCGCGTGGTGGCGGTGGAGTCCGGCTTTCAGATTCCGCTCGCCGATCCGACCACCGGCGAGGTGCGTGGTCCCGATCTCAAGGGGTTCTTCGACCTCATACTGGCGGGTGACACCATCGTCGAGCTGAAGACCTCGGCCAAGGCGTACGATCAGGGCACGCTGGCCCGACACATCCAGCTCACCAGCTACCGCTATGCTTACGCTCAGCTCTTCAAACGGGACGCGACCCTCAAGGTCACGGCTCTGCTGAAACAGCGTAAGCCGCGCGTCGAGACATACGAGGCGATTCGCACCAAGGAGGACGACGCCTGGTTCGTCCACCTTGCCGTCGAGGCCAACCGGGGCATTGAGGCGGGCATCTTCCCGCCTTCGCCCTCGTTCCTCTGCGGCGACTGCGAGTACGCCGACCACTGCCGGAAGTGGCGTGGCCCAGCGAGCACGGACCGCCAACCCGACAATCGCGCACATCAGTTGGCCGCAGCGCCCGCCGCCGCGGCCGCATGAAACCGAAGACGCCCAGGGATTCCTCGCCGGAGTCCCTGGGCCTCTCCTTCTTCCCGCCTGTCCGTAGGCGCCCGAATGGTTCGGGCTCCGACGACGCCGGCCTCGTGCCGGGAGGAGGACCGCATGTTCACAGAAGCTGTTCCGTCCGCTTTACCGCAAGTTCTTTCCCATTCTCACACCAATGAGCAGACCTTCGACGAGGTGTTCGACAAGGTCACGAGCCAGGCCGATCTGGCGCTTCCCGACCAGATTCTGCCGGTCTCGCGCCTGCGCGCGACCACCGACGGCTTCATCGAGGTCCCGGATGCCGGAAACCTCAGCCTGACCGAATGGTCGCGGCGACAACTTGCCACCCTTCTCGGCATCCGCTGGGATCGGTGGTTCGCCAGCGACCTCGTGGTCCCGGCCGACCGTGCCGAGGAGATCAACCGCCGTCTCCGGCGCCTCGGGGGCGAATGGCAGATCCGGTCGCGCCGCTGGGCCGCCGACGAACCCGCCGTGGGAGACGGCGTGCTCCGCGCCTTCGTGGGTCCGGGGTACGCACCCATCGACGACCTTCGGGTCTTCGATACGTTGCACCGGGTTCTGCCCGCACAGCTTGACGAGTTCCGCTTCGTCCGTCTCGATCTCACCCCGCAGTCGAGCCAGTACGCCGTGGTCAGCTTGACCGAGGTGGATCTCGGCGTCAGGGGACCCGACCGTCACCGGAACGGGTTTCTGATCGCCAACTCGGAAGTGGGTGCGCGGTCGCTCTCGATCCTTACGTGGATCTGGCGCCTGGTCTGCACGAACGGCATGGTAGCGGCCGCCTCCCAGCTCTTCCGCATGATCCATCGCCGCCGCAAGGCGGAGTCCATCGACGGAAAGATCGCCGAGGCGTTCAGGCTGCTGCCCGAGAAATGGGAGCGAGCTGCGTCGATCTTGCGTCGTGCCCGGCAGGACACGACCGAAGATCCTGGGGCGGCCATTCAGGTGCTCCTCGAAACGAACCCCCACCTGCGCCCCATGTCCAATGCGGTCTACGAGGCATTCGAGGAAGATCCCGAGCCGAACCGCTTCGGTATCGTCCAGGCGTTCACCCGCGCGGCCCAGCATTTCACGCCCGAGCGGCGCCTCATGCTGGAGGAGTTCGCTGGTGAGGTTGCGGCCATGGTCAGGTCCCAGGAGGTTCCATTTTGATCCGGCACGATCCATACGCGGTCTCGCCGCCGCGGGAGCCGTTCGACTACATCGTCGACGATGAGCCGCTCCGGCGGACACCGCCTGGCAGCCCAACGCTGCTTGAAACCGCGCACTCGGCCCTCCGGCTGGCACCGGATTCGATTTTCCGCAACTGGCGAAACGAGTATGTGAGCGTCCGTGAGGAGATCGGGTTCCTCTATGGGCACGGTCCCGTTGCGGTCCTGCACATCCGTGGCGCGATCATCCTCTACCCGCGCGGGTTCGGGGCCGATGTCCTCGATTTCGAGGCCACGGTCATTGACCCGGCGGGTGAGGCTGTGGTTTCAGTGGGTGTGGGCGGTGCTCATCGCGCGCCTGTCCAGCGTAAGCTGGCCAAGGTGCTCGACTGGTATCGCACGGAGAGCAAGCTCCGAGACAGCAACTCATCGCCGCTCCTCACGGTCTTCGAGCTGTGGACCGACGGCCAGCCACTGAGGCGGGCATCATGAAGACGCGCGTTCGAACCATCAAGCTCCCGCGTGGCGACGTGCGGGAACTGCGGATCTACCGCAACAAGCGCACGACCCGGCTCCTCGTCTATGACGAAGACCTGGCCGTGCCGCTCATCCAAGCCCAACTCGGCGCGCCCGAGCGCGAAGCGCTCCGGAAGGCGCTGGGCAGGGACAAGTGAAACGCATTCTCAACACGGGCAGGGACCGAGATGGTTCCTGCCCCTTTTCTTGTCCGTCCTCTCCGAACCCCCCGATCTCCCGGAAGATGATTCCAGGACCGCCCCGAGGAACAGGCGTATCGGGGCTGCCTGAAGTCGTGGCGCTTCTTGACTTGGTTGGGGGACCGGGCGCAGCATATTGGCTGCACGTCGCGTACAAGGTAGCCTCTCTGCCGAGTGCGCCGGGATCTCAGTACGAATGGAACAGCGAGGCTGCAGCCGCCGAATCTTGATCATCCGACACCATCTGTTTCGCGAGTGGGCAAGCGTCTTTCCCTGAGAAAGGACCATGGACGCGACCAAGACCTGCACCTTCTGTGCCGAGCAAATTCCAGCAATGGCGGTTCGCTGCCCGTTTTGCAGGACGGATCTGCCCACACAACCGTCCTCGCCAACATCGGCGCCCGCAGCAGTGTCCTCAACCGTACCACCACCCCCGCTCCCAAGGACACGCCAACTGCCCATGCCCGGAAGCAGTGTCTCGGATGTCGCACGTAACCGCCGAAGGGCACTTATCGGCGGTGCAGTGGGGGTTTGTCTCATCCTCCTGCTTCTCATTTTGCTCGTGCTCCGCACACCAGCCCCCGATTTTGGCTACACGGCGTTGCCGAAGCTGGGACTACAGCTGCCAGTTGCAGATCTGATTGATGTCAAGGAGAAGCAAGAAACCATCAATGGCAAACCTCGCTTCGTCGCGACCGTCACAACAGGCAACCCTGCCTGCACAATAAGCGTCACGGAATGGTTCCCGGACGAGGTGTCGAAGACCCTCGATGAGGTCGTTGCTGCTGTCCTCATCGAGCCTCCGGGCGGGTTTGCAGACCCGCCTCGCATTTTGCGGCGTGAGACCACAATAGAGGGCGGCTTCTATCTTGAGTACACCGTGGGCTACCGCTCCATGCTTTCGAATAGGAAGCAGCCGACATCTTGGGTGGGCAGATATCACAGAATCATCGACGGTCGCATCTTTAGCTGTGAGACTGGCCAATCCAGTACGGACGAGAGCTTCGACTGCGTCTCGCCGGCGTGTGCAGCTCTCAGATCGCTTCGCTCGAAACAAGTCCAGCCGGCGAACGACACCACAGAGGGCACCGCCGACACTTTTGAGTGCGCAGTGCCCGGGGCCGTGATTCCCGACGATGTCGAACGCAGATGTGTGCCGATCGAAGGCGTCGCTCGAGGCACGCCAGAAGCACTGGTCACGATTGTCGAATTCGCTGATTTTCAGTGCCCGTTCTCTGCACGTGCTGTGCCCACGCTCCATGGTCTGTTCAAGCAATACCCGAACAAACTACGCCTCTTCTTCCGACACAATCCACTGCAGGTCCATCCAGAGGCAAGATCCGCCTCTGAGGCCGCTCTTGCCGCCTCGGCGCAGGGAAGGTTCTGGGCCATGCACGACAAGCTGTTTGCCAATCAGCAAGAGCTGGGTCGTCGCAATCTTCGCAGATACGCGCGCGAGATGGGACTCGCAATGACCAAATTCAATGACGCTCTGGATGGACACGCGTTCGATGCGAAACTGGCCAACGATCTGGCTGTCGCCACGGCAGTCGGAGGTCGGATGGGGACGCCGACTTTCATGATAAACGGTCGCGTTCTTGTGGGCGCACGTTCTGAGGAGGAGTTTGAGAGGATCATTGATGATGAGATTCGTCGCGCCCAGAAGCTCGTGAGCAACGGGACTCCGGCGAAAAGCGTCTATGCCGCTCTGATGAAGGGCTCGAATGCGCGCGGGCAAGGTCCGTCACCACTGCCAGTTCAGGCTAACGCGCCGTCTCAGGGTTTTTCGCTCCCCCCGACACCGTCTGGTACGCAGCTCCCATTGACAGACCTTGAAGGAGCGGCGGAGGCTAACCACCGAGGCGGTGCCCTGAGCGAAGAGCGGCGCTACGATGAGGCCGTGCAAGCTTTCGATGAGGCGGTTCGCCTTGACCCCCGAATGACGGGTGCGTGGGCCAACCGTGCGCACGCACTCCTCAAGCTGGGCAGGCTGGATGAAGCCGCAACGTCTGCGAACAAAGCTTTGGAGCTGAGCACGGTGCCAAAGACCCGAGCCGTGGCACACTTGGCGCTCGGGTTCATAGCGGTCAAGCGGGGTAAGATCCGCGAAGCCGAAGCCGCCTACCAGGAGGCTCTCGCCGAGCGTCCTGACTACCCGGCGGCACAGGATGCCCTCGGGACCCTGACCGTCAACCAACATCCTACATCGCCGCTGTTGGCCGCCGTGAGGGTTGCGCTCTCAGGCCAAGCCCTTACAGACCCTCTCATCGTCGGCCTTACCCGGCCGGAACTGCTCATCCTGGCAGCGGCAACTAGCGCCCGACACGGGCTTCCGATCGACGATCCGTCGGTAGCCAGTTTCTACTACACCACGCGTCTGCCGCTAGGAACGCAGCTCAAGGAGGACCCTGCCACAAGCCGGGCGCGCCTGACGGCAACGGATCAGGTGAACGAGCAGAACGTCAGACGACGTCTCATGGCTGAAGGCAGGTCTTCAGGGAAGCCCAAATGAAGTCTTGCCCATACTGCGCTATGCAAATCCAGGATGCGGCCATCAAATGCCGATACTGCGGCATGATGTTGAGCCAGAACGGACCGACCGGGCCTTCACCTACGTCCGTTACGGCGTCTTCTGCACACGGCGTTTCGGTTGCAGCGCCTTTGCCTGCGCAGGTGACACCGTCGTCCAAAACCATCCCCTCCCCGACCACTGTGGTCCGCTGTGTTCGACGTTGGTGGCCCATCGTGGCTGTGGGGCTCGTCGTCGTGCTCGGCGCGCTTGGCGCACATCACCTCACTCGGCGCCAACCTAATAGGGGAAAAGGTCGGAAGGCTCTTGTCGACCAACTCCACGACGCCGGTTCGGGCGGGCATCCAGAGCCAGAGCTGCGCTACGTTTCTGTGTCTGCGGGAATGGCCCACACGTGCGGTGTGAAGACGGACGGCAGAGTCGTCTGCTGGGGCGACAACCGCTACGCCCAGAGCATTCCCCCACAGAGCAAGTTCTCCTCGGTCAGCGTGAGCGGAGAATCCTCCTACGGCGTGAAGACGGACGGCACGGTCGTCTGCTGGGGTAGATGCACTCCTTCCCCTTTCTTCAGCGGCGGCTCGGCGTCCTCCTCAACCGTCAGGCCGCAGGGAGAAATTCCCCACATCCCTTTCTCTTCTATCAGCGCGTATGGAAACGACGTGTGCGGGGTCAAAACGAACGGCGATATCGCCTGCCTGTCCCCCAACAACATCTGGGTGGCCGCGCCATTACGTGGCACCTTCTCCTCCGTTAGCGCGGGGCGTGAGTCTTGCGGAGTCAAGCGGGACGGCACCATCGCGTGCTGGGATGCGAGCGGGTTGATCTTCATGTGGCGCCTCCAGTTCTCTTCGGTCAGCGCAGGTGAAGATGCTGCGTGCGGTCTGAAGATGGACGGCACGGTCGCCTGCTGGTACTGGCAGCACACCCTCTTTGCCGACTTTGCCGACCACCCCAAAGCCTTCACTCTCCCATCACCACCTGGCACCTTCTCCTCGATTAGCGTGTGCGCTTTGCATGGTGGTGGTCGCAATCCGAATGCGTGCGGAGTGGAGACGGACGGCACCCTCGTTTGCTGGAATGTGGGCAAGTCGGGTAAGACCATGTCCCCACCTGGCACGTTCTCTTCGGTCAGCGTGGGTGATTGGCATGCCTGCGGCGTGAAGAGGGACGGTTCGGTCGAATGCTGGGGCGACAACTTTCACGGTCAGGCGACGCCTCCAAAGACGCTCCCGGACTTCTTTCTACCCGAGCACCGCTAGCCCTTGGAGCCGCTATGGACGCGACCAAGACTTGCTCCTTCTGCGCTGAACAGATTCCGGTCATCGCAGTTCGGTGCCCCTTCTGCCGGAGCGACTTGCCCTCGATGCCTGCGCCCGTCCCAACACTCCCGCTGCCAATGACTGCCTCGGCAAGGCCAGTCCCCCAATACCCTCCGGCTCCACCACCAGCGCTACCGCCACCAAGACCATCATCGCTGCCAGTGCCAGATCTATGTCTTTCGCCGAGCCTGATCCCGGCCCAGGGCACACGCGAAGCCCCCGGCGGTCCAACGTCTGCACCTCCGACTGCACCTGCTATACCTGTCGTTGCGAAGGAGTGTGTCAAACGCCTGCGGATTTCGAAGAAGACTGCGATCATCGCAGGCTGCGGCGGCGTGATTGTCGTGCTCCTGCTCGTGTTCCTCTTTCGCCCGGACCGAACGCCGGCTCGAATAGAGCTGGCCCGACTTCCCCAGGTGATCTTCGACTATGCTGAGGTCAAGGTTGAAGCCAGCGTGCTGAACAGGAAGGGCGCACATCTTGCAAATGAGGCCGTCACCTACGCGACAGAGCCGGCCGGCATCGTCGCGACTGGACCTCACGGAGGTCTCACCTGTCTCAAGCGTGGCGAGGGCACACTCATTGCGACCGCCGGAGGGAAATCCGAGAGAGTCCAAGTTCGCTGCCGGCCAGTGGCCCGGCTGACCGAGTCCGCGGAAATCACACTCGCCCTCACTGCGAAGGCAACGAAGGTTGACATCGCTGCTCTCGACAGGGACGGCGAAAAATACGCCGATGTCCCTCTGTCCATGCAGACATCCGATCCCGCCGTGTTTCGTATCGAAGAAACAAGGATTGCGCCGGTGGGCCTCGGGAGCGCCACGCTGACAGTATCCGTCGGCGCGCAGTCCGCGAAGATCGCTGTAACTGTAGTGGACAACACCCTCTTTCAAAAATTTACCCTGGCCGACGGCGAGGCCAGGAGCTTTCAGGTTTCCCCTCCGGGGCGCTATCACGTGCGTGTCAAGGCGCAGGGTGGGGAGGCTTGGGGCGCGGGAGTAGAACTGTCCTTCGCGGTTTCAACCTGTGAGGCGCGTCCCGCGGTGGCCATACATGACGTCGAATGCGACTTCGGCAACGGGGGCTCCGTGACGGTTACCAATCCGCCTCTCTTCGGTCGCTGGTCTGGGGTAGCCGTCCAGGTCCGGCTGAGCCTCGACCGCAAGAAGTCGGGGCCAGTCCAGCCGTAGGAGATGCGATGAAGGCCTGTCCGTACTGTGAATTGCAGATTCAGGATGCGGCCATCAAGTGCCGCTACTGCGGCATGATGATCACGCCAGATGCGCTTGCCAAGGTTCCACCGTCCGCTCCATCGTCCCCGCCAATGGCTGGGGAGGGGGCGAGGGAAGAACACCCTGGTACTCCTGTCGCCAGTGACGCATCCGCAGCGGCCTTTGCAAAACCACAAATGATATCAGCGCACTCGGTAGGATCCATCCTGGCGACAGAAGCCGGACGGACTACTGGCGACGTCGGGGCCAACAGCGTCCCAAAGACTAGCTCACGCAAGATAACGGCAAAGAGGTGCATCCACTGCGGCCACTTGAACCAGGGGTCAGCGCGCCACTGTGTGTGCGGGGGTGACCTGGACAAGGCTGTCACGGTCGATCCAGACGGATTAGTATCCGAAATGCGGGGGAGATCTCAGTGTCCAAGCTGTGGAGAATTGGTAGTTATGGCACAATCAGTGTGCCCATTTTGCGGGTCGCTGTTGGGTTCATCAAGAACCGACGGTCACTCCGACAGTCCCACGATTTCATCATTGCAAGAGCCGCTCGTAAAGGAGCAGTTAAGTTCGCGCTGGAAGGGCATCGTTGCTGTCATCGCCGGAGGTATTCTAGCTATTGTCATTGGAGCGCTCCTATCTCGGGGCTGCGCCTCCGGGGACGACGTGGTCGTGAAATTCCTTGAGCAGCAGGAACGAGGAGGGGCTGGCTTGGAGTACTGGCTCCATCCCTTTGAAGCTACCGGGCTATTCAATGTGGCTCCTGAAAGCGGCTTTCGGACTTCCGTCAACAGTGATGCTTGGCTCTACAAGCCAGACGACCGTTTCAAAGGGGCGTGGTATCGGTATCGGATAACATCCACGACCAAGGGCGGCATTCCGATCGCGAAGATGTGGGACTTCTGCGTGTTCAAGAACGCCGACGAGGGGTGGCGAATCGTCTCTTTGAGCGAAGCGGACGAAGGCACCAAGGTTCTCTGCAAGTTGAATGTTGTGGACGAAGCGGAGCGCAGGAGTGGAAAGAAGTAGGTCGAGAAATGTTGCAGCGGCCTTTGGCCGGACGACAGGTTGGCGAGGGAAAACTACATGAACTTCCTAAGGAACGACGAGAGCTTCCCAATCTTCGTCGGACCAAGCTTCTTGGGCGAATAGAAATTTTCCCACAGGTCCAGCGGCTTCTTCGAGATCTTCTTGCGCCCGAGCACCTTCGCCAGCGTCTCGATTCGCTTTCGATCGAGGAAGATCGAGTGGCGCTTTCGCTTGACGAGTGGAACACAGTATCGACGCTTCCCGTGTCGCTTACCAAGGTCGATCCCGCCGAGAGATTGCCACGGTCCGTCAAGATAGCCATACGTGGCTTTGGTGGCGCGCTTGCTCGGTTTCCACCAGTAGAGGACATAGTGGTACTCGTCAAGGGCGCGCATCGTCTCCAACGGACAAGCGTCGAGCCAATCGACCACCCCGGCTTTCAAGAGTCCATGTTCGCTGGCCAGGCCAGCTGCGTGTCGCCTCTTCTCTCTACGTTCCTCATGTGTCTCAGCATCGTCTGGCTCGCATGTCACCAATAACACTGGATCGTTGTCGAAGAACGGCACCGATTTTCGCGCCTTCGTGCCGCCAACCAGGCGTGTGAGTGCTCCAGTCCGCCGCGGCTCATATTTGATGAGCTCGCGCAAAAATGCGTCATCGTGGACAGGCAGCGCCTTGCCTCGGAGTCTGTTCGCGAACGCGCGCAGTTCCTCAAGGCATTTTGGATCGTTCACTAAGATGCCCGCCTCAACGAGTTGCGCAGATGATTCCGACAAATTCGCCGAGCAGACGATTGCACTGGTATCGAAGATGTAGATCTTGGCATGAAGACGTCGCAACGAGAAGATGTTGACGTGCTTGCTCAATAATTCACTGGCACCGCGTGCTGACGAGGTTCCTCGGGTCACCGCGCCTCGGCTCAAGTCGCAGATGACGGTTGAGTGCATCGGCCATTTCAACACTGCGGTTGGGTGGCGGCCCAGGTAGCCGACGACGGCGATGAGCCGTCTGCTCCTGCGGGCTCGCCCACGGATCTCCAGCCACAGGTCATCGCCAACGAGACTCTGCTTCATTGGGGCATTCTATGCCAATGCCCCCTCGGGGGTGAGGTTGCCTCTGCCGTGCACACGAAGACCGCCAGTCTCTATCCACATGCGGTCGTCCTTGGATGCATGCCTGCGGGCGCAGCCGGGCCGCGGAAGTAGCGCCAGCGACATATTCGCAAGTGCGGGAGATGGGAGCGCAGTGTAGAGGTGAGTTTCAGCGTGTCGTAGGTGCTGGAGATGCGGCCATAGACGCGCTCGGTCCGCCACCGTTCCTTCACCCGGCGCACGATCTGCCGCCGAGTCATGGTTTGCCGCTGATAGTCCTGGGCTTGCGCGCGTTCTGGCGTGGCTCGCGGCCACGGAGACGAAACCGGCGTGCTGGGCAGGGCTGAAGGCGTCGATCTCCTACTGGGAATCTGGCACCGTCCGGCCTTTGTTGCGCACCAAGAGAACCGACATACGGGCTATACTCGCCCGACGATGCCGAAATGCAAAAGGAGCAGAGGGAAGAGCCCGAAGACAAGGGATAGTAGCACGATGGCTCTGGGGCTGAGTAGGCAATCCCACCCGGTGCAGGCAAAGATTGATGCTGGCGATCTCGTTGGGGCAAGGGAAGCTCTCAAAGGTGACCTGGAGAACGTGGAACGGAAGTGGTTCGAGGGGAAGATCGAGGAGGCTGAAGGCGATCTGGTTCGTGCGAGGAGGTTGTTTACTGAGGGTCTGGAGATCACCAAGGGGACTTGCGATGCGGGCCTCCAAAGCTACTCCGCTCGCTTTCGATTCAAGCTTGGTCTGCTCGCCTGGCAATCATTGGACCGGGAAGCCTTCGAGGAGAATCTGGTGGAACTGCGGCGTCTGGAAGGAATTGAAGGAGGACTTGAGTGTCTTGCTGGTGATTCCCACGTCCTCCAGGCACTGATGAATGAGTTGCAGTGGCGGAACGGCGCTGCAGCCACACTCCATGAGCAAGTCCACCAAATCGCCGTCTCCTGCGGTGATCGGCGTCGCGAGTTGTCCAGCCTGATGTTTTGTGCGAGAGCCACACGCTACACGGGTGAAGGCCATCAGCGCGATGCCCATACTATGCTGATGTCAGCAGTGTCGCTCGCCGCAAAGCTCAAACTCAAGTTCGCGGAGCTGCGAACCCGGATGCTCTTGGTTGACACCGACGATGCGTCCGTTGACACCGAGGATGTCTCCGGCAAGGAGCGGATAGCCAGGCGCTACACGACCTTGAGGAATGAAGCCGAGAAGCACGGTTTCGGCGCGTTGGTGATGAGATTTGATGAGCGGCTGATGCGTCGGCCGACGGCCAGGTTGGCCGACTGGACACGCGTGGTTGACGCGTCCAGATCGCGGGGTTATGAGCGCCTGGCCCTGCTGCGCCAGGGGCACTCCTTGCGGTATGCATCGGCCAATGAGAAGTTCTCAGCTGTCGGTGTTCTCGAAGATCTCGTGAGGCGAGTGCGGAACCTGAAGCGCCCGGAGGATGGTACGCTAGCGCTTCGCGATGCTGCCCAATCGATTGCTCACCTCGCAGATCGCGGAATCAACCTGGGCGTCTCGGAAGCTGACGTCGCCCAGCGCTTGCGTGACCTGCGTGAGGAATGCGCGGAAACCGCCTCTGTACACAAGCTTCACCTCGAACGGCAGGGGGCCTTGGTTCGCAAACTGCTTGAAGCGCTGACCCCTGAAAGTCCGAGGTCGAAACTGGAACTCGCCCTTGGTCGTGGATACGCCAAGCTGCCCACCTTCGATGTCCTCTTGGATTTGCAAACGAAGAAGCTGGGCGACTTCGTCACCATCTCGGAGATCGCTAGTGTTATGTCCGCCTCGCAACCCGGGTCTAGGACCCTGTCGGAGTCGACGGTCTACAAGCGCGTCCGACGTCTCGCCGCTGTCCTCAAGGAGAGAGGCTCGCCCTTCAGAATCGAGACAAGGAAGGGCAGTGGGGTGCGGATCGTGGGTCCGGGCGTGGTCACCTAGCTTCCGGTGTTCGTCCGTGCCACTGGAGTAACGGCGATTGCCCGGGCGTAAGCCGATATCCGCGTGGGAGAAACTCGCCACTAGACGGATGTTCTGACCTCCGTCCGGACAAGTTGTCCGGACGGAGGTTCCGGTGCGACGGAATAGCTTCCTCCGACAGTGGACCCAAAATAGCAGCGACTTTTGGTCGCCTGCGTAGTCATTGGGCAACCAAGGGAGGTCGAAATGCACGTCGGATAGATGAAATGAAGCGGTAACGAGGGATCGGCCGCTCAACCCGTGACGATCCTCGCACTCCACTTGCCCCGGCGGCTATCCGCCGGGGCCTCGAAACAAGGCACCAACACCAATTCACCACCAAGCCACCTTCATTCTTCAGCAAACAACAAGGATACAAACATGGCCATCGAGAAAGAGAACAACGATATCGACCATCACAAAAGCAAAGGCAACATGGAACATGACGAAGACGAGCGCCTGGATGTCCAAGCTACACGCGAGGGCTTGCGACTCCACATTTGTGCGAGTCGGTTGCGCCGCTTCCGCCCATGTGCCTGCGGCAGAGCACGCGCACTGGCCAAGCGGGGCCACCGCTGGCGGCGCCTGAGCGCCTGCAGTCACTGTCTGCGCATTTCCGGCGCCACAAGCCGCCTTGTCGGCATGACCTCGTGCAAGGAGCGTGGCGATGACTAGGCGGCGCAATAATGTCGATGTTGCCAAAGAACTGCGCTTCAGAGCGAAGGCAGCCTGCTTTCATGCCGGGGCGACGCGCGTGCCGAGAAAAATCATCGAAGACAAGGTCGTGAGCACAATTGTCGAGGGTGGCAAGAGCGACGAACGGGCGCAAAGGCAAGCCGAAAACGCTCGCCGGAAGAGCATCCGCATCGAGAACGGAGAGCTAGGGCAAGAAATCACCGAGAACAGGAAGAAGGTCGGGCCGGCCGAGAAAGCGCACGCTGAGGCCATCGCTACCCGACAGGCCGCCGAGCACGAGGACATACCTCCGTACGGCGGGACACGAAACGGTGCTCCGCTGGCGCTCTTTGCGATCACTGATGGCGCCTTCAACTTCTGGGCGCTCTGCGACGTGGCGGGTGTCGACCTGACCACCGGTTTCGGCAACCTTTCGCCGTTGGTTGCTGTCATGCTCGCCTTGGTCGCTCTTCTGGGCGTGGTCGGCAACACCCTGGCCGGCTTCGTCGCGACCAGCCCGGTTTCGCCGCGCCGCCGTCTCATCGGGTGGGCCTTGCTGCTTGCCTTCGCTATCACTCTCGCGGTGATGCGGGCAGAGTCGACCCCCGAGACCAACGTTGCGTTCACCGTCTTCGGCTGCATCCTCAGCATGGTCGCCGGCCTGGCCGGTGGCATCATCCAGCGCCGAATACTCCCGATCATCGCTGCCCACCGCGCGCATGCGCGCAAGGTGGCGCTCGCCGAAAAGGCCGAGGCCGAGGCCAAGGCAAAGCTCGATGCGGTCCTCTTCGCGACCGATCAGCTCAACGGTCGTCGCCGGAGCCTACGGGCTGAGGTGGAAAACCTGGCCTGCATGCCGGCGCGCCGGGCGGCACGAAACGCCGAGATCGACAAGATCCAGGCCGCTCGCATCAAGGCGGTCCACTACTACTACGCCCTCGGCCAGCGCTTCTCGGGGCGCAAGACCGGCGACGAGAAGAGGGAGGTGGCCGATGCTTAGGCTAGCCATCACGTTCGCACTGTGGATTGTGGTCGGCTGTGGTCGTAGCGTGGAATTGCCCGAAGAGGTGTACCTGTGTGACCACACGACCTCGGCCCACTGTGACGAGCAAAGCGTTCGTAGGGAAGCAAGGGCCTTCTTGAAGGCGCCCTTGCCCGGCAGCCGGTTCACTGTCCTCTCCGTTGCATGCACAAGCGACCAAGTCGAGACCCTCTACGAGATCTTCGTTCCAACCTGGGGCGGCGGCGTGGCCCGAAAGCGGCGTGCGTGGCTCGAAGCTGAAGAGGAACATCTGGAGAGCCTGCATCTACGACGACAAGAGCGTTGCAGTGGCATCATCGGATCGATCTGGCGGGCGAGCCGTCTGCTCCAGGAAAGCAAGCGGCCGACAAAGGTGCTCATCATCAATTCGGATCTCCGCGAGGTGTCGGCCGAGTTGGGTTGCAATTTCGAGAAAGCAATCCCTTCGCCTGATGTCTTCCTGGCGAGAATCAAGGAGAAGAACCTGCTCCCCGACCTACGTGGGGTGACGGTTATCCTGTACGGCGTGCACGACGAGGTAAGTCCCGATTCGCGGCGCTGGACCTCGCAACAGGCCGCCGCCTTGCGTGCCGCTTGGGCGGAGGCCTTCCGGGCGATGGGTGTTACGGGAGTCGAATTCCGCAACGCCGCCCCTTGGGAGAGCCCAGAGAGTGGCAACGTCACCCTGGGGGGGCCGCGATGATTGCCATCCTCCTGTTTGCGCTCTGCTGCTCCGGGATCGCGCTAATCCTCGGGTTTCGAGATTCCGCAAGAGGGATCACCGATGCCGTCCTGGCGATCATAATCGGTGCCGTTGCCTTGAACTGCTTCCGGTGCTGGCTTGCGGACGTTTGGGAATCGGCCGGCCTTACTCCCGATATCGGCTGGTTCTGGCCTTTGGCCGCCATCTTGCTCGCGGCGACGGGAGGAATCGCGTGGAAGATGCGCGCCCTCCGGCAACGGCGCTTCGAGGATCATCGCCGTCGCCACATGCATCCACGCCGGCCGGCACCGCCGTCCGCGCCCAACGTCTCCGCCGATGACGATGGGGGATTCTCATGAGCAAGATGGTTGAACTCGGCCGATGGGTGCTGCACGGCTCCGATGTCCGACGGGCTACCATAGCCCAGCACCAGATCATGGGGCGCGAGAGGCATTTGGCCGAGATTGGCAACCCCCTACCGTGGGACCTGGGTGGGGGAACGCCGACGTTTGTCATTGGTCAGACCGCCGACGGCCGAGCCGTCAAGCTCGACATGTCGACGCTGCTTGCCCATCTGCTCCTCCTCGGCCCTACGCGCGTTGGGAAGACCGCGCTCATGGCCCTCCTCGTCGCCGCCCTGCTTCATTTCGGGATCGTTTCCGTCATCGCCATCGGAGTCGGTAAGAATGACTCCATCGAGTACGCGCGAGCGGTGCTCGCGAAATGGCTCATGGGCCTGCCGCGGGAACGAGCCGAGGATTTCCTGGGCCGCGTGATCGTGGTGGCGCCGTCGTCGGGTTCGCACCTGGTGCCCTTCGACCTCACCGCGCCCGAGCCTGGCCGCTCGGCCGAGCTGCAGGCCGCCGACCTCACGCGCAGCCAGTTCGTCACACACGCCCATCCCATCGGCCCCAAGCAGGAGGACATCGCCTACCTGACGTTCAGGTTGCTCATCGAGACCGGGCTGCCGGCCAACTTCTTCGACCGCCCTTTGCGGGATCCAGCGGTCGCCCAGCTTCTAGCCGACCGGACGTCCAACCCCGACCTGTACCGCGGCTACCTCGAACGCCTGCGCCGCGAGTACCGCAGCGATGCCGTCCTCGGGCTCGTCGCCCGCGCCAACGCCCACTACCGCCACGAGCCCACCCGGCTCATGGTGGGCGGCGCCGAGGGCGTCACCATCCACGCGCCGAAACTCTTCGATGGCATGGTGGTGCTGGTCGACTTGACGGCGGAGTACGGCGCCGAGGACGCCATCCGCTTCATCGGCTCGACCTTTTGGAGTCGCTTGGTGCGGGCGTCACTGGCCCGGCTGGTGGGGAGCCCACCCTGCTTCGTGCTGGCCGACGAGTTCCAGCAGCTGCTCCAGTCGGAGCAGGATGCGGCACTGGCGCTCGAAAATGTCTTGCGCCTTTGTGCGGCGCGTGGCGTGTGGTGGTGGCTTGCTACGCAGACGCTCGCCGGTTTGGAACGGTACGGCTCGTCGCTATCCAAGGTCATCGCGGTCAACACCACATTCAAGGCGATCTTCCGCACATCGGACACCATCGACGGCCTGCTGCCGGTGACCGGTCGTCGTCGGCGGCCGTGGGCTCCGGCGCCCTGGCAGAAACCGGCCGACTACTACCTCTCACGGAGCGAGGAAAGGGCGTACCTGGCCGAGCAGCTGTCGTCGCTCGGTCCTCGGCTCTGCTACGTCCAGCACGCGAAAAGCGGCCGGGCCGGGACCTTGATTCGGACGGCCGACGCGACCGTAACCATGCCCGAGGGCTGCCCGGACTTCATCCGCGTGGGGCTCGAGCGCGGCACGTTGGCGGTGCCAGTCGAGAAACTTCGCCGGGGGCTCGATGCTGCCGAACGGCGTTTCGCGGCGCTCGTGGACGATCCGCGCGCGGCCGAGATAACGAGAACCGAGCCCGCGGCCATCGAGGTTTCGTCGCCCAAGCGGAAAACGCCGCGGGCGCGGCCGTTGGAGATGGGGTGACTATGGCGAGCAAGAAGTCGGGCATCTGGTGGGCCGTGAAGATGGTGTTGTTGTTGACGTTCTTCGCGGTGTACGGCGTCGTCTGCTTGGTCGGCTCGACAATCCGACTCGCCCGAAGGATCTGCTGGGGCATCAGGCTCCTCCGTCACACGATCCGTTGCCCATATTGCCATTTCGAGGTGCCTTTGGTCGGTCGCTATTTGTGCTCGACACCGGGTTGCGGCGCCGAATACCAGGGCTTTATCCAGAAGTGCAACATCTGCGGCAGCGGCTGCCTGTGGACGCCGTGCCCGCGTTGTAGCGCCGCCGTGCAGGTGGGGATGAGGACATGACCGGCACCGTCAACGGCACGTGGCCCTTTCTCGATCCGCGCATGGACCGCGAGCGCGTCGTGCGCATCTGCTACATGGTCGCACGGCTCGGCTACTTCTGGTGCGCCGACTGCGGCTTCATCTTCTTCAAGCGCAAGAACACGGCTCGGCAGTACCCGGCCCGGCTCGTGAAGCGCGGCCTGCTCGAAACCTTCCCGCGTCGGAGCCTGGCCGACTCGCACGTCTATCGCGTCTCGGAACGCGCGCTCGAATGGCTGGTGGACGAGATTGGCTGCGACCCCAGCGACGTCTGGCGGCCCGCGAGTCTAAGGCGCTTGAACGTTCCCGCCGCGCGCGCCATGAACCGCTTCTGGTGCTCGCTCGTGGCCGCCTGTGAGGGCTCGCCGATACGCCTGCACCGTTTCGTGCCCGAGCGCCAGCTGCGCCGGTTCAAGGCGCCGGGTTGCCCTGTGGTGCCGGACGCGCTCTTTGTGCTGGAGGCGCCGGCCGATGGCGGCGCCGAGGGCGCATCGCGGCTGCCCTGGTTCGTCGAGCAGGACAACAGCACAGAGCGCCTCAAGGTCTGGGCCGAGAAGATCCGCGGCTACCGGTCCAATCTGCCCTCGGGCCGCCTGTACGGGAGGCGCGACTGGCTGCTGCTTGTGCTGGCGCCAACGCGCAAACGCGCGGCCAACATCAGCCGCACGGCCGTCGCCGCTGGCGGCGGCGACTTCACCTACGTCGCCATCGCCGCCGTGCTCGAAGGCGGGCACGCCTTGGACGCCGTGCTCTGGCGGGCCTCGACCCTCGCCGCGGACGCCAACGCCGTGCCGACCGACACGCTGGTTTCCGCCGCTCGGAGCACGTCTCGACCTGCGTCAACAACCCCTGTCAGGCCTGACGGGCTTTCCCAGCACCTTTCCGGAGGAATTCCGTGAAGTTCCCTTTTTCAAGGCTGCGGTCAATACGCCCTGCCTGCTCTGGCGGGCAGGGCGCCTCTGTTTGGGCGGCGGCGCCGCCGCCCTCGCGCGCGCGGCGCGGGCCATGCCCCCGCGCGCGCCTTCCCGAGATCCCTGTCACGCCGGCTCGGCCGGCGATTCGTACCGGTATTCATTTGCATTCGCACACAACAAGTTCAGACGCGGGAGCGTCCGCGCCGAAAGGAGGTCGGTCACGGAACATCAGGCCACGCGGAAGTTGGTGGAGACTGGCCAGCCGAGTCGCGCTCGCGGCTTGCACACCGGGCTCTCTTTACTCAACTAAAGCAACACCCAATATGAGCAACCACAACCTGACGTACAGCATCTCCAAGCGGACTCCGGCCACGCCGAAGGCCGTCAAGGAGATCTTGGACGCCCAAGCGGCCCTAAATCGCGCCTGCACCTGGACGCACGAACGCCTCGCGTTCGTACCGCCTCGGGACGCAGGACGCGCGGCCTTTCCCCTGCAATTCGCGAGATTTGGACTCGCATCAGCCAACCCGCCTGCTTTGGACGGATTCGGCGCTCATCCGCCGACTCCTCCTGCGGATGTCTTCATGTCCGGCTCGACGCGCGTGCGCGACAACCTATGGAACGCCCACCTCGTCGCAGCATTCTTGAAGCACATCTCGCGCAAGCATCCGACGCTGCTCTTCGAGCTGCGCGACGACGGCGGGTTCGTGATCCCGGGTTCCGTATGGATCCGGGGAGGTGCAGTGGAAGTAAACCGCGAGTTCCTGAATGCAGAGCGCGCGCGAGTGCTGGAAGTCACCGGCGACCCGCAGGCCGCAGTTCCGTACGTGTGGGCCGAACTTCAGGCTCTCGGAGGGTCCTTCTTCGCGGAAGCGTCGATGGACGACTTCGGGAACATGCCGGAAGTCCGGGAGCTGGGAGCTTCCTGGGACCAGCTTGAGAGCATGAGCATCGAGGATCTCGCCTCGCTTGTCGTCGAACACGCGACGACGGAGGCGGTCCCCGTTGCGGCTTAGGCAGGAGGCCCATGTCATCCGTGACCAACCAGCAGAAGGGGGCGGACGATGCGCGAGTCCGGTGTGCGACGCGATCGCGTCGCGGCTTCGCGCCACCGTCCGCCCCCGCTGCGCTACGAGTCATACGGCAAACAACTACGAGGGGTGCAGCATGAACACGATCACCGCAACGACCGGCGCTGAGCCGTCATCGCCCGCGAGCGCGGCGGACGATTCGCGCCTTTGGGACGCGAACGATGTGGCCCGGTTCATCGGCGCCAGCCGTTCCTGGGTCTACCATCAAGCGGAAGCGGGACGATTGCCTTGCATCCGCCTTCTCGGTTTCCTACGCTTTGATCCCCAAGTGGTCCGGGCCTTGGTGCTGGCGGCGTCGTCCGCACCAGCAAGTTTGAAGTCCGGCGACGCTTCGGGCGCTTCAGGGGGATAGGCCATGCCTTCGGTTTTCAAACGCGGTGTTCGCTGGTACGCGAAGTACAAGGACGCGACGGGGCGGTGGCGCACCCGGCCGACGACGGCCGACACCAAGACCGACGCCAAGCGGTTGGCCACTGACCTCGAACGCCAAGCCGAGCGCCACCGGCTCGGCTTGGAACCGCTTCCTACCGACGACGGCACCACGCTCGGCGACTTGCTGAGCTGGTGGGAGACGACGTACTTCAAGCAGAGCCCCGCCTATGCGAAGAGCTGCGGCACGTTCCGCCGCCACCTAGCCGGGTCCGACCTGTCGAAGAGCCCAATACGCGAAGTGACGACGGGCAGGGTGGAGCAGTTCATCCAGGCGAAGACGCGCGAGCTGGCTCCCCAGACAGTGAACCACCTGCGCAGCTTTCTCTGCCGCGTCTTCAGCGCCGCTCGGCGCGCCGGCAAGGTCACCCAGAATCCAGTCCTCGACGTGAAATGTCGGCGCGTGCCCAAGCGCCTCCCAACATTCCTGACCCTAGAGGAGGTTCCGCGCGTCCTGCTCGCGCTCCCCGGGCGCTGGCGGCCGCTCTTCGCCACGGCCATCTACTCCGGGCTACGCAAGGGCGAGCTGCTCGGGTTGCGGAAGACCGACGTGGATCTCCCGCGGCGGCTCATTAGCGTTTGCCGCTCGTACGCGCGCGACACCACCAAGGGCGGGCACGCGGAGGCGGTGCCCATCGCCTCCGAGCTGGTGCCGTACTTCGAAGCCGCCATCAAACAGTCCTCGTCCGAGCTGGTCTTCCCAAACGAGGACGGCTCGATGATGTCCGAGGAGGCGTCGCTCCAGGAGCTGCTGCAGTCGGCGCTCGCCCGCGCCGGGATCGTGACCGGCTACAGCCACATCTGCCGACGGAAGGGATGCGGGCATTCCGAGGTGGCGAAGGACGCCGACCTGCGGCGTTGCCCGAAGTGCAAGATGAAGCTCTGGCCGCGGGCGCTGGTGCGGAAGATCCGCTTCCACGACCTGCGCCACACGACCGCGTCGTTGCTCATGATGGCGGGCGCGAATCCGGCGGCCGTTCAGCGCATCCTTCGCCACAGCGATCCGCGCATCACGACTGAGGTTTACGGCCACCTGGCACCGGAATATCTCCGTCGAGAAATCGATCTCCTGTCCTTTGGCAAGCCCGTGAACGACACCGGAAACGCTTCGGCAAGCTCACCGAAAAACGATCCGTTTGGTGCATTAGTGGTACAAGAACCGAATGATGCACTGATCGGCGGATCCAGTGGATCTCGGAGCCCCCTGGAAATGCAGGGGTTTTCGCTTGAGCGCGAGACGGGGCTCGGACCCGCGACCCTCGGCTTGGGAAGCCGATGCTCTACCAACTGAGCTACTCGCGCATTCTCTTTTAATTTCAGTTAGTTAGGCTAGATTTCGTTCGCAGCGACTTCCTACTCTCTGCCCATTCTCTGCCCAAGTGGGGCGGGAACCTCGCGAAGAGATAGCACAACCGACGCCGGTTTGGAAAGGTCGACCGCAACTCTATCGAACGCCTTGGCGCCGAAAAAGTCCGGGGCCAAGTGCGCGTAGTGCTGGGTCGTGGAGGTTGAAGAATGGCCCATGATTTTGGCCAGTTCTTCCATGCTGCCGCCGTTCATCACCCATTGGGATGCGAACGTGTGGCGGGTGCATTGGTACGCAGACCAACGGCTGGAACTACACATCCCCGTCGGACACCAGCATCCAACTCTACGGCTCGTGGTGTACCAACGTAACCAACGGAACCTACAAGTCCGCCGAGGTTCTGATGGGCTGCCCAGGGGATAGTGGCATTATCCCGTAGCGCAGGACCTTCCCCGGCAATAGGCGGCAGAGTTGGAGCGTGAAGCGGCGAATCACCACACGCTCACAGACGAAGGGAAGCCAGGCGGTAGAAGGCGGTCTACAAGAAGCAAGACGACTCTGGGCAGTTGGCGACGATGCCGGTAGCGTGTGAAGGTCGCGGAAGAGTGTAGAAGCCAAGCTGGGATCATGACCAAAGCCGACCTCATCACCATCATCGCCGACAAGCTCAAATTCCCCGGGGCGCGAGCGGAGCTACTTGTAGATCATATCTTCTCGTCCATGTCAGACGCCCTCATGCGCGGCGAAAAGATCGAAATTCGAGGGTTCGGCAGCTTCACCGTGCGCCAGTACCGCGCCTACGACGGTCGTAACCCGCGCACAGGTGCAATCGTTCCCGTCAAGCCCAAGCGTCTGGCCTTCTTCAAAGTGGGCAAAGAGATGAGGGAGCGCGTGAATGGTGGGAAACGCTCGACAGAGGTAGGAGCAGCGGCTGAGCCGGACAATCTGGTCTAGGGCGGATACGGATGTGAGTTGTCCGACGCTCGGCATTCCGTCGGCGGCGTTCAGAGTATCCAGTCGCACGCATTGAGTGCCGTGCAGTTCTGTGCCGCCATCGCATTCTGCAGGCAGGCCACATTTGAAGGGCCGTAGCACTTCGAGTAGCCCGCGCCCATGCTGCAGTTGATCATGCACTGGCCGGCGCTGGTGCTTGATCCGCACTGCGCCGAAAAGGCACAGATTGTGCCGGGTGACCCGTCGCCGCAGAGCTGGCTCGCGCCGGCGTAACTGAGGCACCCACCGTCGGTGTAGCCGAGCGACGAGGCATCGGCTTGCCCGGAGGCTGTGTCGAGCGGACGGGAAGCGTCCGGCCGGTGGCTGACCGCCGAATCGGACCCGCCTGGCCCGTCCGGGGTGGAGTTGGCCGTAGAACTGCACCCCATCATGCCAAGTCCGAGCAGCAGCATGAAGAATCGGACAGGAAAACCGTTGCGCATGTTGGCCTCCAAGAGATCGGTTCGACGTCAGGGGCAGCCGCCCTGGGGACAGGTGTTGCAGGTGATCTCCACTCCGCTGGTGAGCGTGGCATTCACGACACATCCGCCTGAAGTGGTGCCGCATTCGGGAGTTACCGGCCCCTGGCCACAGGCATTGTCGACACATTGAACCCCAACCGCGCCGCCTTCGATCACCAGGCACATCTGTCCGGAGGGGCACGTGCGAGAGATGCAATTCACCGTGCTGCAAGCCCCGGTCTGGACTGTCCATTTGCCGCCTGCACAGCCGGCCTGCGTGCGACCCGTACTGGGGCAGTTGTCGTAGAAACAGGTCATGTCCGTGCTCCCGCAGGAAGAGGCGTTTGTCGGCGGTGTCGAAGGACAAGTGGTAGGGGTGACCCCGGCATCGGCATCGGCGCACTCGTTCTGGAGGACACAGCCTTCGTAGCAGTTGTTGGCATACGAGAGGGCATACGGCGTCACACAGACGGGTTGCGGGGCTAGACACGCAACCGGGCCAGTGCAGTTGGCGTGACCGCCGTCGGCGCATCGGCTGAAGTTCGGGGGATTCTCGAAGACCGAGTGGCAGTCGCTGCGGCTATCACACTCCGCCTGGGTTGACACCTGGCTGCAGCTTGCAACAGCAGCATCGCTCACTCCAGCGTCCGGTGGCGGACAAGCGACGGCGCCGCACACGGCGAAGCACATGCCGGTTCCAGGCGTGCATCCCGGACACCAGGTCTGGCCTGCCGGGCAGACTCCCGGACAATAGGAGGCCGTGCAGGACTGCCCGCAGCTGCCGGGGATGCCAAGACTTGTGCACCCTGGGCGCCAGATCTGTCCCGCTGGGCATGGCCCCGCGTCCGCCCCTGCGTCCGCGCCGCCAGCCATCACGAAGGTCATGCACCGGCCGCTGACGCATTCCAGGCCGATGGAGCCGCCCTGAGCCGTGTTGTTGCCGTCCTCGGCTAGCTGGTAGGTGAAGCTGGCGCAACCAAGGTTTCCGCAGGATAGCGACGGGAACGTGCACGAGGACGACTTGGCCAGGCCCACCTCCGAGATGGCACCGCAACAGGTTGGCTGGACCACCTGCCTGCAATCGCTCGCCAGGGTGCAGGTCTTGGCCGTGGTCGCGATGGTGCCGCTGGAATCGTAGCAAGAGTTGCCGCTGCTGCTCGACGAAGCACCACCGGTTCCAGTTGTTCCGCCATTTTCCCCCGTGGCGGTACTGCTGCCGCCAGCGCCACCAGAACTCGGGCAGTAGCAATCACACTCTCCCCCCTGGCAAAGGGCGAAACAAGTGGAGGGCCTTCCACTGCACACATTCTGGCTCCCGCCGGACCCCGCAGCACCACCCGTGCCGAAAGCTGAGCTTCCGCCAGAAATCATGGTCCCGCCGCCTGCCGTGATTCCGCCCCGCAAACTCGTACTTCCGCCTTGTGCCGTGATTCCGCCAGAAGCCGTGGTCCCGCCGGAGCTATGGAGACCGGTCTTGGCGTTCGAGCTACAGCCGCTGCCCAGCATTGCGAGGGAGAGCCCAAAGGCTCCGACGATGCAAGACCTGAAACGATTGGGTCGGTCGGTATTCATGATGCTTCCTTGTCGTCTGCCGTTCGGGAAATGGAGTGTTCGCTGGGTGTGAACTGATGGTCAAGTCTCACGGATACCCGCAGAGCACGTATGCGGAGGTCACGCTGCATTCAACACCACCGACGGCGGGGCAGAGGCAGTTGCAGAGATCACCGCTGCACGCGTCGGGGAGGTCAACACAACCTGGGGCGGGTGCGGGCTCCGTGCAACCTGGGCTCACCTGATCTCCTGTTGCCGGGTCACGGCAGGAGGCGGCATACACGAGGCCCGGCGGACAGCCCCCGTCGCCCAGAGCCTGGCACAGCGGAGCTGGGCCGCCTGAGCGGAGCACGCAGGCTTGGCCGGAATGACACGTGGTGCTTCCGCAGGACTGACTTCCGGCGTCCCATGCTGTGTCCACCGCCGAGGGGACGTCTTGCCCGGCATCCGTCGGCGGCACCACGACGTCCGTTGTGCATAGGTGCCCCACGCACCGGACGGACACCAAATCGATCGGCTGCGTGTCCGTTCCCAGGAAAGGCGTGGTCTTGCCCGTGTCCGTCAGGTAGCCGAGATACTCCGCACACCCAAGCCCGCTACAGGCTCCCGGAGGCAGTGCAAAGCAACCTGCATATGCACTTGCCTGGGTCTTGGCTATTCCACGTGCGTTGTCTGCCCCACAACAGGTTGCTGCGGTAAGAATCGTGCAGTCCGAATCCTGCGTGCACTGGCGCGCCACCGCCGCAAAGCCGACCCCTCCATCGTCACTACACGCGACGCCTGCGCCAGCGTCGCTCGTCACTCCGCCGGTTCCTATGGCCCCACCTGTGCCCGTACCGGCGTCAGTTCCCATGCCGCCAGTTCCTACAGCTCCACCCGCGCCCGTACTGGCGTCAGTCTTCACACCGCCAGCGCCTCCAGAAGAACCATCAGGTAGTCTTCCAGCGCTCTGGTCCGTCCTGCCACAAGCCCCAGCCCATCCCATGAGCAGGCAGGCTGCCCAGGCAGCGAGGTTCCATGAAGCACGCGGACGCAAAGTGTTGTTTGCGCTCATCCTATCTTGCCGTGGCATTTGTCGACGATACAGCAAGCTGCGTGCCACCCGCTGTCGAGGCTGGTTTCATGGAACGATCATGTATGTCGGCATGAAAACGGTCGATTGTGCGCATACCCGTCGCGACAGGGCCGTCCTCATACCCTCAGAATTCTGAGGGCAATCTCAGACGGCTGATGGATCGTGTCCAAGATTTCACTTGGTCCCCGGTCAAGAAGCCAACTCGAACTTGGCCTCGAACTTGCTGATATTTTGCCCACTCGATCTGGAGGCAGCCATGACTCGATGGATTCGACCTGGGACCGGTTCTTGTGTTCTTTCCGCGCTTTTCTTCGCCGCATTTGCTGGGTGTGGTTCAAGCAACTCGAAATCTGCGCCTGATGCCACCACCCACGACACCGCGTTGTCGCAAGATGTTGTCGTGGCCCTTGACGGTTTTAGCGATCACGCCGTCGCGCCTGACGCCGCTGCAAGCGATTCCACCGTGGCACCCGATGCTGCCCAGAGCGATGCTTTGGTGGCCGATGTCCCCGCGACCGACGCTGCTTCCTCCGATGCCGAAAGTGTTTCTGACGCTGGGTCTGCCCCGGACATCGTCACCGCCATGTCGTCCGTCCAGCGCATCGCCGATCCCCAGGTGCCGGCAGCCGACATCACTACCCTGGCTTCCGACAACGCCGCGTTCGCGTTCGCAGCCTACCAACAGCTCATCACCACGAACACCAATCTGGTCTTCTCGCCAGCCAGCATCTCCATCGCCCTTGCCATGACCTATGCCGGCGCAGCAACCACGACAGCGACCGAGATGGCTCAAGCACTTCACTTCACCCTGCCACCCGCGCAGTTGCACCCGGCGTTCAATGCTCTGGACCAGACTCTGGCCTCACGTGGTCAGGGCTTCCTGGGCGGTGATGGTGGACCCATGCAGGTAGACATCGTCAACGCGCTTTGGGCCGAGCAGACCTACACGTTCAGGAGCGATTTTCTGGACACTCTGGCCGAGAACTATGGCGCCGGCGTGAACCTTCTCGATTTCATCAATGCCCCCGATCCATCGCGGCTGACCATCAACGCGTGGGTGGCTGGCCAGACCAACGATAAGATCCAGAATCTGCTGCCTCCGGGCTCCATCGGAAGCGCGACAAAGCTGGTTCTCACCGATGCGGTCTACTTCAATGCTGCCTGGAGCACCCCGTTTGACCCGAACAATACCCAAGACGGCCCATTCACCCGCCTCGACGGTAGCACCGTGACTGTGAGTTTCATGAACGCATACCTCCCCGGCCTTCCGGCGATTCAGGGGACGAGCTTCGTAGCCGCGTCTCTGCCCTACGCCGACACTCGGCTCTCGCTGGTGGTGGTGGTGCCTGATGAGGGCCAGTTCAGCCAAGTCGAATCCTCTCTGAATGCAACCACGCTGGCGACTCTGGTGGCCGGGCTGGTCAGCCAGCCGGTTATTCTCACGCTTCCCCGCTTCAAGGTCGAGACAGCGACGAGTTTGAAGCTACTCCTCCAGGCCCTGGGCATGATATCGGCTTTCATCCCTCGCGTCGCCGACTTCTCGGGCATGGATGGTACGCTCACCCTCTTCATCTCGAACGTATTCCACGACGCCTTCATCGACGTTGCGGAAAAGGGCACCGAGGCCGCAGCCGCCACAGCAGTCGTCGTCGCAAAAGATTCCGTTGCCAGTGCGCCTCCGACAGGGCTAGTGGTCGACGCGACCCGTCCCTTCATCTATTTCCTCTATGACCAGCCCACCGGTGCCATTCTCTTCATGGGTCGGGTTCAAGATCCTAACCAGAACTGACCAGAGAGGCGCATCATGCAGCCCCATCTCGACCGGGAGGGAGGCCAGTGTAGATGTCTTCAGGTACGCTACCCCGCGTGGTCGATAGCGCGTCCGAAAGGTGTACCCGTGCGGCCCATCGATGAGCTAGAAGAAGTGCCGGGGATCGGACCAGCCACATTCGATGCCGTCCATTCATCGGCTCGCGTGCCAGGATCATGCTTAGTAAGGAGGTCAGACGATGCTAGTGGTGATCAGCGATTTGCATCTGAACGATGACTCGGCTGCACCCGAGAACATCAACCCCCGCGCCTTCGCGATCTGGATGGATGCCGTGATTGCGCTCGCTCGGAAGAACAAGGCCAAGGAACTGGTCTTCGCCTACCTGGGCGACATGGTGGATCTGCTGAGGACCGAATATTGGTTCTACCCCGCGCCTGACGTTCCCCTCGGGGCGCAGGGCCCGGAGGCATTCCCTCTCGAACATCGGCCCTGGGGCACTCGGGACATCAACGAACATCCGGACCAGCTTTCGGAGGCTTGCCGTAAGCGCGCCCTGGCAATTCTGCAGAAGATCTGCAGCCAGGCGAAGGAACAACTCGCGTACCTTAGTGGTGCTGCCAAGGGCGTACCCGAGGAGCTTGAAAAACTCGGAATACCGATCCGGCGCCTCTACGTGCCGGGCAACCACGACCGGCTTTTCTGGGTCGACCGTGCCGTCCGCGAGGGGATCCTGGCGGCTCTAGGTGCGGCTGTGGTTCCGGGAGACCGTCCCTACGAGTTGGCATTGCCCGAGTACGGCGTATTGGGGCGCCATGGGCATGAGTGGGATCCGTGGAACTTTGAGGCGTTCGAGGAGGGCCACACCCCGAAAGATCTCAAGGCCGACGACTACAAGCTTGTACCCATCGGCGATCCCATCACGACCGAGGTGCTCGCCCGCCTACCGTATGAGGTCTACCGGGCGCTTCCCCCGCAGCTTTCCGACGAGATTCGCGCCCAGGTCTTTGAGCATCTCAGGCATGTCGAGGACGTGCGCCCTCTTCACCAAGTGTTGCACTGGGTGGTCGTCCAACCAAACAGGTTCACTGCCGGATACGACTCCGCCACTCGCGATGTCATCCTGGACACCCTCGGCACGGTGGCCAAGCAACTGCTTGCTCGCTTCATGGGGATTCCGTTTGTCAAAGGTTGGCTCAAGGCCCACGACAAGTGGAGCCTCAAGCTCGACGAAGCCGACAAGATCCAGGATATCTATCGGCTATCGAGAGTTTTCGACATCAGGAACGTCTCGCGGGCGCTTGCGATTGCGGAGAAGCTCGGGCTCACGGCCCCCGACGACGAAGCCGGTCCCGCCGCCCAGGAACTTGGCGATCCTCCACGCGCTCGCTACTGCATCTACGGCCACACTCATCAATTCGAACACGTTCCTTTCGGCTGCAACGCGAACGGAGACGGTTTCGTCTACTTCAACTCGGGTACCTGGCGGCCTCGCGTGGAGCAGACCCGCGACCAACGTGGCTTCGCCGAATTCAAGGAGATGACCTATCTGGTGTTTTACCGGGCGGACGAGGATCCCGCAGAGAGAGGGAGCAAGGGTTTCAGCTATGAGCTCTGGAATGGAATAATGCATAAGTGACCCGCGCCGTTCGGCTGTCCTGGCTAGCACCATCGTGCCGTCCATCCAAGGATTGAAGCCCGTGCGATTTCTGCCCGCTTTTTTCTGCCTCGCACTGGCCACCGCGCTTGCGACCTGCAGGACGTCCCGCGCTCCCACGGCAAAGGCGCCGTCCTGGATCCTCGATGACACGGTCGCGATTCCAGGCGGCACGTTCGCCATGGGAAGCGACAGCCGGGACGCGAACGAAAACGAGAAGCCGGTGCATCTCGTGACCGTGAAGAGCTTCCGCCTCGACCGGACCGAGGTGACGGTGGCGGCTTACGCCGAGTGCGTGCGCGCCCGCGCCTGCAAGGAACCCGAGGCCTTTCGCGCCGAACTCGGAAATTTTCGCATCTTCTGCAACTGGAAGCACCCACAGGACCGATCCACGCACCCAATCAACTGCGTCGATTTTTCGCAGGCCGCCGCTTTCTGCGCGTGGGCCGGCAAGCGTCTGCCCAGCGAGGAAGAATGGGAATACGCCGCGCGCGCAGGATCGGACGGCCGAATCTATCCCTGGGGAAACGACAAGCCCGACCAGAGCCGGCTCAATGCCTGCGGAAAGGAATGCCCGGACAACCTTGTGGCCAAGCGATTCCCGAGGTGGGCGCCCATGTACGAGGCGGACGATGGCTGGCCGGAGACGGCTCCAGTGGGCAGTTTTCCCGCCGGCGCATCGAAGCACGGCGTGCTCGATCTGCTTGGCAACGTCTGGGAATGGACCGCGTCCGAGTACGCCGCCTACGACGGCAGCCACGCCGAGAAGAAACGCGTCCTGCGCGGGGGAAGCTGGGGCGGTGGCGATCCGCGAACCGAGCGGACCAGCAACCGCTTTCGCCTCGATCCCAGCAGCCGTGCGCAGTTTCTCGGCTTTCGCTGCGCCCAGTAGACAGGCGCGTCGTCGCGTGGTGCGACTGACCACGCTCGGCTGCCTGATTGCCCGCGGGCAGGAAAGTCGGGCGCAGCCGCGACGGGGTTGGTACACAATAGCCGCATCCTCATGCGGCCCGCCCAGCAGTCCATCTCTCGCGCCATGGGAAGTTACCTGCGGCGCATCGCCGTGCACCGGCGTCCCCTGGCCAAGATCGCGGTGCTCTTTCCCATCAAGCACGCCGCCTATCTCTTCTATCCCATTCTCATCAAGCTCATCATCGACCGCTTCATTCCGGCGCGCCGGCTGGACTTGATCTTCGGCACCCTGGTGGTGGTCGCCCTGTTGGGGGTGCTCAACTACTTCTGCCATCGCGCCTACACCGTGTGCGAAACCATCATCACCAAGGGGGTGTCGCGCAGCCTGCGCAATCAGATCGTGGAGAAGCTGCAGCTTCTGTCGTTGCAGTATCACGCCAGCCACGAGAGCGGGCGCTTCGTCTCGAAGCTGCTGGTCGATGTCGAGCGCACCGAGCGTTTCGCCGAGATGCTCTTCAATACGTTGCTGGCCTCGGTCATCACCGTCGTGTTTTCGGTGGCGGTGCTGGCAGCGGACAACTGGAAGATGCTGCTCTTCTACCTTCTGTGCATCCCCTTCTACTTGCTGGTGTACCGGTATTTCAACGTGCGTTTCGGCCGGTTGCAGCGCGCGGCGCGCATGGCCAACGAGGATCTGAGCCATTCCTTGAGCCAGTTCATCCAGACCTCGTTTCTCAGCAAACTGCACGGCGAGGAGGAATTTGAACGAAGACGTATCGATGAGCGCAGCGTCGACATCATCCAGCGACAGAAGTCCATCCGCAAGGCCATCGCCTCGTTCGGCATCATCACTGTGACCTTCTCGCAGGTGTTCACCATGCTGATTGTCGCCGTGTGCGCGACCCTGGTGGTGCGCGGCGAGATGCTCATCGGATCGCTGGTGCTGTTTCTCACCTACATCACCCAGCTTACCAACACGGTCACCAACATCATCAACCAGTTTCCCATCATCACCGAGTTCGCCGAATCGGTCTACTCGATCGACGAGGTGCTCGACGCTGCGGAAGAGGAGTGCAATCAGGGGAAAGAGAAACCAGCCGCCATTGACGGACAGATCGAGTTTGAGGCCGTGGATTTCTCGTACGGGAGTGGGCCGCCGGTCTTCACCGGCCTTTCCGTTCTGCTCGAGCGCTCTGCCACAGTGGCGCTGGTGGGGGCGTCGGGTTCGGGCAAGACCACCTTCGTGAACCTGGTCCTGGGTCTGGTGCAGCCGCAACGCGGACGCATTCTCCTCGACGGCCGGGACCTGGCGAGCCTTGACATGCGCCATGTGCGCAAGCAGGTCGGCGTGGTCACACAGGAGCCCATCATTTTTCGGGGAACCGTGTACGAGAACATCGCGCACGGCCGCGAGGATTACGACAAGCAGGCGGTTCGCGAGGCGGCCCGGCGAGCCAACGCGCACGAGTTCATCGCGGCACTGCCCGACGGGTACGACACCGTGGTCGGGGAGCGCGGGGCCACGCTGTCGGGCGGGCAGAGACAGCGTATCGCCATCGCGCGCACGATCTTTCGCCGGCCGGCCATCCTGGTGCTGGACGAGGCCACCTCGGCCCTGGACGCGGAGACGGAGCGCGAGGTGCAGAAGGGCATCGACGGCCTTTTGGGGGGCCAGACCACCATCGTGATTGCGCACCGTCTGAGCACCATTTTCAGGGCGAACCGCATCCTGGTGTTCGACAAGGGAAGGATCGCGGAATCAGGCACGCACGACGAGTTGATTGACCGGCGTGGGCTTTACGCCACCCTGTTGCAGGTCCAGATGGGGCTCGACGAGCGCACCCTCGGGGTTCTGAAACAGGGGTGAATCGACAACCGTTGGCGGTTGCTTTACGGCTGATTGGCCCCGACGATGCTTGTGGCC
>Ga0181521_10000676_pt1 | contig 42290 bp, 36 predicted proteins | sample PEATcosm2014_Bin_32_FD_119764 | JGI IMG/M metagenome (GOLD analysis project Ga0181521, IMG submission 119764) | Peatland microbial communities from MTU Mesocosm Facility, Houghton, MI, USA - PEATcosm2014_Bin02_60_metaG | ecosystem: Environmental > Terrestrial > Soil > Wetlands > Peat | place...
ACAAGGAATCGGGCATAGATGGCACCTCTCTTCTGAGTGTAATACTGACACTCAGAAACGCAGCACAAAAAAAGAAACCAATCAATCTGCCCCGCCCACGTCGCGCACCCCGCCGGAATTGACCTCTTTACTTTCAACCCGTTACAATGGTTCTCAGGGGAATTGTACTTTTACGGCCATGAACAGGGACGATCTACACGCCCGGCACAGGGAAATCCTGCATTCGATCGTGCGTGCGTATATCGATACGGGTGAGCCGGTGGGGTCGCGCAATATCTCCAAGCGGCGCCACGAAACCCTCAGCCCGGCCTCCATCCGCAACGTGATGGCCGATCTCGCCGACGGAGGCTATCTTTCGCAGCCGCATACCTCGGCGGGACGCGTTCCCACCGAAAAGGCTTTTCGTTCCTACGTCCGCTCGCTCACCGCCAGCCGCATCGCCGCTTCCGAATCGGAGCGTCTGCGCAGCGAGTTCAGCGGCCTGCATACCATCGGCGAGCGCATGGAGCGCTCCAGCTACATGCTGATGGAGCTGACGCGCAACGTCGGAATCGCCGCCGCCATCCCGGCGCTCTCCCAGGTGCTGGAGCAGATCGAACTGGTGCCCCTGGCCGACCGGCGCGTCCTCATGGTGCTGGTTACGCGCGACCAGGTGGTGCGCAATCGCGTGGTCATGGTGGAACAGCCCTGCTCTGCGGACGAGCTGGCGTCGATTCGCAACTACGTGAACCGCAACTTCGCCGGCTGGAAGCTGGGTGACGCCCGCCGCGAGCTGCTGCGCCGCATGCTGGAGGAAAGCGCGCTCTACGACGCCGTCCTCACCAACCTGCAAGCGCTCTTTCAACAGGGCCTGCTGGATATCGATACTTCCCCCGAAGTCCACATGGAGGGCGCTTCCAATCTGCTGGGGCTGGATTTGCACCTTACGCGCGAAAAGCTGCGCGAGCTGCTGCGCGCGCTGGAAGAAAAAAAGCGCCTCATCGAGCTGCTGGACCGCTTCCTCGAACAGCCGCCGGGCGAGCTGCAGGTGCAGGTGGGTTTGGAAGAAGCCCATCCCGCCATGCGCGACCTGGCGCTGATTGGGATGAGCGTCACGATGGGCAACGGCCTGCCCGCCAAAGTCGCCGTCCTGGGGCCCATGCGCATGCATTACGAGCGCGTCATGGGAGCGGTGCTGCAAACCAGCCGCGCGTTGGAGAGCACCCAGTTTTGAGGTAAGGCCGGCTGGCGCCGGTTAGCAACCGGCGCGCAGGATGACATCCTGCCCTACACTTCGCTTTTGCTAATCTAGAGATAGTGGACACCCAGAATCCTCAACGGAACGTTTCGGACGTGTCGCCGGACGATCACAACCTGCCCGCCGAAACGGAGGCGAGCCAGATCGCCGCCCTGGCCGGCGAGCGCGACCGTCTGCTGAGCGAAAAAGCCGACTTGCAGGATCGCCTGCTGCGCGCGCGCGCCGAATTCGACAACGCCCGCCGCCGCGCCGAGCGCGAGCGCTTCGACTTTTTGCAGTACGCTTCGCTGGACCTGGTGCGCGAGCTGCTCCCGGTGCTCGACGATTTCGAAAGAGCGCTCAAAGTGGAAACCGCCGACCGCAGTTACGCCAAAGGCGTCGAGCTGATTTACAACCGCATCTCCGAAACCCTGCGCAAAATGGGGCTCGAGCCCATCGAGACGGCCGGCCAGAAGTTCGACCCCAACATCCACCAGGCCATCGAGCGCGTCCACACCGACGAAGCCGAAGACCAGGCCATTCTGGGCGAATTCCAGAGAGGCTATAATTTCAAAGGGAAACTCCTCCGGCCCGCCATGGTGCGGGTGGCAGTGAGACCGTAAACACGTTGAATCCAGTGGCAAAAAGAGATTATTACGAAGTTCTTGGTATAGGCAGGGAAGCCGGCGATCCGGAGATCAAAACGGCGTACCGCAAGCTGGCTCTGCAATATCACCCCGACCGCAATCCCGAGGATCCCGGCGCGGAAGATAAGTTCAAAGAGGCTTCCGAGGCTTACAGCGTCCTGAGCGACGCCCAGAAACGGGCCACCTACGACCGCTATGGCCACGCCGGACTGCAAGGCCCCGGAGCCGTCGGCTTCGACCCCAACACTTTCGCGGATTTCAGCGACATCCTGGGCGATTTCTTCGGCTTCGGCGATCTTTTCGGCGGCGGGCGCAAGCGGCGAGATCGCGCCGAGCGCGGCGAAGACGTGCGCTACGACCTGGAAATCGGCTTCGAGGAAGCCGTCTTCGGCCTCAGCGCCGACATCCAGGTGCCGCGCATGGAGTCCTGCCAGCGCTGCAAAGGTTCCGGCTCCGAGCCCGGCAGCGGACCCACCAACTGTCCCACCTGCCGCGGCCGCGGAGAAGTTCTCTATCAGCAGAGTTTTCTTTCCATCCGGCGCACCTGCAGCACCTGTAACGGCGTGGGCCAGATCATCCGCAACCCCTGCCAGGAATGCCGCGGCCACGGCTACCGCCAGGTGCAGAAAAAGCTCAAGATCAACATCCCCGCGGGCGTCGACGAAGGCACCCGCCTGCGTCTCTCCGCCGAAGGCCAGCCCGGCCGCAGAGGCGGACCTCCCGGCGATCTCTATGTCGTGCTCAAGGTCAAAGAGCACCCCTTCTTCGAGCGCGAAGGCACCAACCTGCACTGCACCATCCCGGTGAACATCGCGCAGGCCGCGCTCGGCGCCGACCTGGAAGTTCCCACGCTCGAGCAGCCCTACAAACTGAAAATCCCCGAAGGCACGCAGACCGGCGCGCAATTCCGCCTGCGCAACAAGGGCGTCCCGCAGCTCAACGGCAGCGCGCGCGGCGACCTTCTGGTGCACATCGAAGTCAAAGTGCCCTCACGCCTCACCCGCGACCAGCGCAAACTCCTGGAGCAACTCCGCGAAACCCTCCCCGCGGATAATGCTCCCGCCGAAAAAGGCTTGTTCGAAAAAGTAAAAGATTATTTCATGTAGGGCTGTGCGCCCCTACGCCAGATGCTCTTCCGCCCACTTGAGCATCCCGGTCTGCTTGGCCGCCTCGCCCATACGCACTTCCAGATTCACATAGCGCACGTTTCTTTGCGCCGCGCGCCGCGATAGCGACCCGTCGTCGGGCGCGCGCACATGCGCTTGCAGCACCACGTTGTACGGCGACGCCGCCAGCACCTGGTAATCCGCCGCGTCCGTGCACAGAAAAAAGGCATGCGGATCGTCCTTCCGGTTGAGCGCCACGAGGTCGCTGATGGGAGCCTCGCGCAGCACGGAATAACCCGCATCGTTATTGTGCAGCGAGAACAGCAGCTCGCGGTTCGAAGGCAGAATGGCGTGCAACAGCTTCTCCCGCTCCCGGTCCAGCACGGCCAGCGCGGCCTGGGTCTGCGCCTGCGTCCAATGGGGATTCTCTCTCGCCAGGTTGGCCTCGGCGCCGGCGTCCGAAAACATGCGATTGGGGTCCACCTTGCCGCCCTCGATGGGGATCTCCCGCGTCTGGTTTTCGACCAGGTAGGCGATCCCGCGATGCGTCCGCATCCAGCCCGTCAGCACTTCGCGCGCCGTCGTCTCGTTGCCGTGAATCAGCAGGTAGTGCCGGTACCTGGCGTGTTTCGGGCGCTTGCTGCGAATAATTTGAAACTTCGTTCCGGCGAAGGCCAGCTCCTTGGGACGAAACCATGGGAGCAGGCGCCACACATCGCCGAAGAGCCCGCCGATCGACGCAAACGCCAGAAACTCCCGCCGCGAAATGTCGTGCCGCTGGTCCACTACAGTTCTTCCTCCATGCGTTTTTTGTGTTTGGGTTTTCGGCGCGCGCTTTTCGGCTCCATGGCTTGCCCGGCGGGAACCGGCCCTACCCGCTCGCGCGCGATGGCCTTCACTTCTTTCGCCACATTAAACGTTTTCTTCTTCCGGGCCAAGCATCCTCCGCACCGCCGCCGCCAGCATCTCCGGGCTGAACGGCTTATGCAGGAAGTCCACCCGTCCCGGAGCCGTCGCCGCCAGCGCGCTCATGTCCACAGGATACCCGCTGGCCGCCAGAACGCGCAGCGAGGAGCTCGCGTTAAGCAGCCGCTCGGCCAGTTCGTCCAGGGGCATTCCCGTCATGGTCGCGTCCAGAACCACCACCGCGAATTTGGCCGGCTCGGCCTGCACTTCGCTCCACGCCGTCTCGGTGCTCTCCGCGGTGCTCACGTCGAATCCCAGCCGCCCCAGGTAGACGCTCATCATTTTCAACAGCGAAGGTTCGTCATCGACGATCAGAATCCGGCCGGCGGCTTGGCTCATAACACGACGGTATGAATATCTCACTATAACTCCGATTCGGGCGTTCCTTGGAGGGAGATGAAATCTCACCGCAGAGACGCAGAGACCGGAGGAGAGCGCAGAGAAACTCTCCGCGGTAAAGCCGCATTCCGTAACCCCGCAGGACTCCCCAACGCCCACCTGAAAGGGAATTGCGCGCCGCGGCATTCCCCGAGTGGAGAAACTATGAATCGCCTGTTGATCCCGCTTCTGTTCTGCGCCGGCATCGTTCGCTCCGCCGAGCTTCCCGTCACCCAGGTCGTGCTTTACAAACACGGCGTGGGCTTCTTCGAGCGCTCCGGCCAACTCGCCCCCGGCGAATCCGCGCGCCTGGATTTCACCGCCGACGAAATGAACGACGTCCTCAAATCCCTCACCATCGAAGAGCGCGGCGGAGGCAAAATCTCCGGCCTGCGCTACGATTCCATGGACCCCCTCAGCCACACGCTCTCCCAATTCCCGTTTCAAATCGGCAATGCCGAGCCGCTCAGCGGCCTGCTCAACCAATTCGAAGGCGCGCGCATCCAGTTGCAGTTCGGCAACCAGACGGTCAGCGGCATCATCCTCAATGGCCGCACGGTCCTCGCCGCCGGCGATAAGCAGCCCGAGCGCCAGGAGCTGACCTTGATGCTGGACAACGGCGACCTGCGCAATGTGGATCTGGGCGCGGCCTCCGGCATTCATTTCACCGATCCCCAATTGCAGCTTCAGTTCCGCGAATACCTCGCGGCCGTCGCCGCGGCGCGCTCCAAAGACAAACGCAGCGTGTATATCGATTCGACCGACGCCAAAAATCGCGGGATCGCCGCCAGCTATATGATCCCCGCCGCGGTCTGGAAATCCAGTTACCGGCTGATCTTCGGCTCTTCCGGCCAGCCCATGCTCGAAGGATGGGCGATCGTCGATAACACCACCGGCGAAGATTGGAACAAGGTCCAGCTTTCGCTGGTCTCCGGCCGCCCCATTTCGTTCGTCACCCAGTTGTACCCGCCCAAATATGTCACGCGTCCGGAGGCCGAGTTGCCCGACGATGCCGCGGCGCGGCCGGTGCTGCACGCCGAAGGATATGACACGGGGCTGGGAGGCGCCGCTGCGAAAGCTCCGCTGCCGATGGCCGCACCGCCGCCGCCGCAGTCCCGCGCCAGGCTGCAAATGGATGCGCTCGCCGCCAACGGCAGCGTCTCGGGATCGCTGGTCGCACCCAGCAGCATCGCCGAAAGCGCATCCGCTTCCGAGCTCGGCGAGCTGTTCGAATACCGCATCGCGCAGCCCGTCACCATTCGCAAGAACGAATCCGCCATGCTGCCGTTTCTGCAGCAGGCGCTGGAAGCGCGCAAGCTGCTGATCTGGTCCGCGGGCGCTTCCGAGCATCCCACCAACGCCGCCGAGCTGACCAACTCCACCGGCAAGACTCTGGACGGCGGCCCCATCACGGTTTACGATGGCGGCGCCTACGGCGGCGAAGCCCTCATGCAAACCCTCAAGTCCGGCGATAAGCGGCTCATCAGCTATGCCGTCGACCTGGGCACGCGGGTCAGCCAAGCCTTCCACAACAAAGTCGCGGTAGTGCGCGAGATGCACGCCAACCGCGGCATGCTCACCACCAAATTCGCCGCCGAGGAAACCCGCACCTACACCGCCCGCAACGTGGATCAGAAATCCAAAACCCTGATCGTCGAGCACCCTCTGCGCCAGGGCTACACGCTGCTCAACCAGAAACCCACGGAAAAAACTTCCACCGCCTATCGCTTCGAGATCCAGCTCGCCGCCGGCGCCACCCAGGAGTTTCCGGTTTCCGAAGAGCGCGTGTACGATCAAACCTACGCCGTTTCCGGCATGACGCCGGAGGTCCTCCTCAGCTACATTCAGAATCGCGACCTCAGCGACAACGGCCGCCGCCAGTTGCAGCGCATCGCCGCTCAAAAGTCGCAAATCGCCGACACGGCCCGCGCCCTGGACGACGCCCAAACGCAAACCCGCGACCTTACCGGCGACGAAGACCGCATCCGCCACAACATCGAAAGCCTCAACAACGTCAGCGGCCAGCAGCAGCAGGTGCAGAAGTATGCCCTCCAGCTCGATCAGCACGAGCAGCAGCTCGCCACCCTGCGGGACCGCCAGGCCGAGCTGCAAAAAAAGCAATCCGCCCAGGAAACCGAGCTGGATCGCCTGATCGAAGCGCTAACGTTTTAGGTACAATGCCCATTTGAAGGTAGCGCTCATCGGATACGGCAACGTCGGCCGCGCCCTGGCCGAACTCCTGCGCCAAAAGTCGCAGGAGTTCCCGTTCGCTATCACCGGCATCCACACCCTCCGCCACGGCACTGCGGTCGACCCCGCCGGCCTTCCGCCCGATCCCGTCTTCGGCCCCCGCGCCGAATCCATCGAGGCCTTCCTGGATGCCGCCCGCGCGGACATCGCGGTCGAGCTCACCACGCTCGACCCATCCAGCGGCGAGCCGGCCCTCTCCCACATCCGCGCCGCCTTCGCGCGGGGCATGCACGTGGCCACCGCCAACAAAGGTCCCATCGCCCACGCCTATGCCGACCTGCGCGACGAAGCCGCGCGGGCGGGCGCCGGCTTCCGCTTCGAATCCGCCGTCATGGATGGCGCGCCGGTCTTCAATCTCTGGGAAAACGCTCTGCCCGGCGTGAAAGTCCTGGGTTTCACCGGCGCGTTAAATTCCACTTCGAAGGTAGTGATCGAGGTGATGGAAGCGGGCGGGTCGTTCGATTTCGGCCTGGCGACGGCCCGCTCCATGGGGATCACGGAAGGCGATGGCGCCTACGATATCGATGGCTGGGATTCCGCCGCCAAAACCGCCGCTCTGGCCAACGTGCTGATGGATGCCCGCACCACGCCGCAGCAAGTCGCGACGCGCGGCATCGGCAAGCTGACGGCCGAGCGCGTCCACGAGATCGCCCGCCAGGGCAAAACGGTGCGCCTCATCAGCCGCGGCCGCCTGACGCCGTCGGGCATCACCCTCCGCGTCCGCGGCGAAGTCATGGATAAGTCCGACATCCTGGCCACGGTGCCGGGCACTTCCAACCTCCTGCTCTTCCACACCGACCTGATGGGAACTTTCGGCACGATCTCGATCGAGCCGGGCGTGCTGCAAACCGCTTACGGCGTCTTCAGCGACTTAGTGAACCTGGCGCGCCGGTTACCTTAGATGGACGTTGCCGCCGTAGCCGCCGCCGCCCGCGCCTTCGCCGACCCCGCCGACGGCCAGGCTCTCAAATCGCGCGAGCTGATCCTCATGATTCTGGAATCGACGCCCGCGCCGTTTTCGCGCCGCCAATTCACTCCCGGGCACATCACCGCGACCGGCCTGGTGCTGGCGCCCGATGGCCAGCGTCTCCTGCTGGTGCATCATCGCCGGCTGGACCGCTGGCTGCTCCCCGGCGGCCACCTCGAGCCCCAAGACGGCGAGATCTGGGATGCCGCCCGCCGCGAAGTGGTGGAAGAGACCGGCGCCATTCTGGCTCCCGATTCAGCTCCGCCGCTGGCCGGCCTGGACGTCCACGGCATTCCCGCGGGCAAAGGCGAGCCCTACCATCTGCATCACGACATGGTCTTCCATTTTCGCGCTCTCTCCGAAGAATTCCGCCTCTCGGAGGAATCGCGGGCCATCGCCTGGTGCGGCTTCGAAGAGTTCGATGGCTACGCCGTTCCGGGCAACGTGCGCCGCGCCTGAACGCGCATGCGAGAATTGTCTAGCTAGACCAATGAAGACTTTCACAATTGCGGTAATCGCCGGCGACGGGGTCGGAACCGAGGTCGTCCCGCAAGCCAGGCGCGTCCTTGAACGCGTGGCGAAAAAGCACGATGTCAGTTTCTCGTTTCAGGATTTCGAATGGGGCGCCAACCACTTTTTCCGCTGGGGCCGCATGATGCCGGCCGGCGCCATCGATCTGCTGCAGTCCTGCGACGCCATTCTGCTGGGCGCCGTGGGCCATCCCGAGATCCCCGACCACACCACGCTCAATGGCCTGCTCCTGCCCATTCGCCGGGCCTTCGATCAATACGCCAACGTGCGCCCCGCTTACCTTTACCCCGGGGTGCGGTCTCCGCTGGCGCTCGCCAAAGGCGGCGACATCGATTTCGTGGTGGTGCGCGAGAACACCGAAGGCGAATACGCGCAGGTAGGCGGCTTCGTCTACCAGCACCAGCCCGACGAAGTGGCGATACAAACCTCCATCTTCACGCGCCGCGGCATCGAGCGCATCGTACGCTTCGCCTTCGAATTGGCCGTCAAGCGCAACAAGAAGAAGCGCGTCACTTCCATCACCAAGTCCAACGCGCAGGGCTTCAGCATGGTGCTGTGGGACCGCGTGTTTGACGCGGTCGCCGCGGATTTTCCGGACGTTTCCACCGAATCGCTGCTGGTGGATGCCGCCGCCATGAACTTTGTGCGCCGCCCGGAAAGCTTCGACGTGGTGGTGGGCTCGAATCTCTTTGCCGATATCCTGAGCGACCTTTCCGCCATCATTATCGGGAGCATGGGGCTCGCGGCCAGCGCCAATCTCGATCCCCTGCGCCGCTTCCCCTCCATGTTCGAGCCGGTGCACGGCTCCGCGCCGGACATCGCGGGCAAAGGCGTGGTCAATCCGCTGGCGGCCATTCTGAGCGCCGGCATGATGCTGGAGCATTTGCAAATGGCCGAGGCCGCGCGCGAAGTGGAATCGGCCGTGGCCGCGGTGCTCGCCGAGGGCCGGGTGCGCACCCCCGACCTGGGCGGCAGAAGCAGCACCGAGGAAGTCACGAGCGCGATTCTGGAGAAACTCGCATAGTGGCGCCGCCCGCGAAGCGCGAACGCACCGGCCGGCACGCATTCCTGGTGGCTTCGGGGATTCTGCTGAGCCGCATTTTCGGGCTGGTGCGCCAGCGCATTTTTTCCCGCTATTTCGGTCTTTCCGATGCCGCCGGCGCGTTCAACGCCGCCTTTAAAATTCCCAACTACCTGCAAAACCTCTTCGGCGAGGGGGTGCTTTCGGCGTCGTTCATTCCCGTTTATGCGCGGCTGCTGGCGGAAGGGGATGAAGAAGAGGCCGGACGCGTCGCCGGCGCCGTGGCCGCCATTCTGGCGCTGGTGGTTTCCGTGGCCGTCCTGATCGGCATCATCGCCACGCCGCTGTTCATCGATGTCATCGCTCCCGGATTCCATGGAGCGACGCGCGAACTCACCATCCGGATCGTGCGCGTCCTCTTCCCGAGCGTCGGTTTACTGGTGCTTTCCGCGTGGTGCCTGGGGATTCTGAACAGCCATCGCCGTTTCTTTCTTTCGTATACCGCGCCGGTGCTTTCGAGCGTCGCGATGATCGCCACCATGGTGGCATTCCGCCGCCAGACGCAGTCTTCGCTGGCCATCACGCTGGCCTGGGGATCGGTGGTGGGAAGCGGCTTGCAGTTCGGCGTGCAACTTCCCAGGGTGCTGCGGCTGGCTCGCCGCCTGCGGGTGCGGCTCGATACGCACAACGCCAATGTCCGCGAAGTGATGCGCAATTTCGGGCCGGTTTTCGTCAGCCGCGGCGTGGTGCAGATCAGCGGCTACGTGGATTCGATCCTCGCCAGTCTCCTCGGGCCAAGCCCCGTGGCCGCGCTCTTTACCGCCCAGACCATCAGCATGCTGCCGGTCAGCCTGTTCGGGATGGCCGTTTCCGCGGCCGAATTGCCCGCCATGTCCAGCGCGTTGGGCGACGAAGCGCAGGTCGCGGCGGTTCTGCGGCAGCGTCTCAACTCGGCGCTACGCCAGATCGCCTTCTTTGTCGCGCCCTCCGCCATTGCCTTCCTGGCGCTGGGCGACATGATTGCCGCCACGCTCTATCTGAACGGGGCATTCACGTACGCCGATTGCGTCTACGTCTGGGGGATCCTCGCCGGAGCGGCGGTGGGACTGTTCGCTTCCACGCTCGGCCGCCTCTATTCCTCCGCCTACTACGCCCTGCGCGATACGCGCACGCCGCTGAATTTCGCGGTCATCCGGGTGGCGCTCACCACCGTCCTGGGCTATGTTTGCGCGCTGCCTCTGCCGAAAGCGCTGGGCCTCGAGCCGCGCTGGGGCGTGGCCGGCCTCACGGCCAGCGCCGGCATCGCCTCGTGGGTGGAGTTTACGCTCCTGCGCCGCTCGCTGAACCGGCGCATCGGCGCCAGCGGACTTCCGGCCAGCTTCGTGGCGCGCATCTGGGCCGCCGCGGTCATCGCCGCCGCCGTCGCCTGGGGGGTGAAATTGCTGACGGGCGTAGCGCATCCGCCATTCGATGGCATCGCCATTCTGGGCGCTTATGGCGCGCTTTACCTGGCTGTCACCCACCTGCTGGGAGTGGAAGAAACGGCTTCGGCGCTGCGCCGCTTGGCCCGCTTCCGCCGTTAGCGGAGTGAATGTAGGCAATCGGTCCGCAGGCTGCCACCCGCCCAAAGCGCCGGTTAACAACCGGCGCGCAGGATGCCATCCTGCCCCACTTGACTCGCACCGGCCGTTCGGCGTATACCTAGTCTGGACAGGGAAGCGTGGAAAACAATCCAGCCCCGGAACTGCTCCCAGGAACGCTGTATCTGCTGATCCTCGGAACCTTGAGCCGCGGACCGCTTCACGGATACGCCATCGTGAAGCGCATCAAGGAAGCCTCGCGCGAGGGCCTGCGGATCGAAGACGGATCGTTGTATCCCGCGCTCAACCGCATGCTGGTCAAGGGTTGGCTGGCCAGCGAGTGGGGCGTTTCCGAAAACCATCGCAAGGCTCGCTTCTATCGCCTCACGCGCGAGGGACGGAAGCAGCTCGAAAGGGAAACCGGTGAATTCGACCGCTTGGTGCGCGCCATCCAACTGGTGATGCGCACCGTGTGAACGGGAGACGGCCATGGCCTTTTGGAAGGAACTCGCCAACCGCATTGGGTATCTCTTGGGGCGTTCGCGGTTCGATCGCGAACTTCAGGAAGAGGTGCTCTTTCATATCCAGGCCCGCGCGGACGAATTGGAAGAGGCGGGTGTATCCGCAGCCGATGCGCTGCGGCAGGCGCGGCGCGAATTCGGTTCCACCCTGCGGGCGCGCGAAGAAACCCGCGCCGCGTGGCAGATTCGCTGGCTGGAAGACCTGGCCGCCGATCTGGCCTACGCGCTCCGCGCCTTGCGGCGCAACCCGGCCCTGGCGTTAGCCGCGGTTGGTTCGCTGGCGCTGGGAATCGGCGCCAACGCCACCGTATTCAGCGTGGCGCGGGAGGCGCTTTTCAGCCAACCTTCCTGCCGCGATTGCCAACGCCTGGTGCAGGTTTCCGCCGGCGGCAACAGTTGGTTCTCCATGCCGCAATATCGGTTCCTCGAGGCCGCGCACGTTTTCGACGGGCTGGCGGGCATCAATATCGGGATGGTGGTGAACTGGCGGGACGGCAACCGCACCTACCGTCTGGCTGGAACCCACGTCACCGATAATTTTTTCGCCGTGACGGGGATTCCGGTCGCCATGGGCCGGCCTATGCAACGCGGCGATACCAATGCGGCGGTGATCACGCACGGTTTCTGGACCCGCCGCCTCAACAGCGACGCGAACGTGCTGGGCCGCCAACTTGCGCTCGACGGCCAGCCGTACACCGTGGTGGGTGTGCTGCCGCGCGATCACCGCATGCTGGCTGGGTTTGGCTTCACGCCCGATCTCTATTTGACCAAGGACCCCGGCGAAGCGATGCTCTACGCGCGGCTGCCGCAAGGCGTCACGCGCGCGGCGGCCTATGCGCGTCTGCAAACCATCTGCCGCGAAATGGATCGCGTTTTTCCCGACGCCAATCGCCCGTGGACGAGAGAAGTCAGCCTCGCTTCGGTGGGCGGAATGGAGCGTCTCCAGCAGGGCGGCCAGATGGCCATGCCGGTAACCGCGTTCTTCGCCATGCTGGTGATTGTCACCGCGATTGTGGTGCTGATCGCCTGCGCCAACGTCTCCAGCCTGCTGCTGGCGCGCGCCTTCGCGCGTTCGCGGGAATTTGCCATTCGCATGTCGCTGGGCGGCAGCCGCAATCGCCTGATCCGCCAACTGCTGGCGGAGAGCCTCTTATTGGCGCTGTTGGGAATCGGGGCCGGCCTGGCGCTCGATTTGTGGCTGAGCGGCTTGCTCAGCGGTCTGCGAATCCCCACCCCTTTGCCGATCGAACTTCTGATCCGGCCGGACTTCGCACTGCTGGCTTACGCAGCGGCAATCACCCTCCTGGTGACACTGGCCACCGGCCTGGCGCCTGCGCTCAAGGGCACGCGCGCGGGAATCGCCGGCGCGCTCAAACAAGATGCGCGCCTGGCCCCGTCCGGCCGTACGCTGCGCAATTCGCTGGTGGCCGGGCAACTGGCGGTTTCCATGGTGCTGCTCTGCGCGGCATTGTTGTTCTGGCGCAATCTGAGCAACGCCGCGTCTTTCAACGCGGGGTTCGATACCGCTCATACCGTGGTGTCGACTTTCCAAACCGTGCGCGGATCTTACACGCCGCGCGATTTCGCCGCGCTGGTGGATGCCGCGACCGAGCGTCTGCGCGCGCTGCCGGGAGTGGAAGCGGTCTCGCCCGCGGGCGCCGTGCCACTGAATCCGTTTCTGGCTTTCAGCCGCAACGGCGGCAAACTTCGCCCCGATGCCGGAAGCCGCACCGTGCGCGTGCAATACGACTCCAACGCCGTCGGGATCGATTACTTCCGGGTGATGGCGATTCCCATCCTGCGCGGCCGCGCGTTTCAGGAATCGGACCGGCTGGGTGCGCCCGACGCCGTGATCCTGAACGAAACTCTGGCGCGGCGCTTGTTCGGCGACGCCAACCCCGTGGGCCGCGTCCTGCGCTTCCCAGATAATCATGACGCGCGCATCGTGGGGGTGGCGCGCAACAGCAAATACGTCACCCTGGGAGAAGGGAATTCCATGGCTCTATACTCGCCATTTGCCCAAGGGAAGTCCTCTGCGTTCGCGCACTTTTTCGTGCGCACCGGGGGCGCTCCGGACGCCATTGCTCGCAAGGTGGACGAAACGCTGGGCACGCTGGATTCCGCGGCGGCGGTGGAAACACACCCCATGCGCGAGATTTTCGCCGGCGCGTTGCTGCCGAGCCGCGTGGGCGCGGCCATTCTGGGCGCCATGGCGCTGTTCGCCTTGCTGCTGGCTTCCGTCGGCCTGTACGGCGTTTTGCTGTACAGCATCCAGCAGCGGATGCGCGAGATCGGCATTCGCGTGGCCTTGGGCGCCACGCCCGGCGACGTGCTGACGATGGTTGCCGGCCAGAGCCTGCGGCTGTTGCTGCCCGGTTTGGGAATCGGTCTCGCGCTGGCCGTGGTCGCGGTGCGGCCGCTCGCCATGTTCCTGGTACCGGAGGTGCGCCCGGCCGATCCCATCAACTTCGTGGCCGTGGCCGCGGTGCTGGCGCTAGTCGCTGGCCTCGCCACGGTAGCGCCGGCGGCCCGCGCCTTGCGCGTGGATCCCTCGGTTTCCCTGCGCCACGAATAAGCGCCTATTGCTGTCCGCGAACCAGTTGTTCCGCCGCCGCCGTCTGCTCGCGCGTGCCGCGCCATGCCACGGCCTTCGGCCCGCTGCAAGAGAATACCGCCGGCGGCGGTTGGGCAATGCCGCGGAGCTTGCCGGCCAGGTTTTGCAGGCCCTCCGTGGTCGCCGCCGGCAAATAAAACACCCGCGCCTCCGTCTTGTCCCCGAACCAGTACGGGTCGGCGTGCTGGCTCAACATCGCCGGTTTCGCCGCCGGCGGCTTGTCCAGCGCGCTCACCAGCCATTCAGCCAGCGCCACCTGGGACTCGGCCCCGCGCATGGTTATCGCCTTCGCTTCATGGAAACGGAAAACGCGGCTGGAATCGGCGATGAACTGGATCGCAAAGGCGATTTCGTCAAGAGCCTGCGAAGTCGCCGTGTTCGCCAAATGGAATACCCGCACCGCCGGGGTGCGATTCGCCGCGAGCCGGAATTCGTACGGCTCGGGAGCCGGCCGCGTATCCAACTGGCCCACCAGCCACGCCGCCAGCACCATGATTTCGCCGGTATCGCGCATCGCCAGCGCTTTCGCCGAATGAATGGGAGCCACGTGCGCCAGCTCGAAGCCCACGCTGATCTGGCTCACCAGTTCCTCCATCTCCGCCGCCGATGCCGTCTTGCCCAGGTAGAGAACCTGCACCACGTCATCGTCGGCGTCGCCGCCCTGCGAAACCCGGTAGTGCTGGCCGGGTCCGCCCCCGGTATGGTCGAGGCGCGGAAAGAGCCACTCCGCCACGGCGATCCGGTCGTCCGTTCCGCTCACGGTCAAGGCGCCCTGCGCCGCGTCCAGCGACACGTTCTTCACATCCGCAATGGTCTGCAAGGCGCTGGCGACTTCCTGAAACCCCGCGGCATCCGTCAAACGCTCGAAATGAAAAACCCTTTCCGCCGTTTGCCCAAACGCCGCCGAAATCCACAGAGCGGCCATCAGCAACCGCATCGCCGTCCTTACCCTTTCAAATCCGCGAACGCCTCCTCGATCTCCCGCCTGGCCGCCTCCGCCGGCACGGAAAGCGGCAGCCGCGGAGGCCCTCCGTAGTATCCGTTCAGATCCATCGCGTACTTCAGGCCCGGGATTCCGTACTTGGTGGTCACCAGCGCCGAGGGGCGTCCGATGCGGTTCTGCCAGTCCAGTCCCGCCGCATCTTCGCGCTGCCGGTAAGCTTCCCAAATGGCGATGGTGGAATACGGCGCGGCGTTGGCATACGCCAGAATCGCCCCGCACGCGCCCATCAGGAGCGAGGGCCACAGCGTGGGCGCGGACCCCACCAGCACCTGAAATCCGGGCCGCACTTCGCGGATCAGTTGCATGACTTTTTCCATGCTGCCCGAGCTTTCCTTGATCGCGATTACGTTGGGGTGCTCCGAAATCGCCACCACCGCTTCCACCGGAATGTCCACGCCGGTGGCCTGCGGCCAGTTGTAAATGATCAGCGGAATCTTCGCCTGGTCGGCCACCGCGCGATAGTACAGCGTCTGCGCGTCCGCGCGGTTCACCAGGTTTTTGTAATAGTGCGGAGTGCGCACCATGGCGGCTTTGTACCCCATCTCGGCCGCGCGGTTGGTGAGGCACACGGTTTCGCGCACGCTCTCCATGCCGGTTCCCGCGATGAGCAGCTTTTCCGCCGCCGCGTGCTTGGCCACCATCTCCCACATCGTGAACTTCTCGTCGGCGGTGAGCATCACGCTCTCGCCGGTCGACCCCATCACCACGTATCCGGAAAGCGACGTCCGGTTCCACTTCTCCACGTTATGCCGCACCTTGGCGGCATAGATATCGCCCGCGTAATCGAAAGGCGTAGTAATGGGAGGAAAGATACCTTGCAGCTTTACACTCATGTTTGCCCTTAAAATACAAGTATTGCACCATGGAACATAACCTTTCCCGCCGCACCCTGTTAGCCGCCGGAAGCGCCCTGCTCGCGCAGGCCCTTCCGGTTCGCGCCGCCGATGAACCGCGCGCCGCCGATCAACCGCCCGCCAAGGGCAAAGTCAAGGTGGTCATCTTTTCCAAGCACCTTTCGTTTCTCGAAGGCGACGCCCTGGCCGCCAAAGCCGCCGAGCTGGGCTACGATGGCATCGATCTCACGGTTCGCAAAGGCGGCCACGTCGCGCCGGAGCGCGTGCGCCAGGAATTGCCGCCGCTCGCCGCCATCATCCACAAGCACGGTCTCGAGACGCCCATGATCACCACTGATATCGTGGACGCGGACACTCCCTACGCGGAAGACATCCTCAAGACCATGGCCGAGCTGGGCATCCGCCGCTATCGCTGGATGCCTTCCGGCGCGCTGAAGTACAATCCCGCGCAACCCTATCCCGCGCAGCTCGACCGGATCAAGCCCCGCATCGCCAAACTCGCGGACCTCAACCAGCGCTACAACGTCTGCGCCATGTGGCACACGCATTCGGGCGTCGATTTCGTGGGCGACTCCATCTGGGATCTGTACATTCTGATGCGCGATTTCGACCCTGGCCGGATCGCCGTCAACTACGACATCGGCCATGCCACCGTGGAAGGCGGGCTGGGCGGATGGGGCAACAGCTTCCACATCGCCGCGCCTCGCGTGCGCGGCATTGCCGTCAAGGATTTCATTTGGGCGAAGGACGCCAGAGGCGCCTGGAAGCCGCAGTGGACGCCGCTCGGCGAGGGCATGGTGAAGCTGCCCGAATTCCTCAAAATGGCCGCCGAATGCGGCTTCGAGGGTCCCATGCAGCAACATTTCGAATACCCGCTGCGCACGCCGGAAGCGTCCTACGCGGCCATGCGGCACGATCTGGGGGTTTTGCGCGCCGCCCTGCGCCAGGCCAACCTATGAGCATCCGGCGCCGGGAATTTCTGGCCATGCCCCTGTTTCTCCAGGCCCCGCGCAGCACCGACGCGCGCATCGAGGAAATTCAAACCGGCTTCGAAGATTACCTCTACCGCGCGCCCTACAAATTCGGCGGCAAGGAAGTGGATCGCGTCACGCTCCTCAACGTCCACTGCCGTTTGCGCAGCAAGGCCGGCAAAACGGCCGCGGGGTTCGCCGCCATGCCGCTGGGCAACGTCTGGTCGTTTCCCGCGCCGGATATTCCCTACGGCACCACGCTCGCCGCCATGCGGTCGCTGGCTGAAAAAATCGCCCGCATCACGCGCGGCTTCACCGAGTACGCCCACCCCCTGGACGTCAACTTCGCCCTGGAGCCCGCCTATCTCGACGCCGCTGTTGAAACCGCGCGCGAGATGAACCTGCCGCGGCCCATCCCCAAGCTCTGCACGCTGGTCACCGCCAGCCCCTTCGACGCCGCCATTCACGATGCTTACGGGCGCCTGCACAACCGCAACAGCTTCACCGCCTGCGGCAAGGAGTTCGTGCATTACGACCTGGCGCATTACCTGAACTCCGAATTCCGCGGCGAATATCTCGACCCGTACATTCTGCAAACTCCCACGCCGCGCATTCGCATGTACCACTCGGTGGGCGCGAGCGATCCGCTCACCACCGCCGAAGTGAAGAAGCCGATTCACGACGGGCTGCCCGAAACGCTGCAAGACTGGATTCCCTACAACGGCGTCACCGCCATCAAGATCAAGCTCAACGGCAACCTCCTCGCCTGGGACGTGGACCGCGTGGCCGCCATCGATCGCGTCACCACCGCCGCGCAGCGCAAGCGCGGCTTCACCGGTTGGATCTACTCGCTGGACTTCAACGAGCGCTGCCCCAATGTCCAGTACCTGCTGGATTTCGAGCGCCAGCTCAAAAGCAAAGCCCCTACCGCCTTCCCGCTGGTGCAGTACATCGAGCAGCCCACGCAGCGCGACCTGGCCGCCCACCGCGACAACACCATGTTCGAAGCCGCCAAGCTGCGGCCCATCGTCATCGACGAATCCCTCACCGGCCTGGACGCCCTTCTGCTGGCCCGCGAAATGGGCTACACCGGCGTCGCGCTCAAAGCCTGCAAGGGGCAATCGCAAACCCTCCTGCTGGCCGCCGCCACGCAAAAATATAAAATGTTCCGCTGCGTGCAGGACCTCACCTGTCCCGGGGCCGCGCTGGTGCATTCGGTGGGTATCGCCTGCCACGTTCCGGGCGTTTCCGCTCTGGAAGCCAACGCGCGCGAGTACGTGCCCGCCGCCAACCGCGGATGGGAGAAGAAGTTTCCTGGTATCTTTATCGTGAAAGACGGTTATATGAATACCGCCGGTCTGGGAGGGCCAGGATTGTGCACGCAATGAATCGCCGCGATATAATCCGCACCACGTTCGCCCTGGGAGCCGCGACCGCGCTGGGCGCGCGCCGCGTAATGGGCGCTAACGGCCGCGTCCGCATGGGCGTAATCGGCAGCGGAGGGCGCGGCCGCCAGGACCTCGCCACGTTTCTGAAGCAGCCGGATTTCGAGCCGGCCGCGATCTGCGATCTCTACGATCCCTTCCGCGAAAAAGCCATCGCCGCCACCGAAAACCGCGCCCAGCCCTGCAAGGATTTTCGCCAGGTGCTCGACCGGAAGGATATCGATGCCGTCATCGTCGCCACCCCGGATCATTGGCACGCGCTCATCGCCACCGCCGCCTGCGATGCCGGCAAAGACGTTTATTGTGAAAAGCCTCTCACGCTGTTCGTCGCCGAAGGCCGCAAAATGGTGGATGCCGCGCGCCGCCACAACCGCGTGTTTCAGGTGGGCAGCCAGCAGCGCTCCGGCGCGCACTACGCGCAGGCCGTCAAGCTGATTCAGGATGGCGGCATCGGCCAGGTGCACCGCATCCGCGCCGGCATGCAGCGCAATATCTATCCCGGTCTGAAGCCCACCGAAATGGCCGCCGGCCCCATCCCGTCTTTCGATTGGGACACGTGGCTGGGACCCGCGCCCAAGCGGGCCTTCGATCCCTTCCGCTGCATTTACAATTTCCGCTGGTTCTGGGACTACTCCGGCGGCCAGATGACCAACTGGGGCGCGCACCATCTGGATATCGCGCGCTGGATCGTGGGCGCCGAAGCTCCCGCCGAAGTGGCCGCTTCCGGCGGCCGCTACGCCCTCACCGATGGCGGCGAAACGCCCGACGTGCAGGAAGTCGTTTATCGGTTTCCCAAAACGGTGGTCACCTGGACCTCCAGCGAAATCGCCAAAGGCCAATCCAGTTTTACGCTCGATATCTACGGCACTAAAGGCCAGCTCACGCTGCTGCGCAGCGGCTTCCAGATTTTCCCGGAGAAGAATGGGGGCATCGAGCCCCTGCAAGTGAAAGGCGGCGATTTGGACGCCGCCCACGCGCGTAACTTCCTGGATTGCGTCAAGAGCCGCCAGCGCCCCAATGCGGATGTCGAGGAGGGCCACCGCTCCGCCGTCATGTGCCATTTGGGCAACATCTCCATGCGGCTGGGCCGCTCCCTGAAATGGGACGCAGCCAGGGAACAGGTCATCGGGGATGCCGAGGCCAACCAATGGCTCTCGCGGCCTTACCGCGCGCCGTGGAAGCTTACTTGATCCCGCTCACGTCTTTGCAATCCTTCAACACCACACCCTGACCCTCGGGGGTGCGAATCCGCGTGTCGGTAAACTTCCAGTCCTCGGCGTTCTGAATCGTCCCGCCCCTCTGCGCCTCGATATCCAGATTCCTGAACGTGAAATCCCGCAGCGGCGAATCCTTGTACGACACCACGTTGAATGCCTGCCGGATCCCCGCCGCCTTCACGTCCGAGATCCGCACACCGCGCAGGTGCGGCAGCCCCTTCTCCGGCGGCACCGGCTCGGTCAGAATCTTCCAATAGTCCGGATAGTCTTTGATGCCCTCCGGAATCCTGGCGTAGCTGTAGCTGGGGTTCCAGTTGAAGGTCACCGCGATGGCCGTCCCAACGCCCTGCATATCCACGCCGCGGATATCGATATTCTCGATGGTGCCGCCGCGCGTGCTCGCCGATTTGAACAAAATGCCGTTGGGCACGCCCGCCAGCACGTGCAGATTTTCCACCGTCACGTCGCGGATGCCGCCCGAAGTTTCGCTGCCGAAGGTAACTCCCGCCGCGCCGCCGCGCACCGTGTTATCGCGAACCGTTACTTTCGTGGATGGGCGGTTCACGCGCAATCCGTCGGCGTCGCGCCCGGCCTTCAAACAAATCGCGTCGTCGTTGCAATCGATGTCGCAATGCTGCACCGTCACGGCGGTCGAGGAATCGATATCGATCCCATCGGTGCTCGGCCCGCGCCCGCCGATATTGTTGCGAATGGTGGCCCCATCCACCGTCACGTCGCGCGAATAGCAGATGTGCACCGTCCAGAAGCCCGAGCGTTTCAGCGTCAAGCCCTCCAGCTTCACGCCGCTGGATTTGTAGATCTGGATCAGGCGCGGCCGCCGGCAATCGTAATCCGCCGCCCAGCGCAGCCCCTTCGGTTCATAATCCTCGCGCCGCAGCTTCCAATAGGCGTCCCACCACATTTTGCCGTCGCCATCGATCGAGCCCTTGCCCGAAATGGTCACGTCCCGCTGCTCGTAAACGTTGATCAGCGCGGCCGGCCAAGTCATCTCGATCCCCGCCACGCGCGTCGGCATCATGGGATACGCGGCCGTGTCCTGCACGCCGCGCAGCTCGACGCCTTCGTCGATCCGCATGCGCATCCCGCTCTTCAGAAACAGCGACCCGGTGATATAGACGCCCGGCGCGAATACCACGGCCGCCCCGGTTTTGGCGGCCGCATCGATGGCCTTTTGAATCGCCGCCGTATTCACCGCGTCGCCCGGCCTGGCTCCGAAGTCCGCCACGCGAACTTCCGCCGCATACGCCGCGGCGGCGGCCAGTAATAAGAAAAAGAGTTTTTTCATTCCGCACTCGCTGTAGGGCGGACCCCCTGGCCGGCCCTGCGGGACGAGGGCGTCCCGCGCGGACCAGGGGGTCCGCCCTACTTCGCCTCAACCGCTACCGATCCGCTTGCCAACCCGTCCGCGCCGGCGGTCACCTGAATTGTTCCCGCGCCCGTGGCCTTCACCACCGCCGTGCACTTGCCCTGGTAGGCCGAGCGCTCCGTTGCCTGGAACGGCTCATGGCTGGCATTGTCCGCGTTGTCCACGGCCGCGACCTTCCCCGGCCCGCTCACTCGAAACCGCACCATGGCCGCCGCCGCCGGCACGCGAACGCCGTCTTCGTCCACTACCAGAGCCGTCACGTATGCCACGTCGTCAAATACCGGCGCGATGGTTTTCCGATAGGTTTCCAGCACCACGCGCGCCGCCTTTCCCGCCGTCCGCAGCTCACTCCTGGCCGCTACCGCGCCTTTGTTCCGGCACACCGCCCGCAGCGTACCCGGCTCGAAATCCACTCTCCAGGCGCGCGCCGACGCATCCGCCGGCAGCGGTTTCACGCCCAGCGATTTTCCATTCAACAACAGCTCCACTTCTTCGCAGTTGCTGTACACCTCCACGTCCTCGGCATGCGGCGCCAGGCTGGCCGGCGTCCAATCCATAAACTGCGTCTGGCGCCTGGCCAGCTCGTTGTTGTTCGGGTCGTAGCCGGGGTCGGTGGGGGTTGCCTGCTGCGGCGCGGTTCGCCTCACCATCGCCACCATGGGTTTCTCGCTCCACCAGCTCGCCCGTTCGTAACCCATCGGCTTGATCCCGCCGGTGCGGTCCAGCAGCCCCGAGCCCGACGCGATGGTCGGCCAATTGCGCGATTCGCCCAGATAATCGATTCCGCTCCATAAAAACTGTCCCGCGTACGGCGGGTTGTCGCGCAGCGCCAGCCACACTCTCCGGTCGTGCCCGTTTTCCGTCCCGATGATCTTGCGCGTGGGCTTGGCCGCGTGCGCCGCCAGAATCTCGTTCTCGCGGTAATTTTGCCCCACCACGTCCAGCATGTCGGCGAGGCCATCGTCGTAATCGTGGCTTACATTGGGCCGGAAGAGCGCTTGCGTCACCGGCCGCGTGGGATCGGCTTCGTGGAATACCTGCACCAGCCCGCGCAGAATCTCCTTGGCCATTTCCTGCTTGGGCGTATCGTGGATTTCGTTGCCGGCGCTATACAGCACGATGCTGGGGTGATTGCGGTCGCGCATCACCGTATCGCGCGTATCGCTGTGCGACCACTCCGTGAAATACAAGTGGTAATCGTAAGGGTTCTTGGCCACCGTCCAACAGTCGAACATCTCGTCCATCACTACGAAACCCATGCGGTCGCACAAGTCCAGAAACTCGGGCGCGGGCGGATTGTGCGCCGTGCGAATGCCGTTCACTCCCAGCTCCTTCAGGATCGCCAGGCGCCGCTCCCATTCGCCCACCGGCACGGCCGTTCCGAGCGCGCTGGCATCGCCGTGCAGGCACACCCCTTTGATTTTGAAATTCTTCCCGTTCAGCCAGAATCCCGTATCCGGATCGAAATGATATTCGCGAATGCCGAACGGCACGGCTTCGCCGTCCAGCGCCGTCTTGCCCGCCATCACCCGCACAATCGCGCGGTACATCGCGGGCCGCTCCAGGTTCCAAAGCTCCGGCGAAGCCAGCGGAATGTCTTCCTGGAATGGCGCCGCTTTCCCCGCTTCGATGGCCTGCGCCGGGGTCGATGCCGTCTTCACCGCCGCGCCGTTCGGCCCCAGCAGCGTCACTTCCAGCGCGATGTTGCGGGCCGCTTCCCCCTGGTTCGCCACCGCCGTTTGCACCCGCACGGTGGCCGCGCGCGCTCCCGCTTGCGGCGTGGTCACGAAGGTTGCCCAATGCTCCAGATGCACCGGGTTCGCCTCTACCAGCCGCACGTGCCGGTAGATTCCCGCGCCTTCGTACCAGCGCGATGCCGGCTGCAGCGAATTGTCCGCCCGCACCGCCAGCACGTTTTCCTTGGCTCCGAAATTCAAATGCCCGGTCATCTCGTAGCGGAAGCTCACGTATCCGTACGGACGCTTGCCTAAATGAAAGCCGTTGATCCACACATCGCTGTTGGCCATCACGCCATCGAACTCGATATACACATGCCGCGCCGCGTCCGCCCGTGGCAGCGCAAAATGCTTGCGATACCAGCCGATCCCCGCCGGCAGCCACCCTCCCGCGCCGCCGGTTTTATTCTCCCGGTCGAACGGCCCTTCGATGCTCCAATCGTGGGGAACGTCCACCTTGCGCCACGCGCCGTCGTCGAAACCCGGCTCCTGCGCCCCCGGCGCATCCGCCTTCAGGAAATGCCAGCCCGCGTCGAAGGACGCGGTGGTCCGCACCAGATTGGGCGCCGGCGCAGCCTGCGGGAGAGCGGCGGAGCATAGCAACGCGGATAAGGTGAAGCAACGGAGCATCATAATCAGTCGATTATCCGTCTCCCGCGAGTTTCCGCCAAGCCAATGGCCGCGCCGGATTGCCGGTTTTGTAATACGAAACTCCGAACCCTGTTGGCGGGAAACAAATCAGCGGAACACCTTAACGGCGCGCTCTCCGCCGTTTCCGATACCAAAACGTCCCGCCCGCTTCCCATTTCCGTTTGCCGCCGGGGCAGGGGACCCGATAGCATGGGACATTGACCCTTCCGCTCCATCCGGCGCTTCTTCTGGTTTGCGCAGCCATGCTGTGCGCCGGCCAATCCAAAGTCTGGGTGGCCGATAACGGCGACGGCACTTACAAAAATCCCATTCTCTACGCCGACTATTCCGACCCCGACGCCATCCGGGTGGGCGACGATTTTTACCTGACCGCCTCCAGTTTCAACAGCGCGCCCGGCCTGCCGATTCTGCATTCGAAAGACCTGGTCAATTGGGAAATTCTCGGCCACGCCTTGCCCCTTCAACCGCCGCTGGACGTTTATTCCAAACCGCGCCACGGCAATGGCGTCTGGGCGCCCGCCATCCGCTACCACGCGGGCGAGTTCTACATTTTCTACCCCGATCCCGAATACGGCATCTACGTCATGAAGTCGAAACAGATCGCCGGACCGTGGAGCGCCCCGCTGCTCATCAAAGCGGCCAAAGGCTGGATCGATCCCTGCCCGCTCTGGGATGACGATGGCCGCGCGTACCTGGTGAACGCCATGGCCGCCAGCCGTTCCGGCATCAAGAGCGTGATTCTGATCAGCCGCATGAGCCCCGATGGCGCCAGGCTGCTCGACGGGGGCGCCCTGGTCTACGATGGCCACGCGCAAGACCCCACCATCGAAGGTCCCAAGCTCTATAAGCGCAACGGCTACTACTACATTTTCGCGCCCGCCGGCGGCGTTCCCAGCGGATGGCAGCTCGCGCTGCGCTCGCGTAATATCTACGGCCCGTACGAGCGCCGCGTGGTGCTGGCGCAGCGCAAGACTTCGGTCAACGGCCCGCATCAAGGCGCGTGGGTGGAAACGCAAACCGGCCAATCGTGGTTTCTGCATTTTCAGGACAAGGGCGCTTACGGCCGCATCGTGCACCTTGAGCCCATGCGCTGGGTGGACGATTGGCCCGTGATGGGCGACGACGGCCAGCCGGTCGCGCGCCACAAAAAACCCGACGCCGGCAAAACCTGGCCGGTGCAAACCCCCGCCGAATCCGACGACTTCGCGCGCGGCATCGGCCTCCAATGGCAATGGGCCGCCAATCCGCAGCCCGGCTGGGCCCTCCCGTCGCGCGATCTCGGCTTCCTGCGCCTCATCGCCATTCCTTATCCCGACGGCTTCAAAAACTTCTGGGAAGTTCCCAACCTGCTGCTCGAAAAATTCCCCGCGCCCCGCTTCACCGCGATCGCCAAGGTGACGTTCACGCCGCACGAGACCGGCGAGCAAGCCGGCCTCATTGTCACCGGCACGGACTACGCCTACGTGGCCATCCAAAAATCGCCCGGCGGTCTCACGGTTTCGCAGGCCGTCTGTAAGAACGCCGACCGCGGCGCGAGCGAAACCCAAGTCACCGCCGCCGCGCCCGAAACCGCGCCGCTCTACCTGCGCGTGGATGTCGCCGAAGGCGCGCTCTGCCGCTTTAGTTATAGCGCCGATGGACGCCAGTTTACCCCCATCGGCGAAACGTTCACCGCCCGCCCAGGCCGCTGGATCGGAGCAAAAATGGGTCTGTTCGCCATCGGCGGCAAGGCCGCAACGGAGTATGGATATGCCGACTTCCATTGGTTCCACGTCGAGTAGCGCATTGGCACTCTGGCTGTTCGCCGCGCTGGCCGCCGGCGCGCAAACCGCCGCCCCCATGAAGTTCGATCTGGGCTGCAAAACCGGCGACGCCTACACCAAGGTCGCGCCCACCACGAAGTACAGCGACGAAACCGGCTACGGCTTCGAAGACCCCTCCGCCGAAAAGCCGCCCTACTATTTCTCCGTGAAGGTCCCGCGGGAGGGCAATTACAAAGTCACCGTCACGATGGGCGATAAAACCGCCCCCACCGTCACCACCGTGAAAGCCGAGCTGCGCCGCCTCATGCTGCCCAAAGTCGAAACCGAGCCCGGCCAGTTTGTAACCCGCGACTTCATCGTCAATACGCGTCTTCCGCAAATCGCCGGCGGCGGCGAAGTGCGTCTCAAGGATCGCGAAAAAACTTCCGAAACCTGGGCCTGGGACAATCGCATCACGCTCGAATTCACCAACACCCATCCGGGCGTTTGCGGCGTCGAAATCGAAAAAGACGATAAAATCCCCACCATCTATATCGCGGGCGACTCCACTTCCACCGATCAGAGCCGCGAGCCTTTCAATAGCTGGGGCCAGATGCTCACCGCGTTCTTTAAACCCGATATCGCGGTGGCCAACAACGGCGAATCCGGCGAATCGCTGCGCGGCTTTATCGGCGAACACCGCCTGGAAAAAGTGATGAGCGTCATCCGGCCCGGCGACTGGCTTTTCATTCAAATGGGCCACAACGACCAAAAGGAAAAAGGCGAAGGCGTGGGCGCTTTCACCACTTACAAGGCCGACCTCAAGCGCTTCGTCGCCGAAGCCCGCCAGCACGGCGCGACGCCCGTCGTCATCACCCCCATGAACCGCCTCACCTTCGACGATAACGGCAAAATCACCAACAGCCTGGGCGACTATCCGGAAGCCGTGCGCCAGGTGGCCAAAGAGGACAAGGTTGCGCTCATCGATCTCAACGCCATGAGCAAGCCCTTCTACGAAGCGCTGGGCACGGTGGAGGCCCACCAGGCCTTCGCCGGCAAAGACACCACCCACCAAAGCGATTACGGCAGCTACGAAATGGCCCGCATGATCGTCCAGGGCATCAAAGAAGATCAACTTCCGCTGACCAGGTATCTGGTCGAAGTTCCGGCATACGACCCGGCCCATCCCGACCCGGCCGACAAGTTCGATATCCCGGCCGAACCCACCGGCCCAATCGTCCGGCCTTACGGAAACTAACCGGTGGGGCGCCGGTAAACAACCGGCGCACAGGATGACATCCTGCCCCACGGCCCATGGAAACCGATATGAGAATATTCTTCCTCGCCGCCGCTTTCACGATCTGCCTCATGGCTCAACCAAACAGCTTGCCCACCCTCTACGTCACCGGCGATTCCACCGCCAACAATACCGGCCACTCCGGCTGGGGCGATCCGCTGGCCGATTACTTCGATCCCGCCAAAATCAACGTGGTGAACCGCGCCCGCGCGGGGCGCAGCGCCCGCACCTTCTTTACCGAAGGACTGTGGGAATCCGTCCGCGCCGCGCTGAAACCCGGCGACACGGTGCTCATCGAATTCGGCCACAACGATGGCGGCCCCGTCGATACGGACCGCGCCCGCGGCGACCTGCCCGGCATCGGCGAAGAAACCAGCCTCGTCACCCTGCCCGGCGGCCAACCGGAAACCGTCCACACTTTCGGCTGGTACCTGCGCAAATTCATCGCCGACAGCAAAGCCGCCGGCGCAACCCCCATCCTGCTCTCGCCCACCGTGCGCAACATCTGGACCAACGGCCACGTGGAGCGCGAAATGGGCCATTTCTCCGAATGGGATGCGCAAGTGGCCAAGGCCGAAGGCGTGCTCTTCCTCGACCACACCAACGCCATCGCCGATCGCTTCGAAGCCATGGGCGAAGCCGCCGTCAAGCCGCTGTTCCCCGGGGATCATACCCACACCAATCCGGATGGCGCCGATATCAATGCCTCGCTGGCAGTCGCCGCGCTCAAAGGCGCCAACTCGCCGCTGGCCGCGTTGCTCTCCGCTAAAGGCAAAGCCGTTCAGCCGTATCCCACGCGCCTCCATACCGAACCCGCCTCGCTGCACCTTCCGGTTCCGCAAAACCCGAATCTGCCGACGCTGTTTTTAATCGGCGATTCCACCGTGCGCAACGGCCGCGGCGATGGCGCCAACGGCCAATGGGGCTGGGGCGAGCCGCTGGTGGATCTCTTCGATCCCGCCAAAATCAACGTCGTCAACCGCGCCGTGGGCGGCCTCAGCAGCCGCACGTACCTCACGCAAGGCCACTGGGATCGCGTGGTTGCGATGCTGAAGCCCGGCGATTTCGTCCTCATGCAGTTCGGCCACAACGATGCCGGCCCGCTCGACGACCAGGCCCGCGCGCGCGGCACCATTCGCGGCATCGGCGAGGAAACCAGGGAGATCGATAATCCCATCACCAAACAGCACGAGGTGGTCCATACTTATGGCTGGTATCTGCGCCAGTTCATCGCCGGCGCGCGCGCCAAGGGCGCCACGCCCATCGTCTGCTCCCCCATCCCGCGCAAAATCTGGACGGATGGCAAGATCGAACGCTCCCAGGACTACGCCGTTTGGGCCGCGCAGGTGGCCCAAGCCGAACGCACCGGGTTCATCGATCTGAATGCCAGGATCGCCGCCCGCTACGATGCCCTCGGCCCGGAAAAGGTGGAACCGCTCTTCGGCGATCCGCACACGCACACCAGCCGCGCCGGCGCGGAGCTTAATGCGCAGGTAGTAGTGGAAGGATTGAAGGCGCTGCCCGATAACCCGCTCGGCCAGTATATGAAGTAATCCCTACCCCTTTTTTCGTGGCGCTTTACCAATCCGCGGATCCCGCGCGGCCACCAGTTCGCACGCCCGCAGCGCGGCTTCTTCGAAATCCGGGGCGTCGGCTGGAAGCACCTGCCAACCCGTTACGCTTTTTCCCAAAACCGCAATCGAGCGCATATTGGGGAACTCGCGCCGCAGGCTGTCGTGGTGCCAGGATACTTGAGGGCGCCCCGTTTACGGGCGCTTCGGGCGGGTTGCCAACCCGCCGCAGGCTGCCAGCCTGCCCTACTTCGTGCCCAAATAATTCCCGTACCCCACAATCACCGTGGAAGCCACCAGAGTCGCCAGGCTCAGGAACAAATATCCCCAGGTCTTGCGGCTGGCGCCGCGCCATTCGTGCAACCCAATCCCCCACAGGCTGCTGAAGATGATGATGCTGGCCATGTGCAGCGTCCAGCTCGAAAACTTGTACTTCCCCATCTGCGTTTCGCCCATGGTGTAGAAGAAGAACTGGAAATACCAGGTGGTTCCCGCCAGCGCGCTGAAAAAGTAATTGGCCAGAAGAGGCACGCGCAGCGATTCGTGCTTCTGCACCGGCTCCCGCGTCTCCGCGCTCACATATTGATACCCCGTGTGGTTGCGGAAATTCAGCGTCACGCACCACACGAAATTGGTGGTGAACCCGCCCGCCAGCAGCACCACCAGAATGGGCAGTCCCTGCCACAAGGTCGCCGTGCCGTGCCGCAGAGTGATCTCGCGAATGGGCTGCCCGGCGTCCAATCCGTAGGAAAAGCACGCGCTCATCACGCCCGAAAACGTCGCCACCAGGATGCCCTTGCGCAGGTTGAATTCCTTGATGGTCTCCTTTTTCTGCTCCTCGCTCATCTCGCTTTCCTTGGAGATGCCGGCTTTACCGGCGAACGCGATGCCCGCCAGGCACACCGCAATTCCGCCCAGGATCACCTGCCCCGAATGCGTTCCCAGCACCTGCGTGCCGAAGACGCCGTGAAAAATCGGCGGAATCAAAGTGCCGAACGCCGCGCAATACCCCAGCACCATCGCCATTCCCAAGGACATCCCCAGGTAGCGCATGGTCAGCCCGAAGGTGAGCCCGCCGAACCCCCACAGCACGCCGAAAAAATACACCCAGAACAGGCTGCTCATGGGCGCTTCGCGCAGCGTCGCCGCCAGGTTGTTGGTCATCAGCGAGCCCAGAAACCAGGGCACGATGATCCAACTGAAGACCCCGCCCACCAGCCAGTAGGTCTCCCACGACCACTTCTTCACCGCGCGAAACGGTACGTAGAAACTGCCGGAGGCCAGGCCGCCGAGCCAGTGAAAGACCACGCCCAGAGCAGGATTAGGTATCATGTCTCTTCCCGATGCCGCAAACTGAGTATTGTAGTGCCCCCGGGGCGCCGCCGTCCAAGCGGATTCCGGTCGCGCCCTTAGCCTTTTTGCAGAGCGGAACGCGCCGCAGTAGAATCAACCGGCTACAAGGGCCGCAGGTAACTTTTCCTACCCGGTTGTGTTTTGGATTCCAAAACTGATACAAAAGAGGGCATCCTGGTTTCCTGGGGCAAGGAGTCCACGTGAAGACTTCGAATCATGGCCGTTACATGGTCAAATCGCTGGTGCATGCCTCCCGCATCCTGGAAGCTTTCCAGTCCGCGGGAGACGTTTTGCGGCTGCGCGATGTGGTGGCTCGCACCGGTTTCAACAAGGGCATGTGCTTCCGCCTGCTCTACACTCTTCACCAGTGCGGCTTCCTCGACAAAGTCGGCGAGAACCATTATCGGCTGGCCAGCGAAGTGCGCCGCCGGCGTCTTTACCGCATCGGCTACGCGGCGCAGGGCCAGGACAGCTCCTTCGATCGCGAAGTGCGTCTCAGCCTGCAGCGCGCCGCCGAACGCGAGCACATCGAGCTCATCACGGTGGACAATCGCTATCAGCCCAAGATCGCCCTGCGCAACGCCGATTACCTGATCCGCGAGCAGGTGGATCTGGTCATCGAATTTCAGACCGACGAGATGATCGCGGCCGCCATCGCCTCGAAATATCTGGAGGCCAATATTCCGCTCATCGCCATCGATATTCCGCACCCCGGCGCCACTTACTTCGGCGCCAACAATTACCAGGCGGGGCTCATGGCCGGCCATACGCTGGCGCGCTGGGCCAAGAAATACTGGGCCAGCGAACCGGAAGAGATTCTGTTGATCGAACTGCTGCGCGCCGGCTCCCTGCCCAAAGCGCGCATGCGCGGCGTGCTCACCGGAATCGCCGAAGCGATCCGCATTCCCGAGCGATGCCGCACCGTCTCCATCGATGGCGACGGCCAGTTTCAAACCAGCATCGAGCGCGTCCGCAAGTACCTGCGCGAATCGAAGTCCAAACGGATTCTGGTGGGGACCGCCAACGATTCCAGCGCGCTCGGCGCCTTGCGCGCCTTTCAAGAGGCCGGCCGCGCCGCGGAGTGCGCCATCGTGGGGCAGAACGGCGAGCCGGAAGCCCGCGCCGAACTGCGCACGCCGCAAACCCGCCTCATCGCGTCGGTGGCTTACTTCCCCGAAAAATACGGCGACGGCTTGCTGCGCCTGGCGCTCGATATCCTGGCGCGCCGCGTGGTTCCCCCGGCGGTCTTCACCAACCACCAGATCGTGACGCCCGAGAATGTCGACCACTTCTATCCCAACGACAGCTTGTTGACGATTCCGGCGTAGCCGGGCGGGTGCAACCCTATTCCAGGTGAAAAACTTCCTTCATCATGGCGAAGCGCTCGCCGTCCCGCTTGCCGGGCACGTCTTCGAAGAGGCGGCTCATGAATTTCTGCCAGCGCTGGTTCACCGGGTCGCGGTCCAGTTTGTCCCAGGCGCCGTCGAAATCCTCCACTCGCAGGCAGAGAAACAGGTCCTGGTCCCGGCGGAAAATCGAATAATCCGAAATCCCCACTTCTTTCAATTTCGCCAGCAGTTCCGGCCACACGCGCGTGTGCTCGCGCTCGTACTCCTCAATGGCCTCCGGCCGGATGCGCAATTTGAATGCATAGCGTGCCATGGGGGTCACCGCTTTAAGCGTAGCTCGAAACCGCCGCGGCGTTCCTGGCTCCGCGCTCCGCCGTGATGCGGTCCAGGTACCCGCTTTCGCGGTACGCCTCCATCGGATCGCCCGGCAGCCCCTTGGATTGCCGCCACTCCCGAATCATGGGCCGAACGTCCGTCGCGAATGCGTCTTTCAAACACTGTTCGGCGTCCACCAGCGCGCAATGCTGCTGGTATTTCGCCAGTTTCTCGTGATCCACCAGCGCCGCTTTGGCGTACAACTCCATAGCCGTCGTCACCGTCTGGATCATGGCCTCGATCTTGCCTTTCAGATTGTGGCTCTGGTCCACCATGTAGGCGATATCCGCGCGCCGGCCCGTCTCCCATTCGAAAAGCGCGATCTCGTGGAAGATCCGGAACACCTGGTAGGGATCGATCGAGCCCATCGTCAAATCGTCGTCCGCGTACTTCCGGTCATTGAAGTGGAAGCCGCCCAGCATATCCAGGTCCAGCAGCCACGCCACGATCTGCTCGATATTCACGGCTTGATAATGATGCCCCGTATCCACCAGCACCTTGGCCTTGGGACCGGCCGCCTTGGCGAACAGCAGCGCCATTCCCCAATCCGCAATGTCGGTGTGGTAGAACGCCGGCTCGAATGGCTTGTATTCCACCAGCATCCGCTGATTGTCGGCCAGCCGGCCGTGCGTGGCCTGCAGACCTTCCTCGAACCACTTGCGCCGCTGGCGGATGTTCTGCGTGCCCGGATAGTTGGAACCGTCCGCGAACCACAGGGAAACGTCCCGGCTGCCCAGCTCCCGTGCAATCTCCACGCTCTCCACCACATGGTCCAGCGCGGTCTTGCGGATGTGGGCGTCGGGGTTGCCGAACGAACCGTACTTATAGATCTGGTCCTGGAACGTATTGGGATTGATCGACCCCGCGCGCAGCCCGTTCGCGCCGGCCATTTTGTGGACGTCCGCGACGCTCTTGATGCCGCGCGGAAAATCCCATAGCACGTGCAGCGCAATCGTCGGACACACACCCGTCCAGCGATGCACCTGCCCCGCATCGGCGAACTTCTCTTCTATGGTTGTAGCGGCCGCGGGCTGAAGGAATTTACCAAACCGGGTTCCCGTATTCGCGAATCCCCAGGAAGGCAGCTCGATCGCAAATCGGTCCAGCGCCTGCGCGACAGTGTCGTTCGTTTTTTGATTAATCACGTCAATGGCCGTCCGTTTATCGACGATATGCGTCGTAGGCGGGGCGCGTCAAATTTATTATCCCTAAGGCGCGCCAGTTTTGGTATGTGGAACTTTCCGGCAGGGCCTCGCGCCGGGGAAGTCGCGGATTCATGGGCGTTTACGGAAGTGAAATCAATGAAACCACATCGCTTTCCCACGTCCCGCCACAAGCCTGCCGTTTACTACCCAGAAACGGCCACCACCGGGCCGGAAACTCTTTAGGAATCGGTTCCGGGACCGTAGTGGGGCAGGATGGCATCCTGCGCGCCGGTTGTTTACCGGGGCTGCTCGCAGGAAACCGCGACGGCGGCTTGACCCAGCGCCAGGCCGCCATCGTTGGGAGGCACCCGGCGGTGCAGGAAGACTTCGAATGCGGAGCCGCGCAGTACCGCCAGCGCTTCTTCCAGCAGGAACATGTTCTGGAAGGTTCCACCGCTGAGCGCCACGCGGTTGAGGCCGCTGTCCCGGCGGATGCGGCGGCAGGTTTCGCCGATGGCCTCGGCCAGGGTGCGGTGAAACCTGGCGCCAATCGCGGGCGGGCCGCCGGTCTCGCGCGCGATCTCTTCGATCATGGGGCGGAAATCCAACTGCATCGGGTCGCCCGCTTGGATCTCGAAGCCGTAGCGGCCGGGCGCGGAGCGGTCGGCAATCGTCTCCAGCTCGATGGCGGCTTGTCCTTCGAAGGTGATCTCCCGGCGCAGCCCGGCGATCGCCGAGACCGCATCGAACAGGCGGCCGCAGGAAGAGGTGCGGACGGTGTTGAAGCCGGTTTCGAGCATGCGGAGCACCACGCGCAGTTTGGTTTCGGGAACGCCCGGCAGGAAACCGGAGCCGCCGGCGCCGAAGGCATCCAGCAGATACGCCAGCGCCGGACGCCACGGTTCGCGCACCGCGGCATCGCCGCCGGCCAGCGGGATATAGCGGAAATGGGCGCGCCGCTGGAAGGCGCGATAGCCGGCGGTGAGAAACTCCCCGCCCCAGATCTGCCTATCGGCGCCATAGCCGGTGCCATCCAGCGCGACCCCGATCACTTCCCCCTCCAGGTGGTTTTCGGCCATGCAACTGGCGATGTGCGCATGGTGGTGCTGCACGCCGATTTTGGGCAGATCCGGCAGGGCCAGGGCGTAGCGGGTGCTCCAGTAGTGGGGATGAAGGTCGTACGCCACCATGCGCGGCGCCACGCGAAACAGCTTCTTCAGGTTGGCCAGGGTCTCTTCGAAGAAGACCATGGTCTGGTGATTCTCCAGGTCGCCGATGTGCTGGCTGAGAATGGCGTGGCGGCCTTTGGTGAGGCAGAAAGCGTTCTTTAGCTCGCCGCCGCAGGCCAGAATCTCGGGCATCTCGCGCGCCAGCTCGACCGTATGCGGAACGTACCCGCGCGAGCGGCGCAGCACGCGCTCCCGGCCTTCGAAGGTGCGCACCACGGAATCGTCCACCCGCATGAAGATGTCGCGATCGTGCAGCAGGAACCAATCGGCGACGCCAGACAACCGCTCGAGCGCTTCTTCGTTGTTCACCACGATGGGCTCTTCGCTGAGGTTGCCGCTGGTCATCACCAGGGTGTCATACGCCGCGGAGTGGAACAGCAGATGGTGCAGCGGCGTGTAGGGCAGCATGACACCGAGGGTGCGGTTGCCGGGAGCGACGGCTTCGGGGATGGCGCCGGGCGAACGCCTGGGCAGAATCACGATGGGATGGCGCGGGCCTTCGAGCGCCTGGCGGTCCACGGCGCCGACTTCGCAAATGCGCTCGATGGCCTGGATGTCGCGGCACATCAGCGCGAAGGGTTTGTCGCTGCGGCGCTTGCGGGCGCGCAAGCGGCAGACGGCTTCCTGGTTGCGCGCGTCGCATGCCAGATGAAAGCCGCCCAGGCCCTTCAAGGCGACCAGTTGGCCGGCGGCCAGGCGGGTCTGGGCCTCTTCGATGGAGGCGGAAAGCCGGGGACCGCATACGGGGCAGGCGTTGGGCTGCGCGTGGAAGCGGCGGTCGCCGGGGGATTCGTACTCGGCCTGGCAGGCGGGGCACATGGCGAACTTGGCCATGGTGGTATTGGGACGGTCGTAGGGGATGTCTTCGACGATGGTATAACGCGGGCCGCAATTGGTGCAGTTGGTGAAGGGGTAATGGTGGCGGCGGTTGGCGGGATCGGTGAAATCGGCGAAGCAGGCGCCGCAGGTGGCGACATCGGGAGAGATGAGGGCGAACTCGCCGCTTTGCGCGAGGCTGTGGCGGATGACGAAATCGGTTTCGTCGAGCAGCGGGATTTCGGCCAGTTCGGTTTGTTGGATCCAGGCCAGCGGCGGAGCTTCGGCGGCGATGGCGCGCACGAAGCGCTCGACTGCTTCGGATGGCCCTTGGGCTTCGGCGGTGAGACCGGCGGAAGAGTTGAAAACGAAGCCGGCCAGGTTCAGGCGGCGCGCCAGTTGATAGACGAAGGGGCGGAAGCCGACGCCTTGCACGATGCCGCGCAGATGAATGCGGATGCGTTTGGGAGGCATGGACCGATTAACAATCGGTCCGCAGGTTGGCAACCTGCCCTACAAGATCTTCCAGTCCGGCGCCGGTTTTGGCGGAGACCGTGAAGATTTTCATTCCGGGACGGACGGCTTGTATGTTGCGGGTGACCGCGTCCAGATCGAACTCGACGGCGGCGGCCAGGTCCATTTTGGTCACGATGGCGACGTCGGCGGTGTTGAAGATGGTGGGGTATTTGAGCGGCTTGTCTTCGCCTTCGGTGACCGAAAGCAGCACCATGCGCAGGTTCTCGCCCAGGTCGTAGCTGGCGGGGCAAACCAGGTTGCCCACGTTTTCGATGAAGAGGAAATCCAGCTCTTCCAGGTTCCAGCCTTGCAGCGCGTGCTCCACCATTTGCGCTTCCAGGTGGCACACGGTTCCGGTGACGATCTGGCGCACGGGCGCGCCGCTGCGGGCCAGGCGGGCGGCATCGTTTTCGGTAGCCAGATCGCCCACCAGGGCGGCTACGCGGTAGCGCCTGGCGAGCACGGTAAGAAGCGATTCCAGAAGCGCGGTTTTGCCGGCGCCGGGGCTGGACACCAGGCTGGCGACGTACACGCGCGATTCGGCGAAGCGCTCGCGCAGGGCGCGCGCCAGCTCGTCATTGCGCTTCAAGATGTTCTTCCGGACTTCCACCATCCGGGGAGTCGAAATATCAGCCATCCTCAATCTCCAGTGCCCGCACTTCCAGTTCCCGCCCCTGGCGGACTTCGGTCACCACCATACCGCATTCCGGGCAGAGCATTTCGAAGGGGCCGGCGATTTCGCGCTGCGCCGCGCACTGGGGGCACCAGACGGCGATGGGAATCTCTTCGATATCCAGGCGCGCTCCGGCCAGCGGCGTGCCATCGCATGCCAGTTCCCAGGAAAACAGCAGCGCGTCTTTGACCACGCCGGAGAGCGCGCCCAGTTTCAAATAAACGGCCGAGATGCGGGCGTTGCCCCTGCGCTGGGATTCCTCGCAGGCGATCTCGACGATGTTGAGCGCGATGGAGAGCTCGTGCATTCAGTAAGTAGCGTCGAGGCCGGCGCGTTTCAACATGGCGAGAAACTGGCCGCGGGTGCGCATGTCGATGGATTGGGCGGCGGCGGCTTTCATGCTACCAGCCTACGCCAGTCGGGTTTCGAATGCCAGAGCGGCGCCGTGGGGCGGGATGTCATCCTGCGCGGCGGTTGGCAACCGCCGCCCGTGCCCGGCGGGACCGATTACCAATCGGTCCGCAGGATAACATCCCGCCCCACTCACCTTTCAAATACCAGACCGGCCGAGGGCAGAATGGGAAACATCTTGTCCAGCGTGATGTAAGCCTGGTGGGTGGAAGAGGTGTAACCGTTGAAGCTGTCGAAGATGTAGTTGGTGCGGTTGGTGAGATTGATTACTTCTCCGTAGAGCGTCATCTTCCACTTATCGTGCGCCCAGGCTTTGTTGATGCGGTAATCGGTGCGCTCGTAGGCGGGCAGGCGCAACTGGTTGCGCACGGTGGTGAGGTAGTAATTGGAGCCGATCTGCTGCAGATAGCCGGGGATGGGGAAGGCGCTGCCGTAGCTCCAGCGCAGGCTCATGTTGACGGTGGGCTTGAGCCGGTAGCTGCCGTAGACGTTGACGGTGTGGCGCTGATCGTAATCCGAAGGGAAGCGGTTGCCCAGCACGCCGTCGCGATCCTCGGCGTGGCCGTAGGCATACGATACCCAGCCGGTCAGGCGATTGGCGCTGGAGCGCTGCAGGAAAAACTCGGCGCCGCGCGAGTAGCCGCGCAGCGAATTGGTGTACGGCGGGTTCAAAGGCGGGGCGAAGACTTTGCCGGTGGTAAGCAGGCGCGGATCGTAGAGCGGCTGGAAGATCAGGTCGCGGTCGGCGCGGTTGTAAAGTTCGGCGCGCAGGCGCGTGCGGCTGCCGATGCGCTGCTCCACGGCGGCGATGGCCTGATTGGAACGCTGCGGCAGCATACCGCGCGCGCCCAGGGGCGAAGTGAGCACGGAGATCTCGGGGTATTGCGTGTACTGTCCGAACCCGAGCTGCACGCGGGTGTACGAAGTAACCATGAGGGAGGCGGAAGCTTGCGGGGAAACGGCGGCCACGCGGTCGATGGAATCGTGGTCCCAGCGGGCGCCGGCTTCCAGGTGCAGGCGGCCCTTCCAAGCCAGGAAAGATTGCTGGGCGTAGCCGCCCACGCGCGTCGAGTCGCCATTGAAGTGGTCCAGGATGGTGGGCTTCGAGGTGGTGGATTGATACTGATTGCTGTAGCCTTCGTCGCGCAGCTCGCGCGTGCTCCAACCGATATCGAGGGGCGCGCGGTTGTTCCACATCCAGGTGGCGTTCGCGTTCCACACCCATTCGCCGTAGAAGCCCTGGCCGAGGGATAGAGAGTTGGGGTCGGTATCGTTCCACTTTTCGCGCATCCAGGCGGCGTGCGAGCTGACGATCAGAGTATTGGTGGGGGTGGCGTGCCAGCCCAGGTTGGCGAGTGTGTAGTGGTAGCCGCCATCCATCACGGAGTTGATGCCGAGCTGGGAGCGGTCGCGCGTGCGGTCGAGGTCCGAATAGCTTTCCAGCAGATACAGCGAGAGGCTGCTCTTGGAGGTGAGATCGTAGGAGAGGCGCGCCTGCACGTCTTCCAGGCCGAAGATGAGGGAGGTATTGGGAAAGGTGCGCTCGAGGATGTATTGGAGGTAGCTCTTGCGCGTGGCCACCAGCCACGATCCGCGCTTTTTCTTCTTGGAGAATGGGCCTTCGGCCATGACGCCGGCGTTGGAGGCGCTGGCGGCCACGCGGAAGGTGAAATCGTCGCGGTTGCCTTCGCGCGTTTCCACATTCAGCACGCCGGCGCTGCGGTCTCCGAAGCGCGCCGGGTAAGCGCCTTCGTCCAGCTCCATCATTTCGACCATGTCGCCGTTGAAGGCGGTGCCGGAGCCGGAAACGGTCACGCCTTGCAGCTCGTGGAAAGGCTCGTGCAGCAGGACGTCATCCAGGTAGAGGCCGATGCGGTCGTAGTCGGCGCCGCGCAGCGAGAAGCGCGCGTCGAAATCGTTATTCGAGGTTACGCCGGGAAGGCTCTGCACGGCGCGCAAAGGATCGTCGGCCAGCACGCTGCCCAGGTTCTTGACGTCGTTGCCGGCCATGACCAGCGTGGAGGGGCTGTCCTGGCGGGAGCTTTCGAAGGGATCGGTCCTGGCTTCGACGGTGTCGGTCTGGCGCAGCGAATCGGGCGTGAGAAGGACTTCGAATTCCTTGGTTTCGCCGGGGTCGAGATGGAAGGAGCGGTTCGCCAGGTGATAGCCGACGGTGGAGACGTTGAGGGTGTAATCGCCGGGCGGGATGGCGTCGATGTGGAAGTGGCCGGTAGCATCGGAAATGGCGCGGAGGGAGCTTCCGGTGAGCTGGACCTTGACGTTGGCGAGGGCTTCGCCGCCGCTGGTATCCACCACCGAACCGCGAATCCGGCCGGCTGTCTGGGAACGGGCGGGAGTGAGGGCCAGCACGACGGCCAGGGCCAGGAGGATGTGGCGCTTCACGATGAAGAGCATGATAGCGCGTGGCGCTGCCGGGGGCGTGAAGGCTCGGCCCCGCCTACTCCGCTCGCCGCACTTCCACCTGGCGGTAGATGTCTTCGGTTTGCGAAAGGCTGGCGAAGTTCATCCCCGGCAGCCGCGCCGACGCGGTTCCCGCCGCCACGCCCCAGCGCAGCGCGTCCGCCGGCTTGGCTTTGCGCCGGGTCGCCCAGATGTAAGCCGCCGCCAGGGCATCGCCCGCGCCGATGGGACACACCGCATCCACGCGCGGCGGCAGCGCTTCCCACAGCCCGTCGTGAAACGCGCCGATCGCTCCCCGGCTGCCCAGCGAAAGCACCACCGTCTGCGCGCCCATCTCGCGGATGCGCGCCGCCGCGTCCAGGTACTGGGTGCGCGTCAACAGAGTGCGCCCCAGCAGCCGCTCGGCTTCCTGCTGGTTGGGCGTCACCACCGTGGGCGCGGCTTCAATCCCCTCCCGCAGCGCGTCTCCATCGGCGTCCAGCAGCGTCTTCACTTTTTTCTGGCGCGCCGCCGCGATCAGCTTCGCGTAGAACGCAGCCGGCACGCCCGGGGGAACGCTGCCGCACACCATCAGCCACGACGCCTTTTCCAGCCGTTCGCGAAGCGCTTTCTCCACGCGCGCCAGCTCCTGCTTGCTCAGCTCCGGTCCCTTTTCGTTCAAATTCACGGTGAGGCCGTGCCGGTCCGTGATGGTGAGGTTGGTGCGGATCTCGCGCTCGATGGGCACTACCGCGATCTGGTACCCGCAGGCGTCCAGATGTTCCTTGAGCCGCTTCCCCGCCGCGCCGCCGCTGGGAAACACCGCCAGCGTATCGCCTCCGAAGGAATGGATCACGCAGGAGGCGTTGATGCCTCTTCCGCCGGGCGATTCGCGGCTGGAATTGATGTACGCGCGATCTTCAAACGCCAGGCGATCGACGCTGATGGTGCGGTCGATCGCCGGATTCATGGTAAGTGTGACGATCAATCTACTATTCTAGCCGCCAAAGTGGGGCGGGCGCTTTCGGGTGCCAACCTGGCGCAAACTGGCCAAGTTGGCCACTTCTCTTCCTCTTCCGCATTGATAACACAGGGTTGGCCGAAATGATTTTGGCCAACTTGGCCAGTCAAGCTTGAAAATCGGCTCGGCGCGCCTGCTTCACCGCCAGCACCGCATCCAGCGGCGCTCCCGTCCGCCGCCCTTCCACGCGCCCGAACCCCGCCTCGCGCAGCAGCCGCCCATACTCGCTCAAGCTGCGTTCCTTTCCCTCCGTCACCACCAGCATATTCAGCGATTGCATATTGGCGCCCAGCGGACCCACCCCGTCTTCCGCCAGCAGTTTCTCCGCTACCAGCAGCGCGCCGCCCGGCGGCAATTTTTGGTAAATCCGGCGCGCCAGCCGCAGCGCCGTTTCATCATCCCAATCGTGCAGAATCCTGCCGATCGCGTAGAGGTCCGCTGAAGGCAGCTCGTCCTGGAAAAAATCGCCCGCCATCACTTCGATGCGCTCGCGCGCGGCCGATTCCGCCACCTGCGCGCGCGCCATCCCGGTCACCCGCGGCAGATCGAACACCACCGCCTTCAGATCCGGGTAGCGCTCGCAGGCCGCAATCGCCAGGTGCCCGGTCGCGCCTCCCAGGTCCGCCAGTTTGCGGAAGCCGCCCAGGTCGAACGCCGCCACCACTTTCGGCGAGCTCAGCATCCCGAAGCCGTGCATCCCGCGCAGAAAATCGCGCATGGCGGCGTCCGTGCGGAAGAAGGCATCGAAAATCCCTCCCTGCAATCCGAAGGTCTGCTTCCAGCGCGGCGTTCCTTCCCGCAGCGCGTCTCCCAGGTTGCCCCACACCCGGTACAGCGCTTCGTCCGAATACAACACGTAGCCGTGCAGCGAGTGCGGGCTGGTGGAAACCAGGTACGCCTCGGCGACCGCCTGGTTGGCGTAAACGCCGTCGCGCTTGCCTACCAGGCCCAGCGCCGCGCAGGCGTCCAGCAGCCGTTCGGTGGCGTCCGCGCTGATCCCCAGCGCCTCCGCCAGCTCCCGCGCGCCGGCCGGCCGCTCCTGCAGCCGGTCGAAGATTCCCATGGCGGTCGCGGTGAACATGGTTTTGGAATGCCGGAACGCGTCGATCAGCTCCAGCACCGGTGCGGCGTCGGGTAGGTTGTTCATTTTCGGAAGTGGTCGTATCCCAGCGGCTCGAGCGGCGCGCCATCCAGCGTCACGGAGCCCGCCGTTCCCTTTCGCATGGTACCAATTCGCGTCAGCCGCACGCCCGCGAATTCCGCCGGAATCCGCGCCGGCGCTCGCGCCGTGAACAGCAGCTCGTAATCTTCGCCTCCGTGCAGCGCCTGCTCGAGGGACGCTCCGCGAAACAAGGGCGGCGCAGCGATTTCCGCGCGCAATCCGCTCGCCAGGCACATGCGCCGCAGGTCCAGCGAGAGCCCGTCGCTCAAATCCATGGCCGCGGCCGCCCGCTCCCGCAAGAATCGCCCCAGGGCCACGCGCGGCTGGGGACGGACATGTTTTTTCCACGCCTTCCCGCGGCCCGTGGCCAGCCCCAGCGCCGACCCTCCCAACTCCCCCGAAACATAAATGGCATCGCCCGCGCGCGCCCCATCCCTGCGCAGCGCCTGGCCGCGCGGCACGGCGCCGCCCACCACGATATCGCAGGCGAACTGCTGCGCCCGCGCCAGATCTCCACCCACCGGCAGCGCCCCTTCGCGCCGCGCCAGCTTGAGCAGCCCGCGGTAAAACCCGCCGATCCATTTCCCATCCGTCCACTCCGCCGCCGCCAGCGACACCAGGCAGAAGCGCGGCTCCCCGCCCATCGCCGCGATATCGCTCAGGCCGCGCGCCAGGGCCTTCCACCCGGCATCTTCCGCGGTGTGCGTGGCGCGCAGGAAATGCACCCCTTCGATCAGCAGATCGGTGGTGAGCAGCAGGTCTTCGGCAGCCCCGCGGGCCCGCACAATCGCGCAATCGTCTCCAATCCCCAGCGTCACCCCGCCGGCCCGCCGCATCCCCGCCGTCCGCCGGATGCGCTCCGTCAACTCCCATTCGCCGCCCATAGACTTGACCATACAAATGCCATCTGAGAGAATACCGTACGCAGAGTTTGATATGGTTGTTTGGACGCGCCTCAAAAGTTCTTAGCAAGCCAGTGAAAGTCTCTTTCCTTGTCTGGGATCCCAAGAGCACGACCGACAAATGATAGGAGAAGTGTAGTGAAGGAAAAAGGTACTGTGAAGTGGTTTAATGCCGCCAAAGGCTACGGATTTATCCAAAGGGCGAGCGGCGACGACGTGTTCGTTCACTTTTCTGCGATCCAGGCCAATGGCTACAAGTCCCTGGATGAAGGTTCGGAGGTGGAGTTCGAGGTGAAGCAAGGCCCCAAGGGTTTGCAGGCCGAGAACGTAAGCAGGGTCTGAGGGGGACCTGACAATCCAACAACCCCGGAGGGCTGCCCGGCGCAGCCCTCTTATTGGTGGGGCAAGCGTCAGCCGCGCGCAGCGCGGGCGCCCATGCGCAGCGTCCCGGCGACCCTGCATGTTTCCTGCTCCCGGCGGCGCAGCAACCCCCGCCCGAAACCGGCACAATCTCCGGGACCGCAACCGATTCCGCCACCGGCGCGCCGCTGAATAAAGTCGAGATCCATACCGGCACCGTGGGCAACGCCAGTGCTCCCGTTTTTTCCACCACCACGATGCCAACGGAAATTTCACGCTGGTCGATCTGCCGCCCGGCCGGTATCGCCTCGCCGCCACGCGCAACCAGTATCTCGACAGCTATTACGGCGCCCGGCGTCCGCGCGGCACGGGAACCATCGTCACGCTGGGGGATATCACGCTGGTGCGCAGCCCGGTGTTCAGCGTCTCTGGACAAGCCGCTGGCCCCGCCGGATTGCAGGTGGGCGCTCGGAAGGCGTCGATGTTTTCGAGGGGGGTCTCACGGTTCCCGAATCCGGCAAGCGCGCCCTCGAAATCGTGCCCGCGCGCGCCGGCGGGCAGGCGGATGGCGTGGTCCTCGATCAAGACGAAAAGCCTCTCGCCGGCGCTACCGTTCTCCTGGTGGCGAGCCAGCGCGCGCGTTACGATTCCTTCCTCCCGGCGATTACAAACTCTTCGCCTGGGACGATGTGGAACCGAATATTTGGTTCGATCCGCAATTCCTGGAGGAATTCGAATCCCAAGCCGAGCCCGTCGCCATCCCCGCCGCCGGCCTCGCCCCCCCAAGGGTGCGCGACATGGAGGGGGCAATAGTCAACGACGGTTTTCCCAGTAGTCTTCAAACCGGCGGCTGTGGCGGCAGCAGCGGAGCGCAATGACGGCGTTCGCTCCTCGAACCGTCCAGAAC
>Ga0181521_10000681_pt1 | contig 42152 bp, 40 predicted proteins | sample PEATcosm2014_Bin_32_FD_119764 | JGI IMG/M metagenome (GOLD analysis project Ga0181521, IMG submission 119764) | Peatland microbial communities from MTU Mesocosm Facility, Houghton, MI, USA - PEATcosm2014_Bin02_60_metaG | ecosystem: Environmental > Terrestrial > Soil > Wetlands > Peat | place...
CCAGGTAGCCGCCCTCGCCCTGGATCGGCTCGACCAGTATCGCCGCGACCTCGCTCGGCGGGACGTTGCTGGTGAACAGCACGTCCTCGATGTAACGGAGCACTGCCCGGCCCTGGTCCGGGCCCGCGAACAGCGGCCGGTAATTGTTGGGGTACGGCACGTGGGTGACGCCGGGCATGGTCGCGTAAAAGCCCTTCTGCTGCGTGTACTTGCTCGCGGTGAACGACAGCGCGCCCATCGTCCGGCCGTGGAAGCCGCCGAGAAAACCGATGAAGCGACCCCGCCCGGTCACGTAGCGCGCGAGCTTGAGCGCCCCCTCGACGCTCTCCGTGCCCGACTGCGCGAAGAAGCTCATCACCGGCTCCTTCATCGGCGCCAGCTCATTCATCCGCTCGGCAAGCCGAACCTGCCCCTCGTGCCAGTAGTCCGACGAGATGTGCAGGAAGCGCTCGGCGGCGTCCTTGATGGCCGCGACGACGCGGGGGTGGCTGTGGCCGGTGCTGCACACCGCGATGCCGGCCGCGAAGTCGAGAAAACGGTTGCCGTCGACGTCCCAGACCTCGGCGCCCCTGCCGTGTGACATGACGAAGGGATAGTCGCGCGGATACGAGGGCGAGACGACGCTCGCGTCGCGGGCCAGCAGCGCCTTCGCCTTCGGTCCCGGCAGTTCGGTCTTGATGTGCGAGTTATTCATGATGCCCCTCCGCGCGCCGAGCTCGATCGGCTCCGCGCCGCCGTATCCGCCCCGGGCTGTGATCCCAGACCCTGAAGCGATTGATTGTCCGCGAGCGCCGGGCCGCGCTCAAGCGGTCGTGCTGCCGCGCAGCAGGCGGCTCACGGCCGCGCCCTGCCCGGCGGCGCGCCGGACGCGCACCGACTCTTCCTGGTCGACCGCTTCGAGCGCGGCCTCGATCGCTGCGATGTCGCGCTCGATCTCCGGCAGCAGCAGGTGCTCGATCGCCCCGGCGCGCCGCTCCGTACGCCGGTACTCGTCCGCGAGCCGCCACAGCGCGCATTCGAGGGCCGCGAGCGGGGCCGCGAGGCCGCACAGCTCGCGGTACAGCAGCATCGCGCGCCGTGCCTCCGCAGAGTCGTCGAACACGGCCGGTTCCGGTTCCGAGTCGAGACGCGCCTCGGTCACGACCGGCACGCCGACGCCGAGCACGCGTTGCTCGCGCCGCGCAAGGACCAGCGTGCCGGACGCCACCGGGCGCGACTCGAGGTCGCCGAGGCCGTGCCGGTCGAAGGCCGCGCGCAGCGCGGCCTCGGCCGCGGCGAGGCCGGCGCGCCAGCGCCGCCAGTCGGCCTCGCAGCGCGCGATCAGCGCAAGTATCCGGCTCGCCAGCAGCATGCATTTCTCATCGAGCAGCGCGTAGCCTTCCTGGGCCGTGCGCCGGTCCTCGCTGAGCTCGAGCAGCGCGATGCGCGTCGGCGGCAGTTCGCGATCAGCCATTGGAGTCCGGCGCGAGGTAGGCGGCGATCTGGGCCTTCGACAGCCGCGTCAGCTCCTCGACCGGCAGGCCCACGAGCGCCTGCCAGCCCGCCGCCATGCTGGCCTCGAGCGTCCGCGGCCCCTGTTGCGCGATCAGGTCGCGCTCAAAGCGCTCGCCGAACGCCAGAAAGCGCTGCTCCGCGGCGCTCAGGCCTTCCGCACCCATCACGCTCGCCAGCACCCGCATGCGCACGGCGCGCGCGTAGGCGGCGAACAGCTGGTTGGCGAGCGCCGGATGGTCGGGCTCCGTGTACCCGCGCCCGGTACCGGCCGACATCAGCCGCGACAGGCTCGGCAGCACCTTGACCGGCGGATAGATCCCGCGCCGGTCGAGCTCCCGATCGAGAACGATCTGGCCTTCGGTGATGTAGCCCGTCAGATCCGGGATCGGGTGGCCGATGTCGTCGGCCGGCATCGTCAGCACGGGCAGCTGGGTCAGCGTGCCGGCACGGCCGCGGATGCAGCCGGCGCGCTCGTAGATGGAGGCGAGGTCCGAGTACAGGTAGCCGGGGTAGCCTTTCCGGCTCGGCACTTCGCCGTGGCTTGCCGACACCTCGCGCAGCGCCTCGCAGTAGTTCGTCATGTCGGTCATGACCACGAGCACGTGGCGGCCTTCGGTGAAGGCGAGGTATTCCGCCGCCGTCAGCGCATAGCGCGGAGTCAACAACCGCTGGGCGCTCGGCTCGTCGGCGCGGTTCAGAAACATCACGGTGCGGGCGAGTGCACCGCTGCCCTCCATCGCCGCGCGAAAGGCCTCCGCCGTGTCGTGCGACACGCCGATTCCCGCGAACACGACGGCGAAGCGCCCCGCATCGGCGCCGCGCAGACGCGCCCGCACTGCGATATCCGTGACCAGCCGGTCGTGCGGCAGCCCGCCACCTGAGAAGATCGGCAGCTTCTGGCCGCGGACGAGGCTGTTCATCAGGTCGATCGTCGTGACGCCGGTCTCGATGAAGTCGCGCGGCAGCGCGCGCATCGTCGGATTGATCACGCCGCCATCGACGCGCAGCCGGACCGCCGCGGCCACCGGCGGGCCGCCGTCGAGCGGCCGCCCGACGCTGTCGAAGACGCGGCCGAGCAGCCCCGGCCCCAGCCCGAAGCGCAGCGGCTCGCCGAGCGCCCGCAGCCGCGTGTCGGCGAGCCCGAGCCCGCTCAGGGATTCGAGCACCTCGACGACGAGCTCGTTGTCGCTGACCGCCGCGACGCGCCCGATCCGGTCGCGGCCGTCGGCGCCGGTCACGGTAACCGCGGTATTGACGCCGACGTTGACCGTCCGGGCCAGGAACAGCAGCGGTCCTTCGATCCGCCGCGCAGCTCCGGTCACCGCGATTTCAGCGCGCATTGCCCGCCTCCGCGGCGGCGAGCGCCGCATCGAGCCGGTGGCCGAGCTGCTCGATCCCGGCGAGGTCGTCCTCGCCGTGGTCTTCTCCGGCCCGGCGCAGCTCCGCAAGTCCGGGGATCGCCGAAATCGCGGCCGGCGCGAGCCCGCGCTTCACGGCGCCCTCGGCGTGCTCGATGAAGCCTACGATGAGTCGGACGAGCGCCGACTGGCGCGCCGGGGAGCAGTAACGGTCGACGTCGGAGAACGAGGACTGCCGCAGCAGGCCCTCGTTGACCAGGTCCGCGAGCAGCAGCGTCACCTGCTGTTCCGGCGGCAGCGCGTCGCGTCCGACGATCCGCGCCATCCGCTCGAGGCGCGCCGCGCGCTCGAGCAGCGCGAGCAGCCGCTCGCGATGCTGTGCCCAGGCACTGTTGCCGTTCGCCTGCCACCAGGCCGCCAGGCCCTTGGCATCCTCGCTGTAGGAGGTCAGCGGATGGATGGCGGGATAGAAACGCGCATGAGCGCGCTCCGGGTCGAGCGCCCAGAACGAGCGCACGTAGCGCCGCGTGTGCAGCGTAACCGGCTCGGAGAAATCGCCGGCCGGCGGGCTCACTGCCCCGATGATGGTGAGCGAGCCCTCGAGCCCGCCGAGCGTGCGCACCCGCGCCGCGCGCGCGTAGAACTCGGCGAGGCGCGAACTCAGGTACGCCGGGTAGCCGGCCTCGCCGGGCAGCTCGCCCAGCCGCCCCGAGACCTCGCGCAGCGCCTCGGCCCAGCGGCTCGTCGAATCCGCGAGCAGCGCGACGTTGCGCCCGAGGTCACGGAAGTACTCCCCGACCGTGACCGCCGTGTAAATGCTCGCCTCGCGCGCCGCGACCGCCATGTTCGAGGTATTGGCGATGATCACCGCCCGCTCCATCAGGCGGCGGCCGGTGCGCGGATCCTCGAGCGCGGGCAGCTCGTCGAGCACCTCCGCCATTTCGTTGCCACGCTCGCCGCAGCCCACGTAGATGATCACGTCGGCGTCGCACCACTTGGCGAGCGCTTCCTGGAGGATCGTCTTGCCCGTGCCGAAGCCGCCCGGCAGCGCCGCGCGGCCACCGCGAGCGACCGGAAAGAGCGTGTCGATGATCCGCTGCCCGGTGATCAGCGGGCCGCTCGGGGCGAGACGCGCCGCGACGGGTCGCGGCGTCCTCACCGGCCAGTCGTGTCCCAGCGTCAGCGCGCGCGATCCACCGTCCTCGAGCTCGAGCTCGACGAGCACCGCGCCGTCCAGGTACTCGCCGGCGGGCTCTGTGCGGATGACCCGCCCGGCGACTCCCGGCGGGGCGATGCACGGCTCTTCGCCGCCGGCGCCGGTGACGACGCCGAATGCCTGCCCGCCGCGCAGCTGATCGCCGGCGGCGAGGCGCGGCTCGAAGCGCTGGGGGCGAGCAGCCGCGGCGGCGCGCCCGGGTTCCAGCGTCGTGATGCCCTCGGGCAGCGGTCGCAGCAGCCCGTCGAATATTCTGCCGAGCAGGCCCGGACCCAGCCGCACCGACAGCGGCAGCCCCGATCCGGTGACGATCGCGCCCGGCTCGAGCCCGGTCGTGTCCTCGTACACCTGGGCAACGATCTGCCGGCCGTTCAGCTCGACGACCTCGCCCGGCAGGCGCTGTGGGCCGACCGCCAGCGCCTCGTGCAGGTGAAAGGCACCAGTCGCCTCGGCCCGGATCACGGGGCCGGCCACGTGCGTGAGCCGTGCCTCGCTCACGGCGGCGCACCGCCGGACCTGCCACCGCGGGCGGCCAGCAGCGCGGCCTCGACCGCCGCGGAATCCGCCAGCAGCCCGAGCGGCGTCGCGTCTACCAGCGTCTGTCCGGCACGAATCGACAGGCCCGCGCCCTGCCCGGTAGCGACGACCTCGGCGCGCGCGCCGCAGCGCGCGACAGCCTCGCCGAGCGCAACGAGCTCCTGCGGCTCGAGGCCGGGCGCGACCTCTATCCGCCAGTCCCGGTTCACGAGGCGCCGCGCCGCGATGCCGACCGCGGCCCGCCACCAGCCGTTGCGGCCCGCGGGATCAAGCCAGCGCCGGCCGAGTGCCGCCGGCAACCGCTCGCGGGCCTCGGCGAGCCAGCGCCGCGCGGCCTCGAAGTCGCTGCGCCGCCGCGTCGCGTCGAGTTCGGCGAGCGCCTGGCGGCAGCGCTCGCGCACCCGTTCGCGCTTGGCGCGCGCGGCCGCAGCGACCCTGCTGTGCGCCTCGCGGCGCGCCACGCCCATGAGCCCGCCGACCTCGAGCGCCGCCGCTTCGCGCGCCTCGGCCGCCAGGGCCGCGCACCGGCCCTCGACGCGTTCGCGCAAGGTTGCGACCTGCAGTTCCACCCGCCCCGTCATGTTCCTATCCCGAGGGCGGTGCGTGCAAAACGCACCGCCGGCCGGACACCCGGCGGCTCGGCCGTGTCATCGAGCACCAGCAGCAGCGGCCCGGTTCCGCGCACGGCGTGCGCCAGCGTCGCGCGCGGCAGCCAGCGCGCGACGCCGGCCGAAATCAGCACCAGTTCTGCCTCCGCCGCTGCCGCCGCCAGCGCCTCGGCCGCGAATTCGCGCTCAACGCAGCGCACGCGCGCACCGGCGAGCCGCCAGCCCGCGGCCGGCAGACGCTCGCACAGCACCACCACCGCCCCGGCGCGTTCGGCCGTCATACGCCGACCCGGTTGAAGATCAGTACCGCGACGATCAGGCCGTAGATTGCGATGCCCTCGGCGAGGCCCACGAAGATCAGCATCCGGCCGAACAGTTCCGGCTTCTCGGCCACGGCCCCGACCGCGGCGGCGCCAACCTGCGCGACCGCATAGGCCGCGGCGGCCGCGGCAATCGCGGCGGCCGCGGCGGCGCTCGCGAACGCCCACTGGAGCACGGCCGGGTCGGGCGGGCGTTCCGGCGGCCCCGCGGCGTGGGCCGGCAGGGCGAGCCACATCAGCGTCAGGCCGACCGCCAGGCCGGCGGCCAGCAGCAACGCAACGAGCGGTATGGAGCGTGAGACCTTCATGGTGATTCCTTCGTGGAGGATGCAGTTGGTTCCGGCAGCGGGTGGAACGGCCGCCCCTCGGCCTTGAGGAAGCGGACGAAGAATTCGAACAGCACGAGGCGCGTCGTCTGGATGCCGACGACCAGGCCCTCGAGCACCAGGATCAGCAGGTTGCCGAGGATCAGCGCCGCCACGCGTCCGACCGCGCCGGGTGCCGCGGCCGCGAGGCCTACCACCGCCGCGGCGAGCCCTGCGTGCGCGAGTGCGAAGGCGCCGACTCGCGCGAAGGAGATCGTGTTGACGAGCAGCTGCAGCGCCGACTCGAGCAGCTCGCCGAGCGCGCTACCGACGGCGGCGAGCGAGCGTTCGGCCGCGCCGGCCGCCAGCAGCGTCCACAGCAGGCCGGCGCCGGCGAGTGCGAGCGCGCCGCGCTCAAACGGGCTCAGCAGCAGCGCCACGTACAGCACCAGCAGCCCGCCGCGCCGCACCGCCCACCTCGAGGCCTGCCGCGCCCACACATGCTCAGCAGCCTCGAGCACGAAGCCGACCAGCAGCACGACCGCGCCGAAGCCGACGCTCACCGCGAGCATCGTCAGCGGCGCCGACAGCGGCCGCAGCCACAGCGCCCGAATCAGGTCCTCGCGCGCGAACACGCTGCCGAACGCGACCCCGAAGACAGCGGCCGCGAGGCCGCCAGGCACCAGCAGCCGCAGCGCCGGCGCCCTCCGCCACAGCGCCGCCCCGACCACGGCGACCGTCAGTCCCTGGCCGACGTCGCCGAACATGTAGCCGAACAGCAGCGGCGCGATGATCGCGACCAGCGGCGTCGGGTCCGCTTCCGCGGCCCCCGGCGTGCCGAGCAGCCCGACGAAGGCCTCGAACGGCCGCAGCCAGGCCGGGTTGTCGAGCACGATCGGTGCCTCCAGCGTGCGCGGCGGCTCCGGAAAGTGCAGCAGGTTCGGCAGCCCCGCGCGGGTCAGCGCCTTCTCGAGCACGCCGCCGCCGAGATCCCGTGTCCAGCCGGTCACGTAGGCGAAATGCTCGGTCGCCGGCAGGCGCGGCACATGTTCGACCAGCCACTCTAGAAACCGAAAACCGGCGAGTCGCGCTGCCAGAGCGTGCCGGCTGGCGAGCGTGGCGAGCTCCTGTTCGACCTCCCGGCGCGTTCCAGCGAGCGACCTGCGGCGCGAGTCGAGCTCGGCGAGCGCGGCGGCGGGATCCGCGGGCAGGCCCTGCGGCAGCGGAATCGCGCGACCGTGGGCGGCTGCCACCTCGCGGTCGAGCGCCGCGACCTCTGCGGCTTCGCCGACGCACAGGCGGTAATGGTTCGACGGCAGGTCGAGCTCGAGCGCCAGCATCGCCGCCGGCAGCTGGGTGATGGCGCCTTTCTCGGCCACGTACAGCCGCGCGGCCAGCACCGGGCCCGCCTGCGACACCGCCGCAAGGCTCGGCAGCTCCGCCCCGGCCGCGCGAAACACGCGCTCGATCTCGGCGAGTCCCGCCTCCTCGGTGACGAGCGCCTCGAGCCGTGATATCGGTGCATCCGCGTCGGCCGCCCAGCCGCGCAGCTCCTTGAGCGCATCCCTGGCCCCGGCCAGCGACTGCGGCGGGGCGACGGCCGCATCGACGCGGGGCTCGGGCCAGTAGGCCGCATAGCGCCGGGCCAGTTCGCCGTACTCGGCCAATACCTCGCGGTAATCGGGCACCGCGCCGGCGCTGTCGCTCGCGCTCGTGACCTCGAGTTCCACCGACCGCGTGCTGGCGAGGCACTCGAGCACCTCGCCGAGGTGCTCGCGGTCCGTCAGCACCTCGAACCACCTCGCCGCCACCGGCCGCAGCGTCATCTGCCCGTCTCCGCGGGCGACAAGCCGGGCGCCCACAGGCGCGCCACGAACCCGCCCCGCAGCGTCTCGAACTCGAGCGCCCGCCGCGCGAGTTCGCAAAATCCCGCGGCGGCGGTTCCGGAGCTGCGCCGGAACAGCCGCTCGAGCCCGGCGCCCAGCACCGCCCGCTCTTCGTCCGCGGTCCTGTCGGTGCCCGCCGCCGCCCGGACCAGCGCCTCGAGCGCGAGCAGCGCACGCCGGGCAACCGGCTCCCCGCGCGGCCAGCGCGCCCGCCATTCGCGGTGCCACGCCGGCAGCAGCGGCGCCCCCGACTCCCACGCGCTGCGCAGCGGGGCATAGGCGGTCCGCCCGAGGAGCGCCGCACGCTCGCGCGGGTCGGCCGCGGCAATCGCGGCCAGCGGCCCTTGATCGAGCTGCGCGCGCGGCACCGGAGCTCCGGCCCGCAGACCCTCGAGCAGCGCCAGGTCCGCGAGCGGCTCTAGCCACTCGAGCGCGCTGCGCCAGCGCGGTGGATGCCACACCGCCACCGCCTGGCACTCGGCGCGCCACAGATCGCGCAGCCGCGACTCGAAGCTGTCGACATCCTGCGCGGCGCTCTCCGGAAGGCGCAGCCAGCCGGCGCCACGCAGTACCTCGAGGTAGCGGGCGAGCCCGCGGCTCGAATCGAGCTGGGCGCGCTCGGCCGGGCCGAGCCGGTGCGAATGACGGGCGGCGAGCCGCGCCTGCGCATAGGCCTGGCGGGGCTCAGCCATCGCCGCTCCCCTCGCCTGCGAGCCACGCTGCCACCCGCTCGACGACGTCCTCGAGCGGCTCGGGTGTCGCCGGCAGATCCGGCGCGCCCGCCGTCGCGGCGCGCGCCCGCGCCTCGGCGATGCGCTCGGTGCGCGCGTGGATCGCCTGGGCAATCAGTTCGGCCCGGTCCAGCAGGCCGCGGGCCTCGAGCCGCGCGGCCGCCACCTGCTGCGCGCAGTCGGCACGGCAGGTCTCGACGCCGGCGATCGCCGCGCGCTCCGCTGCGATCACCTCGTTCATTGCCCGCGCAACGGAAGTCCCGTCCTGCGACGCCCCCGCGACGGTGCGTTCCGGGCCCTGATCGCCCATGGCGGCGCCACCTGCTTGCCTCGCTCGGTGCGCTCATCATTGGGCGACCGCGCGCGCAGCGACAGCGGTAGATCTACCTAGGCCGGGCCGCCCGGCGCAGCTCCGAGCGGCCTGAATTCGAGCAGAATCGCGACCAGGGCGCGCAGCAGGTCACGGAGCGGTTGCGCCCGGCCATCCTCGAAGCCGTGGCCGGCCTCGTCCATGTACGCCGCCTGGGCCAGCTCGATCTGCACCGCGTGCACCCCGGCTTGCGGTTCGCCGTACAGCCGCGTGATGTAGCCACCCTTGAACCGTCCGTTGAGCACGTGCGTGAAGTCACGCTGCGCCGCGAGCCGCGTCACGAGCGCGGCCGCGAGGGGCGGGTCGCACGAGCGGCCGTCGTTCGTGCCGACGTTGATGTCCGGCAGCCGGCCGGCGAACAGCCGCGGCACGACGCTGCGGATCGAGTGCGCATCGAGCAGCACGGCAAAACCGTGGCGCGCCCGCGCCTCGGCGATCAGCTGCCTCAGCGCCTCGTGATACGGCAGCCAGTAGCGCTCGCGTCGCGCTGCGACCTCGGCAGCGGCCGGCGGCGCAGCCGCGTACAGCGGCTCGCCGGCAAAGGTCGCGGTCGGGCACAGGCCGGTCGACGCCTGCCCCGGATACAGCGAATGGTCGTCGGGCGGCCGGTTGAGGTCGATGACATATCGCGACAGGCGTGCCTCGAGCCAGGATGCCCCCGCGACTCGCGCGAAGCGGTATAGCTGGTCGACGTGCCAGTCGGTGTCCTCCACCTGCCGCGCGCGCGGGGTCATGCGCCGGGCGATCTCAGAGGGAATCGCGGTGCCGACGTGCGGCAGACTGATCACGAGCGGCGACCGTCCCGCCGCACGCTGAAACACGACCTCGCCCTCGGAACTCATCGGCAGCGGTTCGCTCTGGCCGCGCTCACGGTGCCGCCATCGGCAGGTTGAGCCCGCGCTCGCGGGCGCAGGCGAGTGCGTCCGCATAGCCGGCGTCGGCGTGGCGCATGACCCCGGTCGCCGGGTCGTTCCACAGCACGCGCCCGATGCGGCGGGCTGCTGCCGCCGATCCGTCGCAGACGATGACGACACCGGCGTGCTGCGAGAATCCCATGCCGACACCGCCGCCGTGGTGGATCGATACCCAGGTCGCGCCGCTCGCGGTGTTCAGCAGCGCGTTGAGCAGCGGCCAGTCCGAGACGGCGTCCGAGCCGTCGCGCATCGCCTCGGTCTCGCGATTGGGACTCGCGACCGAGCCCGAGTCGAGGTGATCGCGGCCGATCACAATCGGCGCCTTCAGCTCGCCGCGCGCGACCATGTCGTTGAAAGCGAGACCGAGGCGGTCCCGCTCGCCGAGGCCCACCCAGCAGATGCGTGCCGGCAGTCCCTGGAACTGGATCCGCTCGCGGGCCATGTCCAGCCAGCGATGCAGGTGCCGGTCGCCGGGAATCAGCTCCTTGACCTTGGCGTCGGTGCGGTAGATGTCCTCGGGATCGCCCGACAGCGCAACCCAGCGGAACGGCCCGATGCCGCGGCAGAACAGCGGCCGGATGTACGCCGGCACGAACCCCGGAAAGGCGAAGGCATCGGTGACGCCCTGCTCGAGCGCCACCTGGCGGATGTTGTTGCCGTAGTCGAACGTCGGCACGCCGGCGCGGTGGAACTCGAGCATCGCCCTGACGTGCTGCGCCATCGAGGCGCGGGCGGCCTTGGCGACTCCGTCCGGGTCGGTGTGGCGCCGCGCCTCCCACTCCGCGACGCTCCAGCCGATCGGCAGGTAGCCGTTGACCGGGTCGTGCGCCGAGGTTTGGTCGGTGACCGCGTCCGGCCGCACGCCGCGCCGGAGCAGCTCGGGCAGTACCTCGGCCGCGTTGGCGCACAGCCCGATCGACCGCGCCTTGCCGCTTGCGACCGACTCCTTGATCAGTGCCAGCGCCTCGTCGAGCGAGCGGGCCTCGACATCCAGATACCGGGTCTCGAGGCGTTTAGCGATCCGGCTCGGCTGGCACTCGATCGCCAGCATCGAGGCGCCCGCCATGGTCGCTGCGAGCGGCTGTGCGCCGCCCATGCCGCCGAGTCCGGCCGTCAGGATCCACTTGCCGCCGAGCTCGCCCCCGTAGTGCCGCCGGCCCAGCTCGACGAAGGTCTCGTAGGTGCCCTGCACGATGCCCTGGCTGCCGATGTAGACCCAGGAGCCCGCCGTCATCTGGCCGAACATCATCAGGCCCTTGCGGTCGAGCTCGTTGAAATGCTCCCAGGTCGCCCAGTGCGGTACTAGGTTCGAATTGGCGATCAGCACGCGCGGCGCGTCGGCGTGCGTGCGGAACACGCCGACCGGCTTGCCCGACTGTATGAGCAGCGTCTCCTCGTCGCCGAGCTCCTTGAGCGCGGCCACGATGCGATCGAAACACTCCCAGTTCCGCGCCGCGCGGCCGATGCCGCCATAGACCACGAGCTCGTCGGGCCGCTCGGCCACCTGCGGGTCGAGGTTGTTGCGCAACATGCGCAGCGCCGCCTCCGTCAGCCAGCTCCTGGCTTCGAGCCGGGTGCCCGTGGCGGCGCGGATGCGGCGAGTCGGATCTTTACGGGTTGGCGTGTCCATAGGGCCTCGTGTCGGAAACTTACAGATCAAAGACACCGCGCAGCGCGAAGCGGCCGCCGGCATGGTGCAGCAGTGCGAAGGAGGCGTGTCGGCCCCGGCTCCAGGTCGTGCGCTCGATCAGCAGCACCGCCTCTGTGGCGCCGAGCGCCAGCAGCCGCGCGACGCGCGGCGCCGGCACGACCGCCCGCACGACGTGCTCGACCCGCTCGAGGGGCGCGACCTCCATCAGGTACTCGTGCGCCGTGACGCTGCCGAAGTCCACGCCGAGATAGCCGGGCGCCACCGCCGGATCGACGTAGCGTTCCTCGAGCTGCAGCGGCACGTCATTCTCGTGGTGTACGACGATTGAACGGAACACATACCGCGTCCGCAGTTTCAGTCGCGCGCGGATGTCGGACGGCGCAACGATGCGGTCGACGGCAATGACCTCTGCCCGGTGCGTGTGGCCGCGCTCGCGGATCTCCGCGGCGATGTTGCGGATCTGCAGCGGGTGGCCGGCCGAGCGCAGGTCGGCGACGAAGGTGCCGCTGCCGGCGATCCGCGACAGCACGCCCGACTGGACCAGCTCGCGGATCGCCCGGTTCGCCGTCATGCGCGACACATTGAGCTCGCGCACCAGTTGATGCTCGGACTGCACGCGCGCGCCGGGGCCCCACTCGCCCGAACGGATGCGCCTGAGTACGTGGTGCTTGACCTTCTCGTACAGCGGTATCGGCGCGGCGCTCACCGGCTCACCCGCCGACCAGCCGCACGACGGTGTCGCTGTACAGCGAGGCGACGGGCTCGCGCGCGCGGTGCCGCCCGCCGGTCACGACCGGCTCGCCGGCAACCCACACCTCGCGCACCGCGCCCGGCCGCGGTGCGAACACCCAGGCGTCGACCAGCGCCGCGTCGGCGACTCCGGCGAACTCGGGCCGGTCGGTGTCGATGACCACGAAATCCGCCGCCGCGCCCGCGCTGATGCCGTGTGCCGTCGCGCCGCAGGCCTGCGCACCGCCCGCCGCCGCCGCGCCGTACAGGAACGCGCCGCAGTTCGGGACCCGCTCGCCGACCGCGATCACCCGCCGTTCGCGCCACACGCGCAGCGTGTACTCGAGCAGCCGCAGCTCCTCGCGCGGATCGAGCGAGACGTGGCTGTCGGAGCCGATCCCGAAGCGGCCACCAGCGGCGAGGAACTCATCGAGCGCGAAGCGGCCGTCGCCGAGGTTGCATTCGGTCGTCGGGCACAGTCCGACCACTGCGCCGCTCGCGGCCACAGTCCCCAGCTCGGCGCGGGTCGCGTGCGTCGCGTGCACGAGGCACCAGTGGTCGCAGACGAGCCCGGTACCCAGCAGGTACTCGACCGGCCGCGCACCGCTGAAGCGCTGGCAATCGACTACCTCGCGCTGCTGCTCCGCAACGTGGATGTGCACGGGACAGGGCCGCCGCGCCGACCGCACCGCGGTCGCCACCGCCTCGAGGGCCGGCAGCGACACGGCGCGCAGGCTGTGCAGCGCGACGCCGGTAGTCTCGAGGCCCGATTCGCGCGATCGCAGCCGCTCCTGGAGCTCGAGGAAGGACTCGGTGTCGTTGCCGAAGCGGCGCTGCGCCCCTGCGAGGGGCTCGCCGCGGAAGTTGCCCTGCTGGTAGAGCGTCGGCAGCAGCAGATGCCGGATGCCGGCGAGGCGCGCGCCCTGTCGTACTGCGTCGGCAAGCGCCGCGGGCTCGGCGTAGCGGGCCCCGGACGGCGCGTGGTGCAGGTAGTGGAACTCCGCGACCGAGGTGTAGCCGGCCTCGAGCATCTCCAGATAGGCGAAGGCAGCGATGGCCGTGAGGTCCTCGGGCGAGAGGCGCTCGACGAACCGGTACATGACCTCGCGCCAGCCCCAGAACGAGTGCTCGGCCCCGCTCGCGACCTCGGCGCTGCCGGCCATTGCGCGCTGGAAGGCGTGGCTGTGCAGGTTCGGCATCCCCGGCAGCACGAGTCCGGCGATCACGCGCTCCCCGCCGGCCGCCGTGCCGACTGCGGCGAACCGCCCGTCGGCCCCGACCTCGACGGTCACGTTCCGGTGGATGCCATCCGCCAGCAGCGCGCGCTCGAAGCGTAGTCTCACCGGGGCCTCACTCCGCAGGGCTGTATATACAGGTTGCGTCCTGCGATAATAGCGCCGTCGACCACCTTTTGACAGAGGCCGCGAGCGGTGTGGGACTCCCTGTGGATTGACGTCACGGCGGTCACGCTGGCCGAGCCCGCGGGACTTGGGCTCGTAGCGGATGCTGCCGTCGCGGTCACGGGCGGAGCGATCGCGTGGGTCGGGCCGCGCTCGGAGCTCAGTGCTGCACCGCGGCAGCTGGCGCGTGGCGTGCACTCGGGCGGCGGGCGCCTGCTGACACCCGGTCTCGTCGACTGCCACACGCACCTTGTCTTCGGCGGCGACCGGGCGCTCGATTTCGCGCTGCGCGCTGAGGGCGCGACTTATGCCGCGATCGCCGCCGCCGGTGGAGGCATTCGCTCGACGGTGGCGCGCACGCGCGGACTCACCGAGGAGGAGCTGGCGCTCGCTGCGCTGCCGCGCGCCCGGGCCTTGCTGGCGGATGGGGTCACGACGGTCGAGATCAAGTCCGGCTATGGTCTTGATGTGCAGACCGAGCTCAAGATGCTGCTCGCGGCCCGGCGCATCGGCAGCCTGCTCGACGTCGAGGTCGTGCCGACGCTGCTCGCGCTGCACGCCCTGCCGGATGAGTTCGCGAGCGACCGGGCCGGTTACGTCGACCTCGTCACGCGCGAGCTGATCCCCGCGGTCGCGGCGGCCGGACTCGCACAGGCGGTGGACGTCTTCTGCGAAGGCATCGCGTTCAGCGCCCGCGAGTGCGCGCGCGTGCTCGGCGCCGCGCGGGACCACGGACTCGGGGTCAAGGTGCACGCCGACCAGCTGTCGCCGATGGGCGCCGCGGAACTCGCCGCCGAGTTCGGGGCGCTGTCGGCCGACCACCTCGAGTATGCCTCCGCGACGGGCGTCGCGGCGCTCGCACGCAGCGGCACGATCGCGGTGCTGCTGCCGGTGGCGTTTCTGGTGCTCGGCGAGACACAGAAGCCGCCGGTCGCGGCGCTGCGGGCGGCGGGCGTGCCGCTGGCGGTCGCGACCGACTGCAATCCCGGCACCTCCCCGTGCACCTCCCTGACCCTCGCGCTCGCGCTGGCGCGCGCCCAGTTCGGGCTCACGGCGACCGAGGCGCTGCGCGCCGCGACGATCGAGGGCGCCCGAGCCCTCGGGCTTGCCGAGTCGCGCGGCACCCTCGAGCCCGGCAAGCGCGCCGATTTCTGCCTGTGGGACCTCGAGCACCCGCGCGAGTTTGGCTACTGGCTCGGCGCCAGCCGTCTGCACACTGTCGTGCGCAGCGGTCGCGCGCGGGCGCCGTTCGGCAGCTAACGACGCCGCGGCGCCGCCGGCGCGCGCAGCCCCGGGAAGGCGCCGGCCGCGAGCGCCTGCACCCAGTCGTTGCACAGCCCGACCGCCTCCGCCGGGCCGAAGCTGGCCGGGTTGAGACTGAGCTCGACCCACAGCCCGTCGATCAGCGCCGCGAGTCCGATCGCCGCCGGGGCGACGCGAAAGCCCGGCACCCCCGGGACCCGCCTGAGGCGGCCGAGCAGCAGCTCGAGCGTTTCGCGCGTCGCGCCATAGGTGCGGTCATGCACGGCGCGCATCTCCGGCGAATGCGGCACCAGGCTCCAGAACACGACCCAGGTACGAAAATGCGCCGGATCCAGCGCCTCCGGCGCGAACGAGGCCGAAAAGAACGCCCGCAGCCGCTCGCGGGGCTCGGCATCGCCGGCGAGCGCCTGCGCGCGGCTGGCCGCGAGCAGCGTGCTCGCCAGCGCATCGTAGGCCGCCGCCACCAGCGCGTCGATGCCGGGAAAGTGGTGATTGATCAGACCCATCGACACGCCGGCCTCGGCGCTGATGCACCGGACCGAGACGCCCTGGTGCCCGAACTTCCCGAGGCACGCCAGCGTCGCGGTCACGAGCTCCTCGCGGCGCGCGGCCGGCGGCTCGCGCCGGAACTTCGGCTCCGCCGGCGGGCTAGACCGGTTCACCGGCTTTGATGCGCAGGAACCGCAGGCGGCTCTCAACGTCTTCCCTGTTGAAATAGGCTCCGGCCAGCCGGCGGTAGCCGGTGTAGGCGTCGCGGGCGTGCAGCACCCGCCAGTTGTCGAACACCAGCACCGAGCCGGGCAGCAGCCGGCGGCGATGCTGCAGCGTCGGGTCGTTGCACAGGGCAGCGAAGCGGGCGAGCGCCCGATAGAAGGCCTGCTGCCGGCCCGCGGGCAGCGCGAACGGCGCCCGGTCATAGTTGTTGTAGCTCACCTGCACGAGCGTAGCCGCATCGTCGAGCCGGAACAGCGGCCGGCGTGCCATCAGGTGGATGCCGCGATCGTGGTCGAGGTACTGGCCCGGAATCGCCACCTCGGTCAGCAGCTGGTACTCGGCGGGCCGGTCGCGCTGCATGATTTCGGCGATCCTGAAACCGTCAAGCAGCACGTTCTCGCCGCCGGTGCACTCGGCCGCGAGGCAATGCAGCATCTGGTAGCCGGGCGCGTCGATGCTGTAGGTTCCATCGGTATGCGGACCGATGGCCAGCGAGGTATAGGCTGTATCCTTGTGCTCCAGGTTCGCCGTGAAGTCCCAGTAGCCGCCGAAGATCGTCTCGCGGACGTAGGCGATCCGCGCGGCGACGGCCCTGGTGCCGTCGGGCGTGCCCGGCGCGCCCTCAATGAAGCAGAGCCCGAAACGGGCCAGCTGCTCGAGGAACAGCTTGAGGCCCGCCTCGTCAGCCATAAACGCCGTATGCGCAACCTCCGGCACCGCGGCGCCAATTTCGTCGCGGTCCCAGGTCGCGCGCGTGACCGGCAGTACGTCCGGATTGAAGCGCAGTGCCGACAGAAATCCGGCATCGAAGCGGCTGACATGACCGCCCTCGGCCCACTCGACCCGCAGCACCCGGCCCTGATCTTCGAGCGCAATCTCGCGCGCCGCGATGTCGGCCGGAATGCGGAACGTGTCGACCAGGCGCTGCTTGGTCAGCGGGTGCTGGCTCTCGGCACTCTGGCAGTTGTCCCGCAGCCAGATCAGCGGCAGCGTCGCGCTCGGCCGGCCGTCGCGCCAGCTGAGCTCGAGGTTGCGGCCCTTGACGCTGGCCGCACTCAGTGTCGCGGTCATCGCTTGCCCCCTGTGCGCCGGCTCCGTCACGCTATTATGCGACCGCATAATAGCACGACGGGGCCCGCCGTCCAGCGGTCCTGAACCTGCGCGAGGAGTTGTCATCGTGAGCGAGCAGCCAAGGCGGACATTTACCAGTGACAACGTCGCCGCGGCGGCCCCGGAGATGCTGGCCGCGCTCACGGCGGCGAACGCCGGGCCCGTGGCGTCCTACGGGGCCGACCCGTACACGCAGCGCCTGACCGCGCGGGCGCGCGAGGTTTTCGAGTGCGAGCTCGCCATCGTCCCGGTCACGACCGGCACGGCGGCGAATGCCCTGGCCCTCGCGACGCTGGTCCCGCCCTACGGCGGGATCTACTGTCACGAAACCGCCCACGTCATGACCGACGAGTGCGGGGCGCCGGAGTTCTACTCGGGAGGCGCCAAGCTGCTGGCGCTGCCGGGCGAGGCCGGCAAGATCGTGCCTGAGCAGGTCGCCGAGGCAGTCGCATTCGCGCGCGGGATGGGCGTCCACCACGTGCAGCCTGCCGCGGTCACGCTGTCGCAGGCGACCGAGTGGGGCACTGTCTACCGGCTCGACGAACTCGATGCGTTGTGCGCGACCGCCCATCGGCACGGGCTACCGGTGCACATGGACGGCGCCCGTTTTGCCAATGCGCTCGTGTGCCTCGGTTGCTCGCCCGCCGAGGCGACCTGGAAGCGCGGCATCGACGTGCTGTCGCTGGGCGCGACCAAGAACGGCGCGCTCGCGGCCGAGGCGGTCGTGCTGTTCGACCCGGTGCTCGGGCCGGCGCTCGAACTGCGGCGCAAGCGCGGCGGCCACCTCTGGTCCAAAATGCGCTTTCTGAGCGCGCAGCTGCTCGCCTATCTCGACGGCGACCTGTGGCTCAGGCACGCGCGCCACGCCAATGCGCTGGCGATGCGGCTGGCAACCGGGCTCGCGGCCCTCGGCGGGCGACTCCTCGCTCCGGTCGAGGCGAACGAGGTGTTCGTGACGCTGCCCGACGCCCTGATTGCGGGCCTGCGCGCCGATGGCTACGAGTTCTACGACTGGCCCGCGCCGCGCGGCCTCGGCGGCCCGGTAATACGCCTCGTGACGGCCTACGACATGAGCCCGGGCGACGTCGAGGCGCTGCTCGCAGCGGCCAGGTCACGCACCGGCAGCTCGCGATGACCGGAGCGTGCTGAGACGTCTGTAGCGCTTCAGCACCGCGCCGAGGTCACCACGGTCGCTGCCGGCAGCGCCCTCACTGCGTATGCTCCCCGCTGGCGCGGGATCTGCCGGCGCGAACGCCCGGCAGCAGGCCGGCAAGCTCGGCCGCGGTCAGGTTGCGCCAGCGACCCGGCTCGATGCCCTCGAGCAGGACGTTGACGAAGCGCACGCGCACCAGCCGCCGTACGGTGTAGCCGAAGGCGTCGCACATGCGCCTGATCTGGCGATTGAGGCCCTGCGTCAGCACGATGCGAAAGACGTTCTTGGCGACCCGCTCGACGCGCGCCGGCGCCGTCACCCGGCCGAGGATCGGCACGCCGCGCGCCATGGCCTGCAGGAACTCCTCGGTGATCGGCCGGTCGACCGTCACGAGGTACTCCTTCTCATGGCGGTGCTCGACGCGCAGCAGGGCGTTGACGGCCTCGCCATCATTGGTCAGCAGGATCAGGCCCTCCGAGTCCTTGTCGAGCCGCCCGATCGGAAACACGCGTTCGCGGTGCGCCACGAAGTCGACGATGTTGTGGGGGACGCGCGTGTCGGTCGTGCACTCGATGCCCGGCGGCTTGTGAAACGCGATGTAGACGTGCCGGGTCGGCGCGCCGGGCGGCGCGCCGTCCACCAGCACGGCATCCGCCGGACCGACCCTGGTGCCGAGCGTTGCGACCGCGCCGTTGACCGTGACCCGCCCCGCCGCGATCCAGGCGTCCGCCTCGCGCCGCGAGCACAAGCCGCGCTCGCTCAGGTACCTGTTGATCCTGAGCCCGCCCGCCACCGTCAACGAAACACGCCCTCGCCGTAGGACTCGGCCACGAGGTTCTCGAAGCGGGTGTATTCGCCGAGGAACGTCAGGTGCACCTCGCCCGTCGGGCCGTTACGCTGCTTGGCCACGATGATGTCCGCGATGCCCTTGCGGCTGGTGTTCGGCTCGTACACTTCCTCGCGATAGATCAGCAAGATCACGTCGGCATCCTGCTCGATCGCGCCGGAGTTGTGGCTGACGATCCCGTCGGCGAGCCAGCTGGCGGGCCCCGGCACCGTCAGGTCGAACACCTCTTCGGTCCCGGCGGGCTCAATCGCGAGCACGGCGTCCCAGGCGAATTCGGAGCCCGCCGAACCGATCGCGGGTCCGGGCGCACGCCCCGGCGCCGGCGCTTGGCCGGCCGCGACCGCCAGCGTCGCGCGGAACTCGGCGTCGTTCGCCGCGATCCGCCGAGCGCCGCGCACCATCGCGGCGGCCACCGCCATCCGGTCCCCGCGCCTGAGCTCAGCGACGGTGCGCCAGCCGGATGCGGTGTACAGCCGGTGGCGCGCCGTGGCCCGTATCCGCCGGCCGCCGGCCAGGCTCAGCTCGAACACCGGCCTCGTTCCGACGCTCCAGACCTTGTCGGATGCGGCCGCCACGAGTGAATGGCGACCATCCATCGCCAGCACGCGCGGCCGCTCACCCACGAGATCCCGGATCGGCGTGCACCGGCCGTCGGCGAGCAACACCCGCGTCTCCCCGGTCACGCATTCCCGCAGGTCGCTCATGACGGGTCGCTTCTCGACACGCTGCTCGACACTGCGGTTGAGCTGCGAGAGCGCGATTACCGGCAGCTGCAGCTCTTTGGCGAGCGCCTTCAGCGAGCGGGAGATCTCGGAGATCTCCGTCGCGCGGTTCTCCCTGGACCCGGCGACCTGCATCAGCTGCAGGTAGTCGACGACGACCAGACCCAGGCCCTTCTCGCGCTTCAGGCGCCGCGCGCGGGCGCGGACCTCGGTCGGCGTCAGCGACGGGGTCTCGTCGATGAAGATCGGCGCCTGCGACAGCACCTCCGTTGCGCTCGTGATCCGCGGCCAGTCCTCCGCCGACAGTGAGCCGGTGCGCAGCTGGCCCTGGCTCACGCGACCGAGCGAGGAGATCATGCGCAGCGTCACCTGCTCGGCGGACATTTCCATCGAGAAGATCGCCGCTGGGACCTTGCGCTCGATGGCCGCATACTCGGCGATGTTGACCGCCAGCGTCGTCTTGCCCATCGAGGGTCGCCCGGCGATGACGATCAGGTCGCCGGCCTGCAGGCCCGCAGTCAAGCGGTCGAGATCCGTGTAGCCGGTCGGAATGCCGGTGAACGCCCCCGGGTTCTGGTGCAGCATGTCGATGCGGTCGATCGTCTGCGGCAGCACGTCCTTGATCGCCTGAAAGCCCCGCCGCGAGCGCAAGCCGCGCTCGGCGATCTCGAACACCCGGCGCTCCGCCTCCTCGACCAGCTCGCCTGGCGCGCGGCCACGCGTATCGAGCGCGCTCGAGGCGATCTCGCCACCTGCCTGCACGAGCTGGCGCAGCAGCGCGTGATCGCGGACGATGCCGGCGTAGGCGCGGACGTTGGATGCGCTCGGCGTGTCGCGCGTCAGGCGCGCGAGGTATGCGAGCCCGCCGACCTCATCGACGAGCCCCTTGCCCGAGAGTGCCTCGGATACGGTCACGGCATCGCAGGGGTTCTGGGCCTCGACGAGCTCGGCGATCGCGCCGAAGATCAGCTGGTGGTCACGACGGTAGAAGTCGGCGACCTGGATGACGTCGGCGACGCTGTCCCAGGCCGAGGCATCGAGCATCAGGCCACCGAGCACGGCCTGCTCCGCCTCGACCGAGTGCGGCGGCAGCCGAAGACCGTCGGCGGCCTCCGACGTCCGGCGCGGTGAGCCTGCGAGCGCCATCGTGTACCTCGGAGAAACGGCGGGACCGTTCGATTCTACCCAGTTCGTCGCCGAACGCGAGGCGGCCGGAGGTCCCAGCCGCGGTCGGGACGCCCTATTCCTCGCCGACGACCGTGACCGTGACCTCGACGTTGACGTCGGTGTGCAGGTGAATGGTCAGCACGTGCTCGCCGACCGTCCGGATCGGGCCGGTGGGCATCCGCACCTCGGACCGCTCGACCGGGTGGCCGGCGCGGGTCAGCGCCTCGGCGATGTCGGTGGTGCCGATCGAGCCGAAGAGCTTGCCCTCGCTGCCGGCCTTGGCCGCCATCGTCAGCCGGAAGCCCTTGAGCGCTGCCGCACGGTCCTCGGCGCTGCTGAGATCGGCCGCCGCCTTCTTCTCGAATTCAGCGCGCTGCGCTTCAAACTTGGCGATGTTCGAGACCGTGGCCAGCGTCGCCCGGCCGGTCGGCAGCAGGAAATTGCGCCCGTACCCGGCCTTGACCTTGACGCGGTCGCCGATGTTGCCGAGGTTGGCCACTTTCTTGATGAGGATCACTTCCATGGAAGCACCTGTAGGTCGATGAGTCGCCCCAAAAAAATCCCCGCGCGGCTCAGCCGCCGCGGCCCTTGTCCTTCGCGGCTAGCGCAGCAAGGCGCGCCCGCAGCGGCAGCCAGTTGTCGAGGAACCCGAACACCGCGAGCGCGCCCTCGACGAACAGCGCCGCGAACGGGATGAACAGCAGCGTGTAGGTCGCCACCAGCCAGCCGCCGCTGAGCCCGAGCGTCTCGCGCGCGGCGTGCAGCAGCGCGAGCCCCTGCAGCACGAACGCCCCGAGGAACAGCCGCGACGTGTCGGTCGCGAAATCCCAGCGCACGGTGACCGACAGCAGCGTCACCAGCATCGCCACGCTCGCGAGCGTGCGGCCCGCCTTCAGCTGCCGGAACGCGGGGCCGAGGCGCACCGACTGCGTCTGCCGGCCGAAGGCGTACAGCCCGGCAGCCGCGGCCGCCATCGTGTTGAACAGCAGCAGCCAGGCCACGACGCCCCAGTTCACGACCGCCGACGCGGCCTCGCGCAACTCCTCGTTGCGCGGATGCCAGCCGCTGCCAGCATTCGACATCATCGTCGCCACGCGGTCGAGGTCGGCAGCGAGGCGCTCGACGAACGGCCGCCACACGCCGGGCGGGTCGGCGAGAACGAGGTGCACGACCACCAGCATCACGACCGCAGCCAGGGTTGCGAACTGGAACGCGAGGCTCAGCGAGCCGCCGCGCGCCATCAGCCGGCCCGCCAGCAGCGGCGGCACGATCAGCGCGGTGGCGACCAGGATCGCGGGCACCGGGCCCGCCCCGACCGACAGCAGCAGCCAGCTGAGCGTCAGGCCCGAGATCAGGCCGGCCTGCCACTCGGGGACCGGCGTCGAGCCCCGCAGCGCCAGGAGCACGAGGAACGCGCCGGGGAGCCAGGTCACGAACAGCGGCGTCACCGCCAGTATCGCGAACACCGCCGCGCCGAAGATCACCCGCGCGCGCGAGGCCGTCAACCACTCCACGAAGCTGTGCATAGTCGTGCGTCCGCCAGGCGCGACGCCCGGCGTTCGCTCCCTCAGTGCTGGTCGGTGTACGGCAAGAGCGCGAGGAAACGCGCGCGCTTGACGGCTTCGGCCAGCTGCCGCTGGTAGAACGACCGCGTGCCGGTGATCCGGCTCGGCACGATCTTGCCGGTCTCGGTCACGTAGTTCTTGAGCGTCGCCAGATCCTTGTAATCGATCGTGTCGACGCCGTCGGCAGTGAACTTGCAGAATTTCTTGCGGCGGAAGTAACGCGCCATGGCTCGTGCTCCTGGTTAGTCGCGGCCCATACGGTCGTCGCGGTCGCGGCCGCGGTCGTACCGGTCGTCGCGGTCGTCCCGGTCGCCGCGGTCACCGCGATCGCGGCCTTCCTCGCCCTTGTCCTCACCCGCCTTCGCCATTGGCGAGGGCTCGGTGAAGGCCGCGTCGACGCGCGTCGTCAGGTGGCGGATCACTGCGTCGGAGAAGCGGAACGAACCTTCGAGCTCGGCGAGCGTCTTGCCGTCGCACTCGACGTTGAGCAGGACGTAGTGCGCTTTGTGAACCTTGGCGATCGGGTACGCCAGCTGCCGGCGTCCCCAGTCCTCGAAGCGGTGAACGACGCCACCGCCGGCGGTGATCAAGCCGCGGTAGCGCTCGACCATCGCGGGGACCTGCTCGCTCTGGTCGGGATGGACCAGAAACACGATCTCGTAATGTCTCATGGGTACTCCCTGTGGCTGTGAGCTACCCGGCTGAGACGGCCGGTGCAGCAAGGAGAATCAATAACTTGGAACCCGTTCCGGCGGCCAGTGCCCGCCAAAAGGTCGCGTAGTGTAGGGGCACCCGGCCCTGCCGCGCAAGCGAGGCATGCGGCGCACTCAAGGCTGGCCGGCCGCCGCCCGCTGCCGCACGGCCTCGTAGAGCAGCACACCGGCGGCGACCGACACGTTCAGGCTCTCGACCCCACCGAGCATCGGCAGGCGCACGATGAGATCGCAGTGCTCGCGCGTCAGGCGGCGCATGCCGCTGCCCTCGGCGCCGAGCACGATTGCGAGCGGGCCCTTGAGATCGGCGGCGTAATGCAGCGTCTGCGCGTCCCCGTCGCTACCCACGATCCACAGTCCCGCGTCCTTGAGCGCGCGCAGAAACCGCGCGAGGTTCGTCACCTGCGAGAACGGGACCGTTTCCGCGGCGCCGGCCGCGACCTTGCGCACGACCGGCGTCAGGCCGACCGCGCGGTCGCGCGGCGCCACCACCGCATCGGCGCCCGCGCCGTCGGCGGTCCGCAGGCACGCGCCAAGGTTGTGCGGATCCTGCACTCCATCGAGCACCAGCACCAGCGGCGGGCGCGCCGCCCCATCGAGACGCATCAGCAGGTCGTGCTCCTCGAGCGGCAGCGCTGCTTCGACGCGCGCCGCCGCGCCCTGGTGCACGCCGCCGCCGGCGAGCGCATCGAGCTGCGCCGCCGGGCGCGTCTCGAGCGCGATCGAGCGCGCGCGCGCGAGTTCGGCGAGCTCGGTCGCACGCTTGTCGGTACGGCCCGACTGCAGGATCACGCACCGCACCGCCGCCGGACGGCGCTCGAGCAGCGCGCGGACCGCATGCAGGCCATAGACGATCTCCTCGCTCATCGCGACTTGCGGCGCCGACCATGCACCGGCTGCTTCGGCTGGGCGATCACGCCGGCGGACTCGCCGCCCTTCGGCTTGCCTTGCTTGCGTCGCGGGTGGAACGCGGTCGCGACCTGCTCGACGAGCTCGAAGTCAATCTTGCGCTCGGACGGGTCGACGCGCGTCACCCGCACCCGCAGGCGGTCGCCGAGCGTGAACCGCTGGCCGCTGCGTTCGCCGACGAGCGCGCGGCGGTCCTCTTCAAAACGATAGTAGTCGCGGCCGAGAGTCGCCACGTGCACCAGCCCGTCGACCTGCATCCCCTCGAGCTGCACGAACAGGCCGAAGGCAGTGACGCCGGTGACCACGCCGTCGAAGCTCTCGCCGACCCGCTCGAGCATGTATTCGCAGCGCAGGAATGTCACGACGTCGCGGGCCGCCTCGTCGGCACGGCGCTCGCGCATCGAGCACTCCTGGCCGAGCGCCTCCATCTCGCGCGCCGGATGCTCGAAGCCCTCGGGCGTCCCGCCCGCGAGCGCATGGCGGATCGCGCGGTGCACCAGCAGGTCCGGGTAGCGGCGAATCGGCGAGGTGAAGTGGGCGTACTCGCCGAGCGCCAGGCCGAAATGGCCGATGTTCTCGGGCTGGTAAACGGCCTGGGCGAGCGAACGGATGATCATGCCCTCGAGCATTGCGGCGTCGGGCCGCCCCTGGACCTGCTTCAGCAGCCGCGCGAGCTTCATCGGATCCATCTCGCCGTCGGTCTCGAGCAGCAGCCCGCGGGTCGCGAGGAACCTCTTGAGCTCGAGGATGCGCTCCACGTCCGGCTGCGCGTGGACACGATACAGGGCCGGCATCTTGTGCTTCTTCAGGAATCCGGCCGCCTCGACGTTGGCGGCGATCATGCACTCCTCGATGAGCCGGTGGGCGTCGTTGCGCGGGTAGCTGCGCAGCTCCGCGACCTTGCCATCCTCGCCGACGACAACCTTGACCTCGGCCGACTCGAAGTCCAGCGCGCCGCGCACGTCGCGCCAGCGGCGCAGCGCCCGGTAGACCTCGTACAGGGACTCGAGCGATGCGAGCACGCCCTCGGACATGCCCGCGCGCGCCTCGGGCAGGCGCTCGATCAGCGCCGCCGCGGCACGCGTGTAGGTCAGGCGGGCCGCCGAGCGCATCACCGCCGCATAGAACCGCGGGCGCGTCACCTTGCCGTCGCGGCTGACGGCGAGTTCCGCGACCATGCAGGCGCGGTCGACGTCCGGCATCAGCGAGCACAGATGGTTCGACAGCTCCTCCGGCAGCATCGGTATCACGCGATTCGGGAAATACACGCTGGTCGCGCGCAGCCGCGCCTCCTCATCGAGCGCCGTGCCCGGGCGGACGTAATGGCTGACGTCGGCGATGGCGACGATCAGGCGCCAGCCGGCGCGGTTCGGTTCGGCGTAGACGGCGTCGTCGAAGTCGCGCGCGTCCTCGCCGTCGATCGTCACCAGCGGTATGCCGCGCAGGTCGAGCCGCTCGCCGAGCGTACCGGCGTCGAGCGCCTTGCCGTGGCGCCGCGCCTCGCGCACCGCTGCCACGGGAAACTCGTGCGGCAGCTGGTGCGATGCGATCGCGAGCTCGACGGCAGTCTGCGCGACCCCCTCTTCGGGAAGCACGCGCGTCACGCGCCCGATCGCCTCGGCATGCTGGCTCGGCGGCTGCACGAGTTCGGCGACCACCAGCGCGCCGTGCGCCGCTCCGCCGCGGTCGCGCGCCGGAATGACGACGCGCTGGCTGATGCGCCGGTTGTCGGGCTCGACGAAGCCGACGCCGTGCTCGAGGTGGAACCGTCCGGCGACCTGGCGGGTACGGCGCTCGAGCACCTCGACGACCGCGGCTTCCTTGCGGTTGCGTGCGTCCACGCCGACCACGCGGGCCGCGATCCGGTCGCCATGCATCACACCGCGCATCTGGCCGGGCGGCAGAAACAGGTCGTCGGATCCGTCGTCCGGCACCAGAAAACCGAAACCGTCGCGATGCCCCATGACCTGACCGCTGACGACTGCGACCCGCTCGAGCAGCAGGTACTCGTCGCGCCGGTTCCTGAGCAGCTGGCCATCGCGGACCATCGCTGCGAGCCGCTTGTCGAGCGCGGCGCGCAGCCCCTTGTCCCTGAGCCGCAGCGCGCTCGCAAATCCCGCGGCCGTCAGCGGCGTGCCGGCCTTCGTGAGGACCTCGAGCAGGTAATCGCGGCTGGGGATCGGGTGCTCATAGCGCTCGCCCTCGGCCGTCTGGCGCGCATCGGTGTGACGCCAATCGTGGTTCTTTGACATTAAATAGTGTCCGGCGGCCGCGGTCGGGCCCTGTAAGGGGGTCTATTGTGACCCTGCGGCGTCTATATGGGGGTGAAGGCGGTTGATTGACAGGGACTAGGCCGCTGCGTACATTCCCGCGCTCGCGTTCCCGGGCCCGTGACCGCGGGGCCTCACCCTGCCCAGGTGGCGGAATTGGTAGACGCACTAGTTTCAGGTACTAGCGGGTAACACCGTGGAGGTTCGAGTCCTCTCCTGGGCACCAACCTCGAGTCACCGCGGTCGGGATGAGGGCCGAAGCGTTGTACGGCGGCGACTCCGATGCAGCGCCGCCGACGGCATGGAGCAGCAAGAATGCGTGGATTGGCTGTGGTTGTAATGCTGTCCCTCACCGGGTGCGCGAGCACGCCGCCAGCGCCCGCGGCCGCGGCAAAAGCGATGCCGGCCGCCGCGCCGACTTCGACTGCCCCAACCGCCGCGCCGGCATTGTCGAGCCAGGAGGCCGCCGTCAAAGACGCGCTGAAAAATGGCTACAAAGTGCGCGTGGTGAACGGCAACACGCAGTACTGCCGCGAAGAGACCCAGATCGGAAGCCGCTTACCTCAGCAAACCTGCCTGAACCCCGACCAGCTCTACCAGGCGATGAAGGACAGGCAGGCCTCGCAGGATCTGTGGAGCCACCAGACGCTCTGCGGCGGCGGCGGCGTGTCCTGCGGGAGCAAGTGAGCCACGCCGGGCGCCCGCCGGGAGCGGTTCGGCCGCACTGACGCCGGATCGGGGCGCGCCCGCGGACGGCGGCTCCTGGAATCAACTGAGCCCTGCGACGGCCATCCGCGTGCGACGGCCGTGCCGGCAATCGTGACGCGTCTCAGTCGAACGGATGGCGCCGGATGATCGTATGCTCGCGCTCGGCGCCGGTGCTGACGATGTCGAGCGGCACGCCGGCGAGTTCCTCGATTCGCTCCAGGTAGCGGCGCGCGGCCCCCGGCAGGTGGGCGTCGGACGTGACCCCCACGGTCGATTCGGTCCACCCCGGCATGTCCTCGTACACCGGCTCGCAGTCCGCATAGTGGTCGGACAGCAGCGGCGGCTCGTCGCTGACCGCACCGCGCATCCGATAGCCGGTGCACAGCCGGATGACGTCGAGACCATCGAGCACGTCGAGCTTTGTGACGCACAGCCCCGACACGCTGTTGTGCAGGATCGAGCGTCTGAGCGCCACCGCGTCGAACCAGCCCGTGCGCCGCCGCCGGCCGGTGACCGCCCCGAACTCGTGCCCGACGCGCGACAGGTGCTCGCCGTACTCGTCGAACAGCTCGGTCGGGAACGGCCCCGAGCCGACGCGCGTCGTGTAGGCCTTCACGATCCCTAGCACGTAGCTGAACGCCCGCGGCCCGATCCCGGTGCCGGTCGCGGCGTTGCCGGCGGTCGTGTTCGACGAGGTCACGTACGGGTAGGTGCCGAGGTCGACGTCGAGCAGCGCGCCCTGCGCGCCCTCGAACAGGATGTTCTTGCCCGCGCGGTGCAGGTTGCGCAGCAGCAGGCTGACGTCGTCGACCAGCGGCTTGACGCGCTCGCCCTGGGCGAGGGTCTCATCGAGCACCTGCTGGAAGTCGATGGTCTCCGCGCCATAGTAGTGGCGCAGCATGAAGTTGTGCAGGTCGAGCACTTCACCGAGCTTGGCGGCGAGCCGCTCGCGCTGGAACAGGTCCGCGATCCGCAGCGCGCGCCGCGACACCTTGTCCTCGTAGGCGGGGCCGATGCCGCGGCCGGTCGTGCCGATCGGATTCACGCCGCGGGCGCGCTCGCGCGCCCGATCGAGGGCAACGTGGGAAGGCAGGATCAGCGGACACGCCGGGCTGACCTTCAGCCGTGCGAACACCGGCACGCCCCGCTCGACCAGCATGTCGGCCTCCTTGAGGAGCGCCGGCAGCGCCACGACCACGCCGTTGCCGATCAGGCACAGCGAGCCATCCCGCAGGATGCCCGACGGGATCAGCGACAGCACCGTCTTCTGGCCGGCGATCACCAGCGTGTGGCCGGCGTTGTGGCCGCCCTGGAAGCGCGCCACGGCTGCCGCGCGTTCGGTCAGCAGGTCGACGATCTTGCCCTTGCCCTCATCGCCCCACTGCGTGCCGATTACGACGACGTTCTTGCCCATGCCTCTACCGCGCGCGTGCCGCTCAGCCGCGGATCAGGTACAGAAGTCCGCAGCCGCCCAGCATGCTGGCGAGGCCCACCATGCGCAGCTGCAGCGCCGATGCCTGCGACATCGCGAGGAACGCCTTCTGCGCGGCCGCCGGGCTCAGAAACGGCAGCACGCCCTCGAGCACGAGGTAAAGCGCCAGTGCCGTGCCGAGATCGTGCCAGTCGATGCTCATGCGGTCGCGCCATGCTCACTTGCCGCCGCCGGGCTGCTGCAGGTACTTGAAGAACTGGCTGTCGAGCGACAGCACCAGCACGTCGCCTTCGCGGCCGACCGCCTTCCGGTAGGCCTGCATGCTGCGGTAAAACGCGAAGAACTCCGGATTCTTGGTCGTCGCGGCGGCAAAGATCGTCGCCGCGTGCGCGTCGCCCTCGCCGCGGATCTTCTCGGCGTCGCGGGCTGCGGCCGACAGGATCTCGGTGCGTTGCCGCTCCGACTCGGCCCGGACCTTGATCGCCTGCTCCTCGCCCTCGGCCCGCAGCTGGGCCGCCTGGCGCGCGAAGTCCTGCCGCATGCGGTTAAATACCGAATCGCTGACGTCGTCGGGCAACTCGATGCGCTTGACGCGCACGTCGACCAGCGTGATACCGAGCTTGGTGACGCTGGTGCCGGCGAAGTTCAGCACGTCGGCGATCAGCTCGGCGCGCTCGGCCGCGACGACCTGCTGGATCGTGCGCTTGGCGATCGTGCCCTTGAGGCCGTCCTTGACGACCTCGGCGAGGCGCGCCGCAGCCGTGTCCTCGCTGCCTCCGGTCGAGCGGTAGTACTGGCTGACGTTGGCGATGCGCCACTTCACATAGAAGTCGACGTTCAGGATCTTGCCTTCGCTGGTCAGAAACTGTTCCGATGGATAGTTGCGCGTCATGACGCGCTTCTCGAACTTCTCGACCGTCTGCAGCAGCGGCATTTTTACGTGCAGGCCCGGCTCGTAGTCCGATCGCACCATCTCGCCGAGCTGCAGGTTGATCGCAAACTCGGTCTCCTTGACCGTGAACAGGCTCTGCGACACCAGCACCAGCGCGACCAGCGCCAGTCCCGCGATTGACAGTGCGCGCGTGTCCATCAGCGGTTCCCCCGCGCGCGCGCGCGCGTGTCAGAGGCCGCATCGACCGCCTCGCCGTGCTGCTGGCTCGGCGTCACCGTGACGTCCGGCAGCGTCGGAGCCGTGTGCGCCGTCTCCGTGCCATGCTTCTCGAGCAGCTTGTCGAGCGGCAGGTAGATCATGTTCCCCGTGCCCTTGACGTCGAGGATGACCTTGCCGGTGTTGCCCAATACCGTCTCCATCGTCTCGAGGTAGAGGCGCTGCCGCGTGACCACCGGCGCCTTCTCGTAGGCGGCGGCGATCTGCGCGAAGCGCGAGCTCTCGCCCTCGGCATCGGCGACGATCCGCTGCCGGTACGCCTCGGCGTCCAGGATCTGGCGCGCGGCCGTGCCGCGGGCGCGCGGCAGGATGTCGTTCGAGTACGTCTCGGCCTCGACGCGCAGCCGATCCTTGTCCTCGCGGGCCTTGATGGCGTCCTTCTGTGACGGCGCCACCTGCTCCGGCACGTTGACGTCCTGCAGGTTGACGCTGATGACCTCGAGGCCCGACCGGTAGCCGTCGAGCGTGCGCTGGATCAGGTGCCGGGTCCGCACCGCAATCTCCTGGCGGCCCTTTTCCAGCACGAACTCGAGCTGGCTCTGGCCGACGCTCTCGCGGATCGCGCTCTCGGAGGCCTCGCCGAGCGTGCGCTCGGGATCGACGATGCTGAACACGAACGCCTTCGGGTCGGAGCGCCGGTACTGGACGGCGATATTGATGTCTACCAGCGCCGCGTCCTGCGTCAGCATGCGCGTGTGGTCGGTGAAACTCAGGAACTCCTGCGTGTTGACCAGCTGCTTGGACTCGATCGGCCACGGCATGCGCCAGTTGAGCCCTTCCCCGGTGATCGCGGTGAAGCGCCCGAAGCGCGTCACGACGGCCTTCTCGGCCGGGCCAACCACGTAAAACCCGCTCGCGAGCCACACGCCGACGACCGCCGCGGCAACCGCACCAAAGGAGATCCGGCCCATGACACCGCCGCTGCCGCTGCCAGACGGCGCCGGGCCGCGCCGGCCGAACAGGCCGCCGAGGCGCCGGCGCAGGCTGCGGACGATCTCATCGAGGTCCGGCGGCCCGCCGTCGGGCTTGCGGTCCCAGGGATTGCGCGAACCCTGGTTCTTGTTGCCGCCCGAATCATTCCAGGACATGGGGATTTCCGTTCAAGACTGCGGGAGCTGGCGGGCTCACAGCGAGGGTGCTGCGGCGGGCCGTGATTGTAGGAACCCGCCCCCCGCCAGACAAGGAGCGCGGGCAGCCGGCGGTGGGGTCAGGTTCTCGCGCCGGCACAGGTCCGCGAGGTCGCGCTCGGCGAGCTCGACCTCGACATCCCAGCCGCCGTCGTCGGCCGCCGCTTCGCCGAGCACGGCGCCGCGCCGGAACAGTTCCGCGCGGGCCCGCCCGTGGCGCGCCGACAGGTGCAGCTTGACCCGCACGAGCCGCGCGCCGAAGCGCTCGGCGAGCGCCTCGCGCAGCAGCTCAAGGCCGGCGCCGGTCGCGGCCGACAGCCACACGCGGCGGACGAGTCCTGCCTCATCGCGCTCGAGCCGCGGGACCTCGCCGAGCAGGTCCACCTTGTTATAGACCTCGAGCTGCGGGATGTGCCCGGTGCCGATGCTGCGGAGCACTTCCTGGACCTGCTCGATCCGCTCGCCGCGCTCGGGATCCGCGGCGTCAATGACGTGCAGATGCAGGTCCGCCTCGCGTGCCTCGAGCAGCGTCGAGCGGAACGCCGCGACGAGCTCGTGGGGCAGGTCACGAATGAAGCCGACAGTGTCGGCCAGCACGATTTCCGGGCAGTGCGGCAGCTTCAGCCGGCGCACCGTCGGATCGAGCGTCGCGAACAGCTGGTCCGCCGCGAAGCTCGACGCCCCGGTCAGCACGTTGAACAGCGTCGACTTGCCCGCGTTGGTGTAGCCGACGAGCGCGGCGCCGGGAATCGGCACCTCCTTGCGCGTCTGGCGGCCCGTGTCGCGCTGCAGGGCGAGCCGCTCGAGGCGCCGGTTGAGCGTGCGGATGCGGTTGTTGATCAGGCGCCGGTCCGTTTCCAGCTGCGTCTCGCCGGGACCTCTGAGGCCGATGCCGCCCTTCTGACGCTCGAGGTGGGTCCAGCCGCGAACCAGGCGCGTCGCCAGGTGTTTGAGCTGGGCGAGTTCGACCTGCAGCTTGCCCTCGTGGCTGCGCGCGCGCTGCGCGAAGATGTCGAGGATCAACCCGCTGCGGTCGAGGACGCGCCGCTCGGTGAGCTTCTCGAGGTTGCGCTCCTGGCTCGGCGACAGGGGATGGTCGACCAGAATGACGTCGGCACTCGTCTGCGCGGCACGCAGCTTCAGTTCCTCGGCCTTGCCGCTGCCGACGAAGAACCGCGGATCCGGGCGCGACCGTGAACCGCTGACGCTGCCCACCGGAACCGCGCCGGCGGAGATGGCCAGCGCCTCGAACTCCTGCAGCTCGGCCGGAGCGACCGGTGCGCCAAGACCAATGCGGACCAGCAGCGCGCGTTCGCCGCTTCGCGGGCGGTCAAACAAGAGCACGCTCCCGGACCGCGCGGCGTCGCAGCCCGGTCATTCGGCCGCCGGCTCCTCGCCGACCTCGCCGCCCTCGGCGCTCGGCAGCCGGACGTTGCGCGCCGGCACGACCGTCGAGATCGCGTGCTTGTAGACCATCTGGCTGACGCTGTTTTTCAGGAGGACGACGAACTGGTCGAACGAGTCGATGTGCCCTTGCAGCTTGATGCCGTTGACCAGGTAGATCGACACCGGCACGCGCTCTTTGCGCAGGGCGTTTAGGAAGGGGTCCTGCAGGGACTGGCCTTTGGCCATTGTCGTATCTCCTTGTTCTTTATCGACTAATTCGTACCCGCTGCCGTCGCCTTGCCATGGCCGCCGTCAGTTGAGCCAGCGCGGGGCATCCGGACTATGGGGCCGGATGCCAAAAATACTAGCACAGGGTCTCTGACGCTTTGCGGTGCCGCAAATTCCATGCATCAACCTGGGCCAAAAGCTCCTCGAGGAGGCGTGGGCCGCGGGCCTGGTACCACGTGGAGCCGGGCTCGGCCCTGAGCCAGGTGTACTGGCGCTTGGCGAGCTGCCGGGTCGCACGGATCGCGGCGAGGCGCGCGGTCTCTAGGTCGCACTCGCCGGCAAGGTGCGCCCAGAGCTGGCGATAGCCCACCGCGCGGAGCGCCGGCAGCGCGGGGTTGAGATCCCCGCGCGCGCGCAGCCCTGCGACCTCGGCCAGCAGCCCGGCGGCGAGCATCGCGTCGAAGCGCCGCTCGAGGTCGGCATTGAGGTCGGCGCGTGCCGCGGGCGCGATCACAAGTTTCAGATGCTCCCCGCCAGCGCCGCCGCGCAGGTCCTCCCGCTGCAGCGTGCTGAGTGGCCTGCCGGTGAGCGCGTGGACCTCGAGTGCCCGCTGGATCCGCTGCGCGTCGCCGGGCCGGATCCGCCGCGCCGATTCCGGATCGACCGTGGCGAGCTCGACGTGCAGTGCCGGCCAGCCCTCGGCCGCACCCCGCGCATCGAGCCGCGCGCGCACGCCCGGGTCCGCTCCCGGCAGTTCCGCGAGACCGGACTGCAGCGCGCGGAAGTACAGCATCGTCCCGCCGACCAGCAGCGGCAGCTTGCCGCGTGCGCGGATCGCGCGCATCGCGAGGCGTGCATCGCGCACGAACTCGCCGGCCGAGTAACTGTCGGCCGGATCGCGGACGTCGATCAGATGATGAACGGTGCGCGCGCGCTGCGCGGCGGAGGGCTTCGCCGTCCCTATATCGAGCCCGCGGTAGACCATCGCCGAGTCGACGCTGACGATCTCGACCGGCAGCCGGTCGGCGAGCGCGAGCGCAGCATCGGTCTTGCCGGCACCGGTCGGGCCCATCAGCAGGATCGCCGCGTGCGTCATTCAGCGGCCGCGCAGAAACAGGCGGTCCAGGTCCTCGAGCGTGAGGCGCACCCACGTGGGCCGGCCGTGGTTGCACTGATCGGCGCGATCGGTGCGCTCCATGTCCCGCAACAGGGCGTTCATCTCGGCGAGGGTCAGGCGCCGGTGCGCCCGTACCGCGGCGTGGCACGCCACCGTCGCGAGCAGCCGTTCCTCGGCGTCGGCAACCCGGGCGGTCGTGCCGCGCTCGGCGAGCTCGACGAGCGCATCCCGCACGAGCCCCCCCAGATCGCGGCTGCCGAAGGCGACTGGCATCTCGCGTACCGCCAGCTGCCGGGCGCCGAGGCGATCGACGACGATGCCGAGCTCGGCGAGCGCGGGCGCCTGCTCGGCGGCGAGCTCGGCCTCGGCCTCGGTGAATTCGAGCACCTGCGGCACCAGCAGCGTCTGGCGCGGCACGCCGCCGCTCGCCCGGGCGTGCTTGAGCTGCTCGTACAGCACCCGCTCGTGCGCCGCATGCATGTCGACCAGCGCGAGGCCGTCCGCGGTCTCGGTCAGGATGTAAATACCGTGCACCTGGCCGAGCGCAAAGCCGAGCGGCGGAATGCGCTCGCCGGCGCCGGGCTCTGGTTCGGCGCCGCCAGCGGGCTGCGCCGCGGCCGCGAGCGCCGACCAGTCGATGCGCCCCGGCACCGACGCGGCGCGCGGCAGCACCAGCGCCGACTGGGAGGCCCCATCCCCGGCCCCGCGCCCCGCGCCGACCGCGGTCCGCGCGCCCAAGGGCACGGGACCTGCGAGACCCGCCGCCGGCCGCGTCGTGGCGAGCGCGCTCTCCACGGTGCGCATCACGAAATCATGCACCGTGCGGCCGTCCCGGAAGCGCAGCTCGAGCTTCTGCGGGTGCGCGTTCACGTCGACCCGCGCCGGGTCGAGCGCCAGGTACAGCACGTAGGCCGGGTGGCGGCCGTGGAACAGCACGTCGCGATACGCGAGGCGCACTGCGTTCGCAAGGAAGCGGTCGCGTACCGCCCGCCCGTTGACGATCAGGTGCTGCTCGTCTGGCTGCGCCCGCGAGTAGGTCGGGAGCCCCAGCCAGCCGGACAGCTCGAGCCCGACGGCGGCGTGCGCGACGTGAAGCGCGCCGGCCACAAACTCCTCGCCGAGCAGCGTCGCGAGCCGCCGTTCGGCCGCACCGCGTTCGAGCGCCGCCTCGAGCGCAAAACTGCGCCGCCCGTTGTGGCTCAGGACGAAGGCCACCTCCGGGCGGCTGAGCGCCAGCCGTGTCAGCATGCGCTCGATGTGCTGGAATTCGGTGGCGGCGCTGCGCACGAACTTGCGGCGCGCAGGCACGTTGAAGAACAGGTCGCGCACCTCTACCGACGTCCCCGGCGGGTGGGGCGCCGGGCGCGGCGCTGCCGTCACGCCGCCCGCTACCTCGATGCGCGTGCCGTGGGTCGCCGGCAGGCGGCGCGAGGTCAGCGCCAGACGCGCGACCGCGGCGATGCTGGGCAGTGCCTCGCCCCGAAAGCCCAGGCTCGCGATGTGCTCGAGATCCTCGAGGCTGGCAATCTTGCTGGTCGCGTGCCGTTCGATCGCGAGCCCGAGTTCGGCGGCATCGATGCCGGCGCCGTCGTCGCGCACCGCGATCAGCGCGACGCCGCCCTGTTCGACCGCGACGTCGATCCGGCGGGCTCCTGCATCGATCGCGTTCTCGACCAGCTCCTTGACGACCGACGCCGGCCGCTCGACGACCTCGCCGGCAGCGATCTGATTGACGAGGTGCGAGGGAAGGACGCGGATCGACATGCGCAACCGCGCCGGGAACGGCCCGTCGCGGTGCCCGAGTCTAGCAGTCGCTCAGCGCTCGAGCGCGCCTGCCGGCGCGGCGGCGCCCCCGGACGCAGTGCCACCGTCCGCGGAGGCCGCGAGCATCGCCAGGCGCGTACCGGGCGGCGGGTTCTCGCGGAAGTAATTTCGGATGCCGGTCAGGATCGCCTCCGCGAGGCGCGCCTGGTAGCGCGGATCCCGGAGCCGCCGCTCCTCGCCGGGGTTCGTGATGTACGCGCTCTCGATCAGGAGCGAGGGAACATCGGGCGACTTGAGCACGACGAACCCGGCCTGCTGCACGCGCGCCTTGCGAACCTCGCCGACCTCGTTGAGCTCGTCGAGCACCTTCTCGGCCGCCACCATGCTGGCGCTCATCGCGGCCGACTGCGACAGGTCCAGCAGTACCGAGGCGAGCACGTCGTCCTTGTCGTCGAGCGAAACCCCGCCGACGAGGTCGGCTGAATTCTCCCTGTCGGCGAGCCACTTGGCGGCCTCGCTCGAGGCGCCCCGCTGCGACAGCACGTACACCGACGATCCCGCGACGCTGCGGTCGGCGACCGCATCGGCGTGCACCGACACGAACAGATCCGCCTGCGCGACCCGCGCGCGGCGGATCCGCTCGCGCAGCGGCACGAAGTAGTCGCCACTGCGCGTCATCACTGCGCGCATGCCCGGCTCGGCACTGATGCGCGCCGCGAGCACGCGGGCCACGGCGAGCGTCACGTCCTTCTCCCGCGTCCCGTCGCGGCCGATTGCGCCGGGGTCGTCGCCGCCGTGGCCGGCGTCCACCGCGATGACGAGGTCGCGGGTTGCGAGCGATAGCTTTCGCTCGGGCGGCGGCGCAGCGGGTGGCTCGGACAGCGCCGCCGCGGCGCCCGCCCGGCCCGCGCCGAGCGGCGCGAGTTCGAAGACCAGCCGGCGGCCGTCGCCGCCGGCCGCCTCACTCGCCACCCAGTGCGCCCGCACCTTGCGGTCGACCTCGAGCACGATCCGCAGGACGCCCCCGTCCCGCGGTGCGAGTCGAACCTTGCGGACGAGCCCCTGCCCCGGAGGAATCTTCAGCCGGTACCGGTCGACCGCGACCGGCTTGAGGTCGACGACGACCCGGTCGGGCAGCGCGAGCGTGAACAGCGATGCGCTGGCGGTCCCGGCCAGGTCGAGAACGACCCGCGTGGCATCGGTCGTCCCGGCGAGGTCCAGCGCCCTGAGCGCCGCGGGGGCCGCGCCGGCGGTCGGCACCGCGCCGGTGAGGGCGAGGGCCCACGCAATGGGCGCGAGCCAACCACTCAGCGGGCGGTGTCGGGGTGGGCCGGGGCGTCGCATGCGCCGACTGTAGCCCCGGGGATACAAAAACTCAAATCGGATTATGGACCTACAAGTTCATCCTAAAGCTTTATCTGTCTTTAGCCGCGTGATGACCAGCCGGCCCATCGCCGAACCAGCGGTCATGACCAGGCGGCGGCCCGCCGGCGCGTAGGCGAGCTTGAGCGCGAGATCCGCGCGGGCTGCCACGGCCGGGGCGCGCTCGGGCCACTCGACCAGGACCCACTGGCCGGGACCGACCAGCTCCCGAAAGCCGAGCCCCTCGAGCTCCTGCGGCCCCGACAGGCGATACCAGTCGCAGTGGTGGACCGCCCGTCCGCCGGCCTCGTAGGACTCGACGAGCGGATAGGAGGGGCTGCGGACCAGCCCGCGGACTCCAAGCGCCTCGAGAAAACCACGCGCCAGCGTCGTCTTGCCGGCGCCGAGCTCGCCGGCGAGGGTCACGAGCGCGCTGTCCGCACCCGCCGCATCGAGGGCCCGGGCGAGCGCCGCGCCGGCTGCTCGCGTCGCCGCCTCGTCGGCGAGCACGACGCTCAGCTGGCCGGATTCACGCATGCGGGCAGCTGCGCGATCAGATCCGTGGCCAGCAGCCCGCGCTCGCCCGCGCGCGCCGCGAGGTCCCCGGCGCTCGCATGCACCAGCACGCCGACCGCCGCCGCCAGGCCGAGCTCCCGGCCCCGCTCCGGCTGCTGGGCCGCGATCGCGGCGATGACTCCGGTCAGCACGTCGCCCATGCCAGCCGCGGCCATGCCGGGGTTGCCCCGCTCGCAGACCCACGCCGGCTGGTCCGGCTCTGCAATCAGGGTGCCTGCGCCCTTCAGAACCGCGACGCCGCCGTAGCGAGCGACAAGCGCGCGGACGGCCGCGAGCCGGTCGCGCTGGACGGAGTCAGCGTCCGTGGCGAGCAGCCGACCCGCCTCGCCCGGGTGCGGCGTCAGGCACCAGTCGCCCCGCGCGACGGGCGCGCGGGCGAGCGCATTGAGCGCGTCGGCATCAACCACAAGCGGCCTGTCGGTCGCGAACGCGGCCTCGATCAGGCCGCTGGCCCACGCGGTGCGTCCGAGGCCTGGACCGACCGCCACGACATCAGCGGCCGCGACGAGAGCTGCGAGGGCGGTCGGCTCCTCGACGCCGACGCAGATCAGTTCCGGCCGGCTGGCGGCGATCGCCGCGGCATGCGCCGGCCAGGTCGCAAGCGTGACCAGCCCGGCCCCGGCGCGGAGCGCAGCCTCGCCTGCGAGCCGGGCGGCCCCGGCCATGCCGGCACCGCCACCGATCACCAGGACCCGGCCGTGAGTTCCCTTGTGTGACGTGCGCGCCCGCTGCGGCAGCGCGCGCCTCAGATCCGCGTCCGTGATGCGCCGAAGAACTCCCCCGGAAGAGCCGAACGCGCTCGCCGGCACGTCGAGGTCGTCGCAGGCGAGCCGCCCGACGTACTCCGGTCCAAACCCCAGGAAGAAACCGGGCTTGAGGCCCACGAAGGTGATCGTCAGCGTCGCGTGCACGGCCGCGCCATGCGGAAGACCCGTCTCGGTGTCGAGGCCCGAGGGCGTATCGAGCGCGAGCACCGGCCGGCCGGCGCCGTTCGTACTGGCGATCACCGCGGCGAGCGGCGGCTCGACGCTGCGGGTAAGCCCCGTCCCGAGCAGCGCATCGACTACCAGGTCGGCGTGCGCGAGGAGCGCCTCGCTCCACGGCTCGGTGCGCCCGCCGGTCGCGGTCCAGTCCCTGAACGCCCGGGCGGCATCGCCGTCCGCCGGCGGCCCGGCCGGCGCGGTCACGGTGACCGTGAGGCCCGCGGCCTGCGCGTAACGCGCCAGCACGTAGCCGTCACCGCCGTTGTTGCCCCGCCCGCACAGCACCAGGATCCGCCGCGCCAGCGGCCACTGGGCGCGCAGCGCCCCGAGGGCCGCCTCGCCCGCGCGCGTCATCAGCGTGTAGCCGGGAATGCCGAGCACCTCGATCGCGTGGCGATCGGCCGCGCGGATGGCGGCGGTCGAATGGATCAAAATGGGTAGCGGCTGCATTGGCCGATTATCGCGTAGCTCACGGTCCTATACTCGACTGACTCCGATGAACGACCCGTCGCACCCGGAATTTGCGGCTGAACTCAAGGGCCTGGCACTGGCGCTCGGGTTCGACGCGGTCGGGATCGCCGGCATCGACCTCGCCGGGGACGAGGACCGGCTGCTCGAATGGTTGGCCGCGGGCTTCCACGGCGAGCTTCATTACATGGAGCGCTTCGGGGTCCGGCGGGCGCGTCCCGCCGCCATCAAGGCCGGGACGGTGAGGGTGATTTCGGTGCGCCTCGACTACTGGCCCGGATCGGCGCGGCCGGCAGGGGCAGTGCTCGAAGACCCCTTGCTCGGCTATGTCTCGCGTTACGCGCTCGGCCGGGACTACCACCGGCTGATGCGCATGCGGCTGCAACAGCTTGCCGACCAGCTCGGCCGGCGCATCGGTCCGTTTGGCTACCGGGTATTCGTCGATACGGGGCCCGTGCTCGAGAAACCCCTCGCCCGCAACGCAGGCCTCGGCTGGATCGGCAAGCACACCAACCTGATCGACAGCCATGCCGGGTCGTACTTCTTCCTCGGCGAGCTCTACACGGACCTCGAACTTCCGATCGACCCGCCGGCGAGCGGGCACTGCGGCAGCTGCGCCGCGTGCCTTCCGGCCTGCCCCACCGGCGCCATCGTCGCGCCCTACCGCCTCGATGCGCGACGCTGCATCTCGTACCTGACGATCGAGCTCAAGGGGACGATTCCCGAGGAGCTGCGCGCGCCGATCGGCAACCGGATCTACGGTTGCGACGACTGCCAGCTGGTCTGCCCGTGGAACAAGTTCGCGCGGGTCACGTCCGTGCCCGGATTCGAGCCGCGCCACGGCCTCGATGCCCCGCGGCTCACGAGTCTGTTCCGATGGTCCGCCGCCGAGTTCGATGCACACCTTCAGGGCAGCCCGATCCGGCGGATCGGCCACGAGCGGTGGCTGCGCAACGTCGCCGTGGCGCTCGGCAACGCGCCAGCGGCGCCGGGGGTACGCGAGGCGCTCGAGGCCCGCGCCGACCACCCGTCGGCGCTGGTGCGCGAGCACGTCGGCTGGGCGCTCGCGCAGCAGCGGCGGAAGGCGTCGAACAGCTGACGGCGACGGGGTGCAGGGCGCCCTTCGTGCGCACCACGCCTGCGCGGTTCAGCCGCGGAATGCGTTGAAGTAGTGGCGCCCGCGGCGCGGCCGGCTGATCTCGGCCGCCAGCTGCGCGAAGTGCGCGTCGTTGCCGATGAAGTCCACCTCGCCCGCGTTGACGATCAGCAGGGGCGCCGCGTCGTAGTGGTGGAAAAAGCGCGTGTAGGCGTCGACCACGCGCTCGAGGTATTCGCGCTCCATGCCCTGCTCGTAGCGGATGCCGCGTCGCGCGATCCGGTCCTGCAGCACATCGACCGGCGCCTGCAGGTAGACGACGAGGTCGGGCACGGCGGCATCGATGGCGAGCCGCTGGTATACCTGCTCGTAAAGGGCGTACTCCTCGTCGTCGAGAGTCACGCGCGCGAACAGCCGGTCCTTCTCGAGCAGAAAGTCGGCGACGCGGACCGGTGCGAACAGATCGCTCTGCTTGAGCTGCTGCAGCTGGCGGGTCCGCTGGAACAGGAAGTACAGCTGTGCGGGTAGCGCGCCGCTGCGCGGGTTGCGGTAGAAGCGCTCGAGGAACGGGTTCTCCTCGGCGCGCTCGAGCACGGGATCGGCGCCGCTCAGCGCCGCAAGGCGACGGGCGAGACTCGTCTTGCCGACGCCGATCGGTCCTTCGATCACGACGTAGCGGTGCGCAAAAGCGGCGGATGGCTGGGCGGGCGCGGTACTCACGCGTGGCAGATCACAGCGGGGACGGGGTGTCGCCGGCAACTGCGGCCCGGAGCGCGGCCACGCGGCCGCGACCCGGTATCCACAACTCGGGCGCTATGTCCGCCAGAGGATACAGGACGAACGCCCGCTCGTGCAGGCGCGGATGCGGCAGCTCGAGCGCCGGCGAGCGCATGGTCTGCGTGCCATACACCAGCAGATCCAGATCGATGCGGCGCGGTCCGAACCGCACCGGCGGGGGGCGTTTGCCGAGCCGCAGCTCGAGCGCCCGCAGCTCCCGGTGCAGCGCCTCGGCGTCGAGCCGCGTCAGCAGCGCGGCCGCCGCGTTGACGAAGTCGGGCTGGTCCTGGAAGCCGACGGGGCGCGAGCGGTAGCGGGGCGAGACGGCGATGAGCACGCTCGCAGGCAGCAGCGCCAGAGCCGCCACTGCTGCATCGAGCTGCCGCGGCGGGTCGTCGAGGTTGCTGCCGAGCCCGATGAACGCCGGCGTCCACCACGACCCAGCGTCCATGCTAGCCGGGCGGATGCTCGGCGCCGCCGCGCGGGCGGCGGCGACGGCGGCGGCGGCGCCCGGGCGGTGGCGCCTCGCCGCCCTCCGGCGGGGCCAGCGCGGCGATGCGCTCGGCGCGCTCCTCGGCGCTGACAGTCTGGATCTCGGTCCACCAGTCGGCGAGCTCGCGCGGCACCGCCGCCGCGTCCGCCCGCAGCACGAACAGGTCGTAGGCCGCCCTGAAGCGCGGGTGATGCAGCAGCGCGAGTGCCCGGCGTCCGTCGCGCCGCTCGAAACGCGACTGCAGCGCCAGCATCTCGCGCAGGGGCAGCGTGAACCGCTTCGGTACCGCGACCCGGCGCACCTGCACGGCGACGACGGCGTCCGTCGCCTCGGCGAGCGCCTGGACCGGCGGGATGCCGGCCGCGCGGCGCTCGGCTGCAATCCGCATGATCGGCCCGTACAGCAGCACTGCGAACAGGAACGTCGGCGTCACCGAGCGATCCGCATGCACGCGGGCGTCGGTCCCGGCGAGCCCGAGCGCCAGTACGCGCGCCGCCTCCCCGTCCGGCTCGCGCGCCAGTTCCTCAGCGAGCGCCGGCACAAGGTGCGGCAGCAGGTCGAATTCACGGAGCCGCTCGAATCCCGCGACCCCATGGCCGCTGAGGAACAGCTTCGTGCATTCGTCGAACAGGCGCGCGGCGGGCACGCTGGCCAGCAGTGGTGCGAGCGCGCGCATCGGCGCGCGCGTATCGGGGTGCAGCTGAAAACCGAGCTTGGCCGCGAAACGCGCCGCCCGCAGCAGGCGCACTGGATCCTCGCGGTAGCGAAGCTCGGGGTCACCGATCAGCCGCAGCACCCGCGCGCTGACGTCCTCGAAACCACCGACGTAGTCCCACACGGAGAAATCGGCGATGTTGTAGTAAAGCGCGTTGGCGGTGAAATCGCGGCGCCAGACGTCGGCGTCAATCGTGCCGTACAGGTTGTCGCGCAGGATGCGGCCGGCGTCGTCGTGGGCCCGCGCGTCGTCGACCTCGCGGTGGTCCTCGTCGTCGACCTCCTCCGGCGCCGTCGCCGCGCGAAAGGTCGCGACCTCGATGATCTCATCGCCGAAGTGCACGTGCGCGAGCCGGAAGCGCCGCCCGATCAGCCGGCAATTGCGGAACACGCGCCGGATCTCCTCGGGCAGCGCATTGGTCGCCACGTCGAAGTCTTTGGGCCGGATTCCGAGCAGCAGGTCGCGGACGCTGCCGCCCACCAGGAACGCCTGGTAACCGGCATCCTTCAGTCGGTACAGGACTTTGAGGGCCTGCGGCGAGATGTCGGCGCGCGAGATGGAGTGTGCCGCGCGCGGAATGATGACCGGGTCCGCTGGGCGCTCAGCGTGCGGCCCGCGCGTGACCGCGGTGGACGGGTTAGGCAGAAGAGGGTCTCGCTTGTGGTGCGATGTTCGCGCCGTATAATAACAGGCTAACGTCAGCCGGCGCCTCCCGGCCCCGGCCCCAACGCTCCCATCGTCTAGAGGCCCAGGACACAGCCCTCTCAAGGCTGGTACGAGGGTTCGAATCCCTCTGGGAG
>Ga0181521_10000683_pt1 | contig 42057 bp, 33 predicted proteins | sample PEATcosm2014_Bin_32_FD_119764 | JGI IMG/M metagenome (GOLD analysis project Ga0181521, IMG submission 119764) | Peatland microbial communities from MTU Mesocosm Facility, Houghton, MI, USA - PEATcosm2014_Bin02_60_metaG | ecosystem: Environmental > Terrestrial > Soil > Wetlands > Peat | place...
CCGAGGTCCGTAATATTCTCTGCGACGGCAGGGGTGGCCGACACTTTGTAGCTGACTGCAATTCGTTCCAGCGACACCGTGTTGTCAAACTGGGTAATCCCAATAAGCAGGGCGGAGCGATCCCCGTACATCAGCGGCTGACCGGTTGACCACTTTGTCTTCGCCCGGATGAGGGTGCATTCGTCGTTTGTTCCCAGCGCGGCCCTCTTGACGTGGAAAACATACCAATTGCTGACAACCAGCGAATAAGTCGCGTCGCTGTTGACATGCCATTTAGCGACATGGAAGAGATAGGCCTGACGGGACTTGGAGCAGAAGCTTGCGTCGCTTGGCTCGCCGGTTCGCTTGGCTTCTGCCGTCGCCCACGCCTGAAGGTACCATTTGATCTCGACGATCAAAGCATTGGAAGTCTCTAAGACCTTCACGTTCTTGAAGGAGTTGAGCGCATCTGCAATGTCTGGGCTAAACGGGCTGGCCGGGTAGGCCCGGACGACGATGTTCTTGCCCTCGACAAGAGTTGACTGCGCATAGGATGGAGTTGAGGCTGCTATGGCAGCGGCAGCCAACATGGCCAAGGTGGCGCGGCGAATACGGAGAGACATACCATCCTCCTAGAGCAGGTATTTGTGTTAAAGCACATCCAAAGCGACATCAGCAGGGTGGCGGCCCGATTTGCTTGTTGCATTCCGACGGAGACGGCGGTTCCCGCTGTGAAGTTAGCCCGAAAAACAGCGCGAATGTGGCTCGACGGTCCAATAACTAGTTTCTGCGTCATCTGCAACGCAATGCCCTGTCCGTAGAACGGCGGGAATGCCATCGGGACACGGCTTCGGCCAATGTCCCCGACAGTCTTTGGAAAAAATCGCGGCCGCTGTCTTGCGGCGAGGCTCCTTCTCCTGCGGGAGCCATACACGGTGACCGGCCTTCTGTAACAACTTTTTCAGACTGCGGTTGAACAGAAGCTCAGCGGCAGTAAACAGTGGGCCCGCTAGGTATATCTTCATTTTCTCTGGTCCCCCTTCCTTTAGGGCTTTGACTCCTCGGTCGCGGGGGGAAAGAACATCTTCCAGTTCAATGCGTAGTCGAGCACGGTCCTCAAGCTTGCAATGATGACTAGATGTAACGGCTTGTATCGATCCAGAAAAGACGTGCCTTGTATTGCCAACAGCAGCAACATCGTACCCAGATTTATGAACAGCCAATTCTGAACTCGGCCAAATGCTACTTTGTCCACCAACAACACAACGAACGCCCATAGGACTGTCAGATCCGAGCAGAATGATGTAAGCTGCGCCGAACGCGGCAGGGTCCGAAATCTGGAATGCGAGCCGAACCAAAAGTCCAGCTTCAATGAACAAGAGGAGAAAATCAAAAAGCAGGACCGGTGGGCGGGTAGGCCGGGTGAAGATGTAAGTGCCATCCAGGTGCCGGAGCGCACCGTGGTAGAAGGCCAGCAGAGTAGCGAGGAAAGGGATGAACCAGATCAGACTGACATGGTTCAGGCTCACAGTTCCGGACGACGACGTCACCACGGTCTTGCTGACCGCCGTGTACAGCGCAAGGGCCACCGCTGAGCCGTAGAGACGCTGCAAACTCTCGACAGAACGTTTCGTTCTCTCCGAATTAGGCATGGCCTCGACCGTAGGTGCAACCATAGCTCACCATTTATGCTGCAGCCTACAGCAGCAGGATGGATGTCAAGGAAAAATCTGAGTTTTGTTCCGGATTCAGAACAGGGACGGGGACGCGTGACTCGGCCAGCATTCCGCGTGACTATAGAACGCGAAGGCGTGCCAGCCGAGCCTCATTTGCGCGGGTGAGTGTCGGAGAGCCCCTTGTCAAAACCGGCCCCTCGGCTTCGCTCGGGGCAGGCCCATGGGGCGCCTCGGTCCTTCTTCGCGCAGCCCACCAAAAATTTTGCGCACAACCTCTTCCCCAACACATCTTTGGCAGAAGACACTAATGAAAATCGCCTTCATCGGAATCGGCGCCCTGGGAGGCTACTTTGGTGGCCGCCTGGCCAAAGCCGGCAACGAAGTTGTCTTTATCGCCCGCGGCGCCACGCTCGAAGCCCTGCGCAAGAACGGCCTGCGCGTGGAGAGCCCGCTCGGCGATTTTGCAATCCCGCAGGTGCATGCCACCGACGATCCTGCGAGCGTGGGACAAGTTGATGCCGTCTTCGTCACCACCAAGGCCGAGCAGGTGCCGCAGGTCGCGCCGCAGATCCGCGGCCTGATCGGGCCGGAGACTGTGGTTGTCCCGCTGCAGAACGGCGTGGAAGCCTACGACCAATTGGCGGCTGCGCTCGGTCCGGAGCACGTGCTGGGCGGCATGTGTCACGTCATCGCCTTTGTCACCGCGCCCGGAGTAATCCGCCACGGCGGATTGACTCCGGTGATCACCCTCGGGGAGTGGAACAACACGCGCACGCCGCGCCTGGAGAAGCTGGCGGCGTGCCTGAAGGCCACCGGGATGGAGGTGCGTGTCCCGGAGAACATTCAGGTGGCGCTGTGGGAGAAGTTTGAGTTCATCGCCTCGTTCGGCGGCGTGGGTGGAGTGACGCGGGCGCCCATCGGCGTGATCCGCAGCCTGCCCGAAACCCGATCGCTACTGGAGCGCGCGATGCGGGAGATCGTAGGCCTGGCGAACGCCTGCGGGATCCCGGTGCCTGATCAGTCCGTAGCCAGCACGCTGAAGTTCATCGACTCGCTGCCGCCCGACGGCACCGCCTCGATGCAGCGCGATGTCGTGGCCGGGCGGCCCTCGGAACTCGAAGCGCAGAGCGGGGCGATAGTCCGGCTGGGACGCGCCAGGAAGTTTCCCACCCCCGTCCACGAATTCATCTACCACGCGCTGCTGCCCGGCGAGCTGCGGGCCCGGGGCAAGGTTTCCTTTTGAGCGGCCCGCACCTCTGGGTCAGTGGCGAAGTGTGATCGGTCACGAACGGGTTCTTGCCGCTGTCCGCATGGTGCGAGCGATCACCATCGTCAAATCATCTTCTTGTTCACCTGATCTGAATTGTTCCACGGCCTGCTCCACCCTCTGCGCGATGGAGGCGGCATCAAGATTTCGGCTCTGGCACAGTACCTCCAGGAGACGCGTTTCCCCGAATTCCTTTCCCTCCTTGCCCGTGGCTTCCGTGATCCCGTCGCTATAGATACACAGGATGTCTCCTGATTCCAAATGAGCTTCCGCGACGGTGCACTCCCAGTCCCGGAACAATCCGATTACCGTGGCGGTGGCAGTCAGCCGCTCCACGCCGCCTTGGTGCAACAGCAGGGGTGGGTTATGCCCGCAATTGACGTAGCGCAGCGTTTGCGTAGCATCGTCGTAGCAACCAAAGAATAAAGTTGCATAGCTGTGGGTCTCGGTATGCTTGTAAAAATGGCGATTCACGGAAGCGAGCACTTGTGCCAAGTCCATGGCGCCGATATTCGTGTGGCTGCGGAGGCTCCCCTGCAAATTGGCCATCAACAGAGCGGCCGCGATTCCCTTGCCGGCGACATCGGCGAGCACGAATCCAACCATCCCCGAATCCATGTCGAGAAAATCGTAATAATCTCCCCCTACCGTACGCGTCTGGGTGCAGCGTCCGCTGTAATCGAGAGTCTGTAATAGAGGGAATTCCTGGGGCAGGAGTCTGGTCTGCACCGCACGCGCGACCGCAATTTCCTGGGGCGACGGTTCTTCTGCCGTTTGCCGCGACAGGTCCAATCCCCAGATATTTGCTTCCGGGGTCAGGCACGCGACGCCGGCCTGGCCCTCCGTAGCTTGACCCGGCGAGCCAATCCAGACTACCTGGAACGCGGCGTTTCGCCGGTCACAATCGATTTCAATAATCTCACCCAGGCTGAGCGGTTCCTCAAGACCAGCAAGCCCAGCAAGCCGCGCACCTGAGTTTGAGATATCCACAGTATGCGCAAGTTGGGGCTTCTGGTTCGTAGCCGGCCGGCGAATGTGAACCGGCAACTCTGCCTGGGTTCGTTTCTCTCGTCGCTTGGGTTTTTTGTGGACCGCCAGAGCGCTACGGCTAAATCTGGGCAACTGCTGCATACTTTGCAACAGGATGCGGCATTCGTTCTCGCTTGCAAATGGGCCCAGGCGAACCGCCCGTTCCATTTCTGCATGTGATTCGGTGGCGGGGGTACGCAGGCCTTCGAAGATGAACCACTCGCAGACGTCAGGCCCATGCTGGGTCGCGGCGATAGACTCACGACCGCGGCGCCCATCCCACCGTAACCCTGGAGCTGAGTTCACTTCCTCAGATGGCCGCGTATCCAGCGCCTCCCAGTCGGCGGGAGGGAAGTAAACACCCCAGAAGTTTTCTGGCCTTTCGAGTTCGATAGCGAATTCACCCGGGTGTGCTTCGTCAACATACGCCACCCGCGCTCGCTGTGAGCGCTGCCGTGAGCGGAGGGTGATGCGCACTTCCTTGCAGCGCAGGGAATGGCTGATGCGAATCTTGGCGCCATGTTTATTGACGCACAGAGTCTCGCCCTCGCTTTCGAATGGCCGACCGTCCTCGTCAATACCCGAGACCCTGACCGGGAGCGTCAGCAACACGCGCGTGCTCCGGCGACTGCGACCGCCTTCCGGCGCCAGCGCCGATTGCAAGGGTAAAGCCGTACTGATCAGATTGGCCATAGCTGCCTTCCTGATTTGGGAGGGGGGCTTTCACCGGGCACTGTCCATCTTCTCGTCATGCGTTGTTAACTCCTGACGGATGTTTGCAGCTGCCCGGCGGTACGGCATGAATCGCTCGAATCGAACCCTACGAGTGCGGTTCTCCGTAGTTTCTCGCCAAAATCGCCGGCGGCTAAAGGCTTACTGAAGTAGTACCCCTGGACTTCGTCGCAATTGTGTTCCCGCAGGAACACAATCTGCTGTTCGGTCTCCACGCCTTCAGCAATAGCCTTTAGATTAAGGCTCTGTGCCATGTTGATGATGGTGGCTGCGATGGCAGCGCCGTCCGAATCCGCAGTCATGGCTTGCACAAACGAACGATCGATTTTCAACTTGTAAACGGGAAACTGTCGCAGGTAGCTGAGGCTGGAATATCCCGTTCCGAAATCGTCAATGGACAGCTTTACCCCCCTCTCGTTTAATTTCCCCAGCACCGATAGCATTACATCTGAATTGGAGAGGAGCAAACTTTCCGTAAGCTCCAGTTCGAGGTATTGCGGGGGGAGGCCGGTTTCGTGCAGCACCTTTTCGATAACCTGGAGGAAGGACTCTTGGCGAAACTGGACCGCTGACACATTCACCGCAACGGGGAGTGCGGGAAGGCCTTCGTCTTGCCATTGCCGAGCCTGAGCGCAGGCGGTCCGGAGCACCCATTCGCCGATAGGAATGATCAGTCCGCTGTTCTCCGCGATCGGGATGAACGTGTTGGGTGGGACGAGGCCCAGCCTGGGGTGACGCCAGCGGAGCAGAGCCTCCGCCCCGATGATCTTTCCCGTCGCAAGGTCCACCTGCGGCTGATATACCAGGAAAAGTTCCTCCCTCTGTAATGCCAGTCGCAGGCTACTTTCCAGGGTCAGCCGCTCCACCGCCCGGCTGTTCATCTCCTGGCTGAAGAACTGGAAGTTGTTCCGCCCATTCTCCTTGGCGCAATACATGGCGGCATCCGCGTTCTTGATGAGGGCTTCGCCGTCGCGGCCGTGGTCGGGATATACGCTGATGCCGAGGCTGCAAGTAGGGCTGAGCAAATGGCCTTGAGCCATGAACTCCGTACTCATCGTCTTCATGAGGCGATCTGCGGCGACCGCCGCGCCGGCTACATCCTTGACGGCAGTCAGCACCACCACGAACTCGTCGCCGCCTAACCGGGCCACGGTGTCCTGTTCACGCGCCCATTTCTTGAGGCGCTCGGCGACCTCTTTCAACAGCAGGTCGCCCACCGAATGCCCCAGCGAGTCGTTAATAGTTTTGAAGCGATCCAGATCCAAAAACAATAAGGCAACTTTTTCTCCATGCCGGCGGGCGCCGGCCAGCGCTTTGGCTAGCCGATCCTGGAGCAGCGTCCGATTGGCCAAACCTGTGAGGGCATCGTAGTAGGCCAGATAGCGCACCTGCTCTTCCAACAGCTTCTGTTCCGTGATGTCCTCAACCGCCCCAATGTAGTACAGCACCTTGCCATCGGCACTGTGCAACGCACCCGCGCTCCCCCGGAGCCAGACCTTGCTGCCATCCTTGCGATAGGCTTGAAATTCACGTTTCTCAGTCTTGCCATGCTCGCGCAACTGGCGGCCGAATTCAAGGCGGCGACTGGGGTCCACATAAAGCTGACTGGGGTTGGTGACACCGGCAAGCATCTCTTCTGGGGAGTCATAGCCGAATATGCGTGCGAAGGCGGGATTCACATTCAGGTAGCGCCTCTCTGCCATGCGGTAGTAGCACATTCCGATACTGTTCTCTTCAAAGATGGTGCGGTATTGTTCCTCCGCTTCCCGCAACGCAAGTTCCGCTCGCTTGCGCTCAGTGACGTTATCAAAAGTAGCGACAAAGCATCCGTTTCCCGTACCGTAGGCAGAGATGGAAAACCATATTCCCAGGGCTTTAAGTTCGATCTCGAATCGCTCCGGCTCACCGGTCAGTGCCACTCGGCCATAGATCTCGAACAACTCTGGCTGCGACTCCTCGATCCCCGGGATAACCTCGGTAACTCTCTTGCCCACCACGTTTTCCAAGCCGGTCAACTTTGCAAATGCGTTGTTGACGGCGAGATAGATAAAATCTATCGGGCGGCCGTGGTCATCAAGCAGCATCTTGCAGTAGGCAAACCCCTCCAACATGTTTTCAAACAGCGAGCGATAACGGCTTTCGCTTTCTACGAGCGCCTCCTGCGCTCGCCTGCGTTCGGTGATGTCCTGCACCGTGCCTTCATGGCGCACCACCTTGCCCTCCGGCCCGCGCACGGCGCGCACGTTCGACAGAAACCACTTCTTGCTGCCGTCACGCCGGTAGACTTCCACCTCCACATTGTGCGCGACGCCATTCTTCTCCAGCACGAGCGCCAGGTTTTTCAACTGCGCCGGATTCACAAAAAGCTGGCGTCCGGCGGTGGAAACTTCCGACATGAGCTGTGCGGGTGAATCGTAACCGTGCATCGCAGCCATGGCCGGGTTGGCGCTGATGATGCGCCCATCCGGCGTCGCTTGGAAGATCCCGATAACAGCGTCCTCGACGATGGCACGGTACTTTTCCTGGGCGTGCAACAACGCTTGCCCGATCGCCTGGCGCGAGGTGATGTCCTGTTTGATGGCCACAAAGTGGGTGATCTCACCACTTTCAGCGTGCACCGGGGTGATGGTCATCTCTTCTTCATAAAGGCTTCCGTCTTTCCGCCGGTTGGTGACCTCGCCGTGCCAAACCTCCCCGGAGGTAATGGTCGTCCAGAGATTCCGATAGAATGCGGCGTCATGCTTGCCGGAGTGGAGGATTCGTGGGTTCTGTCCCCTTACCTCTTCAGCAGGGTAGCCGGTCAGGTGCGTGAAGGCCGAGTTCACCCAGACTATTGTGCCGGTGATGTCGGTGATGACGATGGAGTTGGCCGCGGCTTCGAGCGCTGCCGCCTTCAAGTGAAGCCAGCCTTCCGCAGACCTGCGTTCCGCGATCTCGGCGGTCAGCCGTTGATTCGAGTCGGCGAGCGCCTGCGTGCGCCGCCCCACCCTTTGTTCGAGTTGCGCGTTGAGCTCGTATAGTTCGCGCTCGGCCTCAATACGCGTTTTCATTTCCTCGGTCATCTTGAGGGTTACGAAGAAGGCGATTGCTACGGCGACAATCACTGCAAGCACAATTAGAAACGTAACCAGACCACGGGTAATGGCGTAATGAGCCGTGCTCGCTTTGGCCGCCTTGTCCACCTGCTCCATTTGGAGCTGCATGAATTGGGTCCAGGCATCGTGATACTTGTATAAGGCCGGCGTCGTTTCCCGGACCATGATGGCGCGACCCTCTTCGTGGTTCCCTTCATTGAGAAACACATGCAACGCCCGCAGGTAGCTCGCGACATACGGCGTTCTCGCATCCTCAACCGCAGCCAGCAGACGTCTTTCTTCCGGTGAGTCACACTGACCTTCGATTTTCATTACCAATTCTGAAATCTTCTGCGTGTTCTCCGTCCGGCTGGCCAGCAGCGGGCCGATCAGTCGTTTGTCGTTCAGAAGAAATATCTCCATGGTGATACGACTGTTTCGATTCGAGTACGTCAGGGCTTCTCGCGCCAACCGCAGTTTGGCCCACCGCTTGCCGGCTACATCCTGCAGGGCCGCGTTGCTTTGGTCCATTCGACTAAGCCCCAGGCATCCAATCCCTATCAAAATGGCAACCAGGAGGCCGAAGGCCAGTCCTAATCTCATCCCAAGTTGTCGGCTGGTCAGGACGTGCAAGCTCACAGGCTGGGGAGAGCGCTTTCCCTTCCGGAGAACAATGCAGCTAACAACGGCAACGACCATCGTGGCGAACAGAATCGTGACGGTATGAGAAGTCCAGGCTGTGATTTTGGGATGGAGGACCTGCTTGGCTGCTTCAAAAACAAACATGATGCAGCCGGTAGCCATTGCCGCTCCTAGAGCACATACGCGGGCGCTCAACACGCGCGCCGGCGTTGATGCCTTCGGTTGGCATACTCCCGGGGCGGCATCAGCGCCCCTCTCCTTTGGTCCCGCCCACTGGTTGCTCACAACTCACTCCTGGGTCCACAGCTTGCCAGATCGGGGGAGGGCTGATCGGCGGTTGTAGCCCGTCGGCCGGACTGCAGGCGTTCTTCCGCCAGTTGCAGGACACCATTGGCATCCGCACCACGCGAATAAGCCGCCAGGCCAATCCGGAAATCCAGCTCGAAAGGGGCATTGGATTCCAAGTGCCAGGCATCAAGACGGTCCAGCATGCGCTTCCGCGCATAGCGCGCCTGTTGCTCGTTGGTCTCGGGCATGATCAACAGAAAACGGCTGACGTCGTACCGCAGCACGATGTCCGATCCCCGGAACGTGTCTTTCAGCAACTGCGCCGCTGCCATTAACATCTGGTCGCCCACCAACTCGCCCTTTTTCCTGATGATCTCCGCCCAGCTCGCAAGTTCAAGCAGCATGAAGGTGATCGTGTCCCCGTGGCGATTGGCACGATTGATTTCCCGTGGCAGGACCTGATCCAGGTAGCGAAGGTTAAAAGTTTGAGTCAGAGGGTCGATAAGTGACAGGCTCTGTAACTTCTCGCTGTAGATGAGCTCGCGTATCAACTCCTCGCGCGCCCTGGTGTAGCCATACCTTTTGTGGAGGACGTAGCCGGCGAAGATCACCATCAGCAGCACCAGGCCGGCGACCAGCTCCAGCGCGGAGTGCGACGCCTGGGTCCATAGGAGATTGGAGAACCCGAGCAGGAGAACTCCCGCCGCCAATACGAGAACGACGATAAATGTGAACAACCAAAGCTTAAGGTCCCGGCCCGAGATGGCCGCGACCTGGCCGTTGAGCTGTCTGGTGCGCGCTTGCCAGTCCTGATGATTCATGTAGCGCTCCCGTGTCTGAGAACAGGAGGCCCGTAAAGTGACGCGCTCCTGCGCTATTCAGTTTGTGGGATGGCCAGGAACGGGAACACGTACCAGCATGAGTGGTTGGCCGACCTCAACTGCACACGGCCCATTTTGGTGCGTCGGCCGCACAGTACACTGTGATCTAGATCACAGCGTACCCAAGATATCCGCACGAAAGGCCATACCGAAAATGTTACCGCAAGCGATTACTTGCGATTTTCCACCCTCATCCACGAATTCATCTACCACGCGCTGCTGCCCGGCGAGCTGCGCGCCCGGGGAAGGATTTCCTTTTGAGCCGGTTCCAGGTCAGGAACGGCATAAGGTTAGTAACCCTCCCCGATCGGCGCTCCAGGGCGTCTCGCGTTCTGGCATTGACCTTAACAAGGCTTGAGCCGGGAAGACAACGACCGCCCCAAAGCCGCGCTCCGTCCGGAGGTTCGGCGAATTGTTGCTTAGCCTGTTGCAACCTTACGGTGAGCCTCGGAGCGTTTCCAGGGTACGAAAGGCCCATTGCACCAACGTGACCACCGTAAATTGCGGGAGATAACCGTCGATTGTAGTAAAGTCAATGTCAATCCGTGCGGGCACGAAGGCTTGGGAAGCAGTGCCGCTAGTGCCGCTGCTGGGAGCCGATGCTCATATTTGAAGGGGAGGCGCAACATGAAGTTCAGAGTATGTCGATCTGCCGTTTCGGCGCTGTTACTGCTCTCGGTAGCTGTAGCGGTAGCCAACGCACAGAATTGCAGCACTTCGATCACCGCCTGTGGATGCACCGTTCACTCCTCGGGAACCTACACCGTAACCGCCAATCTTAGCGCGGCTCAGGGCCTGACCACTCAAGGCAATTGCCTTAACGTAACCGCCGACAACGTCAAGCTCTTAACCAATGGCTACAACATCACCGGGGCGGGAACCGGAACCGGTATCGGTATCTATCTGGAGTCGAGTGCGTCGAATATTTTCCTCTCTGCCGCGGGGCCCCAGGAAACGTATACCACCGTCAGCGGCTGGCAATACGGGCTGGAGAGCCAAGCGCACACCGTGACCGCGGAGGGCTTTTACTTCGAGGGCAACACCACGGGCCTCTGGCTGAGAGGGGCACAGAATAACAATTTCGGTTGCGTGGCCGCCTGGGACAACTCCGTGTACGGAGTGTGGATCCGGGGTGGCTCCGCCAATCAGATCGATTACGGCGCGGCCTGGGACAATGGAATTGCCGGGGTATACATCGGCTGCTCGGCCACCGGACCCAGCGGACCGGCGTGCACATCCGGAAACACCAGCAGCGGCAATTCTGTTTTCGAACTCTTATCCTTCACCGCCACGACACCAAATTACGGCCTGGTGGTGGAGACGGGCGGCCTGCAGAACAACCTGGTGGACAATGATTTCTCTGGCGACACCGTGGACGATCTTTTTGATGGCAACGCCAGCGCCACCGGTAATACGTGGCATGCGAATTTGTTCACCACTGCCAATCAGAGCTACATTCACTGAGAGCTGCAGGACAAGCCCTCAGGCGCAGCCTGATCGCGCTCGGCTGGCGCCGCTCCCTGGGAGCGGCGCCAGTTTCACGTTGGTACTTCGTTCCTGCGGAAGCAGCGGGCGCAGGGACGCCGCCTAGGCGCTTACCGAAACCCCGCTGGCGCCGGCGCCGCCTTGAGCCGCGGCCACTCCGTTGGTGGCGGCAAACTGCTGGAACTCCTGCTGCAACGAGCCGTAGGCCTGCTGCGCCGCCGACAGTTGGCCGGACTGCAGATCCTGGCCCAACTGCTGGAACATCTGGCTGATCGCATTCTGCTGGCTTCCGCCGCCCCCGTGATGATGGTGGTGGTGATGCACCCCCTGGCTCTGCGTCCCCTGGTTCTGGAAGTCCTGCTGAATGGTGGCATAGTCCTGCTGCGCCGCCGCGGTATTGCCGGATTTCAGATCGGTGGACAACTGGTTGAAGGCCTGGACGATGGGATCCGTGCTCTGCGCGGATGTAGTCGAATTAGCCTGCGGCCCCGACTGCTGCAACGTGGCAAAATCCGATTGCGCCGCGGAAAGATTGCCGGACTGCAGATCCTGGCCGAGTTGCTGGAACTCCTGCTGAAACTGCTGCATCCTGCCCTGTATGCTCTGCGGGTTGTAAGACGAAAGACTACTGCTGAAAATGCCTGCTACCGACATGCTGATTTCCTCCTGAGCGGAATCATGCCACCAGAGCCTATCGGCACTCTGGTGGCTAAACTTTAGTAGTCGCCGTTACTGCATAGGGCAAGTCCCATGCCAACAACGGACGACGACCCGCAGCCTCAAGGCCACGCATTTAGCGATAGTTAGCTCAAGCGGCCGGCGCTGGCTGTGGAAAAGGCCAAGCCACTGGGCAAAGGCTGCCCAGTCCAACCCGGCAAAGTTTGCCGATGAGGCCTATCCACAGCTTCGAAAGCAGAGCTGCGGCTGTATATTGAGGACGAGTTCAAGGAGTCCATTTTGGGAAGAAACCGCCTTCTGATTGCCGTGCTGCTGCTGAGCACCGGATGCCTGGCCCAGAGACTTCAGGGCGGAAAGCTTCGCACCTATTACATCGCGGCCGACGACGTCACCTGGGATTACACGCCGGGTGGGCGGACCCTGGCCGGTCTGCCGCACTTCGAGAGCAGTGATGAGGGCGTCGGCAAACAGCACCGCGTCTATCCCAAAGCGGTCTACCACGAGTACACCGACGGCGCCTTCAAGACCGCGAAGCCGCGTCCACCGGAATGGCAGCACCTGGGCATTCTGGGCCCGCTCATTCGCGCCGAAGTCGGCGACACCATCAAAGTCTTCTTCAAGAACAACACCAAGCGCTTCTGTACCATGCATCCCCACGGCCTGGCCTACGACAAGAATTCCGAAGGCGCGTCCTACAACGACGGCACCAGCGGCGACGATAAAGCCGACGACGCCGTTCCCCCGGGCGGCAGCTACACCTATACCTGGACGGTTCCCGAGCGCGCCGGTCCCGGCCCCGGCGATCCCAGTTCGATCCTGTGGATGTACCACTCCCACTTCAACGAACCCAAGGATGTGAACACGGGATTGATAGGACCGATCATCATCAGCGCCCGCGGTTCCACCAAACCCGATGGCACGCCCAAGGACGTGGACCGCGAGTTCGTCGCCGCCTTCGCCGTCTTCGATGAGACCGACAGTTGGTATTTCCACCCCGACCCGAAATGGCCGCGCAGCGAGGTGTCCATGCGGCTGCGAGACCCGGTCTTCCGCGAGCTCAACGCCGCCTATTCCATCAATGGCCTGCTGGAAGGCAACCTGCCGGGCCTGACCATGAAAAAAGGCGAGCGGGTGCGCTGGTATCTGTTCGCCAGCGCCAACGAGGATGACGTCCACACCGTGCACTGGCACGGCCAGACGGCGGTGGTGATGCACATGCGCACCGATGCCGTCCCGCTAACGCCGATGAGCATGGCGGTGGCCGACATGGTGCCCGACAAGGTGGGAACCTGGCTGCTGCACTGCCACGTCAACGATCATCTGAAGGGCGGCATGGTGGCGTTGTTCACGGTCACGCCGTAGTGGCACCAGATCCGAGTGCTCTCACTCGATACCCCACTCCTTCAGCTCAGCAGGCGTCATCGGATCAAAGGCCGAGGGCCTGATGGAAAGCTGCCCCTTGAACTTGCCGGGAACCCGCCGCTTGCGGCCGCGCCCGATGGCCACCAGTTTGGCGACCGGCGTCCCGCCGCGCGCAATTATGACCTCTTTGCCCTTCTCTGCCTCTGCGAGGAGCCGCGACAGGCTGGTCTTGGCTTGATGCACCGTGTACATGTTAGCTAATCATAGACCGTGTCAAGGGTAGGGCGGGGCAGTTTTCACACGAGCAAAAGAGGTTCGGGGGGACCACCCGCCCAGTCCGGTCCTACGTAAGCCTACTGGTCGGGCTGAACCAGCGCTAGAATCCACCCATGGAAACTAATACTAACCAAAACGGCGTATCCGTATATGGGTTTGCGGATGAAGCGACGAATTTTGACCGTCGGCATCCGTTATGGCAGGAGCGAATGCCCCGACTCGCCCACGCCATCGACTTGGCGTTTACCCGAACACAGACGATGAACAACCCGAAGATAAGTTCGTGTATTTCTACGGCACGTTGCTGGCGGAAGACTTCATGGAAATTTTTCTCGTGGCCGCGAATGGGTACGGAGTAGCAGCCATGAAGCTGCTGCGTTCCATGTACGAGCATACCGTCACGCTCCGTTACCTTCATGATCACCCGGACGAGGTAGGCTCTTTCGTGGATTATGACGCCGTTCAGCAGTACAAGCAGATGAGGCCAATCATGGAGACGTTCGGCAAGGACGCACTCCCACCGGAAATAGTGGCGGATGTAGAACGAAGGTACGCAGAGGTGAAAGAACAGTTCATCGTCAAGGCGTGCGACTGCGGAGCAAAGCGGGTGAACCACACTTGGAACAAGTTGGACTTCGTAGCGATGGCGAAGAAAACCGGAGCTATCGGTACCCTCATCGTTCCCGGCTACTTCTGGCCATTACGCCACGCCCACAGTACCTTCCGAGCGATAACAGACAGGTTGGAAAAAGTGGATGGGCGTTTGGGATTCAAGCGCCACTCGCAGCCAGAACTTGCTGACCAAGCTCTCGCATTGGCGCATAACTGCGTTTTGGCAATGCTGGAGGTTCAGAACGAGCGTTTCAAGATTGAGGGACTGGGCGCAGAAATACAGGGCTGCGTGCGTGATTGGGCAGAGATTTGGGCCCGGACTCGCCAATCCCGGCTTGATGGAAGTACATGTCCACCAATCAACGGATAGCGCAAGGCATATGCTGTTCAATTCTTGCCTGTTCTGCCTGAAATTTCGAGGATCTTGTCCCGGTAGGCGGGGTGCCCCAGACGTGTGTGCACGTCTGGGATAGATCTATCCCATCAGCGATAGATTTCCCTGCGGTGTCCGACGCGCAGAACCAGCACGAGCAGGCGGTCATCTTCGATCTTGCAGATGAGCCGGTGGTCACCCACGCGGTATTTCCAGAGTTCCCCAAACCGGGGCCCCTGCAAGGCCTGTCCGATGCTGCGCGGGTTATCCAGCTTGGCTACGCGCTGGTAAAGGAACTTCAGGATGCGCTTGCGGTGCTGCGCGTCGAGTTTGCCCAGTTCCCGGTCGGCTTCCTCGGACAGTTCAACCGCCCACGCCATGACGTTTGATTGCGTCTTTCAACGGAATGGTGCGCGCCTTGCCGCTGCGGATACGCTCCAGGGCACGCTCGGCCAGATAGACGTCCTCGATCTCCTCGAGGTGCTGCAGGATGGCCTCGCGGACGTAGTAGGTCTTGGTGCGCCCGGTGCGCCGGGCCAGCTTCTCCAGGCGCTTTTCAATGGACTCCGGAAGCCGAATGGCTAGCATCACTCCTCGCTAGACAAGTATAGCACGCCTGTTTGTCGTTCCCGTTCGCCTCTGGCGTAATGGCGGAAGCGGCACGTGGCAGCCGCACTCTAACGGTTTCGTTGCCACTGATCGCGACAGTACGAGTGTCCTCGGCTGCGCTTTTTTCCTTGACGTCAGAGCACGGTCTTCGACTACGCTCAGGGCTCGAAGTCGCGCCCTGACACGTGATGTCCCACGAAAAAGCTCGCTCCGTCGAATCCAGTCCGCTCTACAACCCGGACCTCGCGCCGACCGATCCTTCGCGGCGCACCTGGGGGACGTACAACTTTGCCGCGCTGTGGGTCTCGATGGCCCACTGCATCCCGACCTACATGCTGGCCTCGGGGCTGATCGGCGCGGGGATGAGCTGGCGGCAGGCGCTCGCGACCATCCTGCTCGGCAACACCATCGTGCTGGCGCCGATCCTGCTCAACTCCCACCCGGGCACGAAGTACGGAATTCCCTTCCCCGTGTTTGCGCGGGCGGCATACGGCACTCGCGGTTCGAATCTTCCGGCGCTGATGCGAGCGCTGGTGGCCTGCGGATGGTTCGGCATCCAGGCGTGGATCGGCGGGCAGGCGCTGCACGTCTTCTTTCGTTCGCTGTGGCCGGGATGGGAGACCGCCATCCCCGGCAACTTCGGCGGCCACGCGCCCACCGAATGGATCGCTTTCCTCATCTTCTGGGCGCTGAACATCGTCGTTATCTACCGCGGCATGGACCTGCTGCGCAAAGTGGAGAACTGGGCGGCGCCGTTTGTGCTCGTCATGACGGCGCTGCTGGTGTGGTGGGCGCTGGGGCAAGCGCATGGGCTCGGTCCCATCCTGGCCCAGAAGGGCAAGTTCGCCACCTGGCACGACTTTTGGCCCGTCTTCGTGCCGTCGCTGACGGCCATGATCGGCTTCTGGGCGACCCTATCGCTGAACATGCCGGACTTCACGCGCTTCGGCCGCAGCCAGCGCGAGCAGGCCGTCGGGCAGGTGGTCGCGCTGCCGACGACGATGACCATCTTCGCCGCCATGGGCGTGATCATCACCAGCGCCAGCGCCATCATTTACGGCAAAGCTATCTGGGACCCGGTGGAGCTGGTGGGAAAGTTCACCCAGCCGTGGATCGTGGCGGTCTCGATGTTCACCGTGGTGGTGGCGACGCTCTCGGTCAACATCGCGGCCAACGTGGTGTCGCCGGCCAACGATTTCGCCAACGCCTTCCCGCGCTTCATCACCTTCCGGCGCGGAGGCCTGCTGACCGGACTGATCGGAATCGTGATGCAGCCCTGGAAGTTGCTGGCCGACCCCTCGGGCTACATCTTCAAGTGGCTGCTCGGCTATTCCGGCGGGCTGGGATCGATTGCGGGCGTGCTCATCGCCGACTACTGGCTGGTGCGCCGGCGGCGGCTCGAGGTTCAGGACCTATATCTCGAAGATGGTATTTACGGTGGATGGAACTGGCGCGGAGTGGCGGCCACGCTGCTGGGCTGTTTGGCGGCCTGGATCGGACTGGTGGCGCCCTCGCTGCGCTTCCTCTACGACTACTCGTGGTTTGTCGGATTCGGAGTGTCGTTCCTGGCCTACTGGCTGGCAGAAATGGGAAGCAAAACCTCCGCTGCGGAAGCCGGCGCTTCGGGATAGCGAAGGACCAACGCGAATCTGGCGGAGGAAATCATCCTGGCTTGATGTACCGTGTACGTGTTAGCCAACAATGGCAGATGAGGCGATGAATGATGCGGTGGCCCCTGGCAGTTGTTCTTTCGATCATGCTTATGACCATCACCGGTTTTGCTGCTGACGCTGGCGTGGAAGCTCGCCGCAAGCAACTGAAGTCCGCTCTCGATGACGAGTGGGAATACGGGCTGCGCACCCATCCTGAGTTTGCCACCTATGTGGGCGACAGCCGCTACAACGACAGGCTGAGCGATTATTCTCCCGAGGCGGTCGAACAAGACCTCAAGCATGCGCAGGAGGCGCTGAAGCGCATCGAGGCCATTGACACCAGCGGTTTCCCCGATCAGGAGAAGCTGAACCAGCAACTGGCGGTGCGCGAGCTGCGCGAGCAGATCGAGGGCACATCCCTCAAGAACTGGGAGATGCCGGTGAATCAGATGGGCGGCATCCATCTGGAATATGCCTCCATGCCGTCGCAACTGCCGTTCCGTACGGCGAAGGACTATGAAGACTACCTGGCGCGGCTGCATCAGATGCCGCGCGCCTTCGACCAGACCATCATCGTGATGCGCCTGGGCATGAAGGACCACATGATGCCGCCGCGCTATGTGCTGGAGAAGGTCGCCACGCAGGCCGAGGACATCGCCGGCAAACCGCCGGAAGCGAGCCCGTTCGCCCAGCCGGTTAAGAAGTTTCCCTCCGGCATTGCGGAAGCCGATCAGAAGCGGCTGCGCGAGGCAGTGCTGGCGGCGGTGAAGAACCAAGTCGGGCCCGCGTACGCGAAGTTCGCCAAGTTTGTGCGCGCCGAATATGCGCCCAAGGGCCGCACCGAGTACGGGGTGTGGGCGCTGCCCAACGGCGATGCCATTTATCGCTTCGACGTCCGGCAGATGACCACCACCGACCTGGGGCCAGACGAGATCCATCGCCTGGGCCTGAAGCAGGTGGAGGAGATCGAAGCCGAGATGCTGAAGATCGCCCGCCAGCAGGGCTTCAGCGACCTCAAGAGCTTCAACGCGCACATCCGCACCGACCGCAAGCTTTACGCCACTTCCGGCCAGCAGTTGCTCGATCTCTATCAGCACTACACCGACCAGATGTACGCCAAGCTGCCGCAACTGTTCGGGCACCTGCCGCAGAACAAGCTGGAGGTGGTGCCGATGGAGGACTTTCGCGCGCCCGATGAGGTGCCGGCCGATTACTCGCCGGGAGCGCCGCAATCGGGGCGGCCGGGGCGGATCAACGTCAACGAGTACGCTCCGGAGAAGCGGCTGCTGCTGAACGCGGAGGCGATCGCGTATCACGAGGGCATCCCCGGACACCATCTGCAATTCACCATCGCCGCGGAGCTGCCTGAGCTGCCGCCGTTCCGCAAGTATGCCGAGTTCACCGCCTACTCCGAAGGCTGGGCCTTTTACGCGGAGCGGCTGGCCAAGGAAGTCGGCTTCTACCAGGATCCCTACAGCGAGTACGGCCGGCTGGGGAACGAGATGTGGCGCGCGGTGCGGCTGGTGGTGGATACCAGCGTGCACTCCAAGCACTGGTCGCGCGACCAGATGCTGGACTTCTTCCGCCAGCACACCGCCATGGATGAGCAGAACATCGTGACCGAAGTGGACCGCTACATCGTGTGGCCCGGACAGGCGCTGGCGTACAAGCTGGGGCAGATGAAGATCATCGAGCTGCGCGAGCGAGCGCGCCAGCGGCTGGGCGAGCGCTTCGACATACGGACCTTCCACGACGCGGTGCTGGCCGAGGGGCCGCTGCCGCTGGATGTTCTGGAGAAGCGCATGGACCAGTGGATCGCGTGGCAGAGGCAGTAGGGCTGCCGGTATGGCCGGCCTCTGGGCCAGCCGCCCAAACTCTAGTATTCACGGCAGCATCTCAACAACAAGATTCTGTCCACGCGTTTTCTGGGCATGTACGAAGTCCTGCACATCGCGTAAAGACACTTCGATGACCTTGTGATGAGGGCTCTTGAGCCTCGTCAAAAACGCCATGGCACTGTCTTGAGTACTAAAGAGGACAAGCGCTAGTCGGTCGTGGTCCAGCTTCCGTGTCAATCCCGGAAACGTTGTGGCCTGCGAGGAGAAAACGATGGTGTAGGCAGAAACGACGTCCTGCAAGAATGCTTGAAGTCTTTCTTGAGTCAAGATGGGTTGGAACGCAACAAACTTATCCAAAGACCCAACGCGCCTCACGAAAAGAGGCTCCTCCACCCCCGCGCTGAGGGCTTGCTGCAGTGCCTCCACGACTCCATCTGCAACAAAAGCCCTTTCGGAAGTTATTTCAATCGCAACTATCTTGTCCGGATATTCCGTCTGGAGAGGATCTCTGTATTTCTTCTGATAGATCTCTTCCGCACGCAACAGCTTTTCATGATATCGAGTGTTCATGGCTGCCACCACATCACGACCACCGGCGGAAAAATAATGCCTGCTCCGCGATGGGCACGGTGCGGGCCGAGAGCGCTGCCAGTTGCGGCTCGCTCAAGGGCGTGAACTCGCGGGCGAGCTTGACGTTCTCTTCCAACTGCGCCACGTTGTCGCAGCCGATGATGACGGTGCTTACCGGCAGCGAGAGCACGTAGTACAGCGCATCCTTCATGGTGAGCGGCCCGGCCTGCGTCTTGCCGTGGGCATACGCTCCGACCGCGGGCCAGTTCGAAATCAGCCGTCCGCGCGAGGGAATCTTCATTCCGATGATGCCCATCTGCTTCTCCACCGCCAGCGGAAGCAGTTTCTCCTGGAAGCTGAGGTGATGTTTGTCGGCGGCGTTGACCGCCAGCAGGATCTGGTCGAAGGGGAAGCGGCGAAGGCATTCCATCAGCACTTCGGGGTCGGTGTGCCCGGTCACGCCCAGGTAGCGAACCATCTTCTGCTCGCGCGCCTGTTGCAGAGCTTCCAGCGCCCCGCCCTTGGCGAAGATACGGTCCACGTCATCCTGCGAATCGATGTGATGGAGCTGCCAGACGTCGAGGTGGTCGGTGTTGAGCAGCCGGAGCGATTCCTCGAGCAGACGCAGCGAGCCGTCGCGGGTGCGGTCGTGGGTCTTGCTGGCCAGGTAGACCTGGTTGCGGCGCCGCTTCATCACCTGTCCGATGTAGCGCTGGCTCCAGCGCTTGCCGCCGCCGTACATCGCCGCGGTGTCGATGTAGTTGACGCCCAGATCGAGCGCCCGCTCGACGATGGCCACGGCTGCGGCTTCGTTGTCCGGCTGCTCGATGGCCGCCTGGCCGCCCAGGCTGAAGAGGCCGGCGCGATATCCGGTGCGTCCCAGGTTGCGCGTGGGCATGGCGTCCGGAGTGGCGGGATTCGCGGGCAGCGGCGGCAGCGCGGACGCCGTCCGGCTCAGCAGACCGCCGGCCACCAGTCCGGCGGTGGCCACTCCGGTTTGCTTCAGGAAGTTGCGGCGCGAGGAGGCGGGTTTCTTGGAATCGTCTTTCATAGCGCACCCGTTACCAGATTTTAGACGCTCGAGTCAGGGATTGGTATCACCCTGCGGAAAGTGAGTCGCCAACGAAGCCCCTCAGGCCCCAACCCACTCCATCATGGCCGCGGCCCATGAATAGCCCACGCCGAAACCAACCAGGGCAAGATTGTGGCCCGGCTGGATGTGTCCGCGGCACTGCGCCTTCTCCAGCGCAATCGGGATGGTGGAGGAAACGGTGTTGGCCGTGTCCTCCAGATCGACCCAGAATTTTTCCTCCGGGATGGGAGTTCGTGCGCGCAGCCGGTCGAGCATGAATTTGTTGGCCTGGTGAAAGATGAAGCGGTCCACCTGCTCCACGCGCCGGCCGCTCTTCTGGAGCAGTTGCTCCAGCAGCTTGGGAACGGTCTCCACCGTAAACCGGTAAACCTCGGGGCCGTTCATGTAAAGGTTGCGCTGGGAGCGCCAGTTGCCGCGGGCGTCCTCGGTTTCGACCGCCTGTTCGCAGCCCACACGCTGGCGCATGCCGCCGGCGGGCACGATCAGCTCGCCCGCGCCGCGGCCGTCGGTACCGAAGACGAACGGCCCGATCAGTTCTCTCTCCGACTCGACGGCGGTGAGCAGGGTAGCGGCGGCGCCATCGCCAAAGATGGTGCGCACGCTGCGGTCGCGGGGATTGATGAACTTGCTGTAAGTCTCGGCGGTGATGAGCAGGACGTTGGTGGCGTTGCCGGTCTCGATCAGGCTCTTGGCCAGCGACAGCCCATAGACGAAGCCGGAGCAGCCCTGGTTGAAATCCAGCGCGCCGCAATCCAGGCGCAGGCCGAGGCGGTCCTGGACCAGGCAGGCCGTGGTGGGCAGAAAGTAGTCCGGGCTCTGAGTGCAGAACAGGAGAAAATCGATGTCGGCGGGGGCGCAAGCACCTTTCGCGAACAGGCGCTGGGCCGCCGCTACTCCCAGGTCGGAAGAGCATTCATCAGGCGCGGCGATGCGGCGCACGGCGATGCCGGTCTTTTCCAGGATCTTCTGCGCGTCCCAGCCGCCCAGTTCCTGCGCCAGTTCTTGGTTGGTCAGCGCGCCGGCAGGAAGATAGGAAGCGACGGCCTTGAGCGCCGCCCGCCGCCGGGCTCCATCGCCATGGTGCATGGCTGAACTCCGCCTCTCAGACAAGACTCGCCATCGGCAATGGTACCCCTGCTCACCAATGTCGCGACCTGCGAAAACTCCCCTTCATATTACACATCTGGCCGGCGGGATTCGAGCCACGCTGAGGTTCTCCGGTGTAGCGGACAAAAGAAAGCCGCGGCGTGAAGTTGGCTCTTCATGCCGCGGTCGGGAAGTGTACCCCAAGGCTCTTGTCAGCTAAGCGTGCTGGACCTCCGCCTTGGCGCGAGCGCCTGCGGGCAGGGTGGCGAACTGCAGGCTGGCGATCGCCAATGCCGCGGACAACCGAAAATAGCGCTTGTAGGAGACGAAGGCCCCGGTCATCACCGGCAGCACCAGCAGCGGCGTTTGCCAGCCCACGTAATGACTCGCGGTAGCCGCGATGGCGGCGACGCCGGCGCTCAGGACGAAGTAGGAGAAAGTCAGCGCCAGCATCTCGCGCCACACCTTCACCAGGTTGAGGTTTTCGGTCAGCCCGATCACCGCCGCCACGGGCAGGGTGTCGGCCACCAGGAAGGCCACGCCCGCCAGCGCGATCAGCAGCGACTTGGCCGCCAGCGAGGGGATGGCTGCGCTGTAGCGGAACACCAGGTCCGCCGCCGCCACCGCCACCACCAGGGTCGAGATGTTGAATAGCGCCTGCACCGGTTTCACGCGCCAGCCTTTGGCCGGCAAGCCCTGGATGAAGGCGGAGAAGGCGGCGATCAATACTGTCTCGGGGAAGCTCAGCTCGGCCACCGCGATCAGGATGAACGGCAGGTTCACCGACATGTTGCTGTTCGTGCCCGGCAGCTTGATCTTCAGCCGGGAGGCGATCATGGCGATGATGAGGAAGGACAGGAACCGCACCGCATCCTTGCACTCCCACCGCATCAGCCCGCCCGCCAGGGCCGCCACTCCCGCCGCCGCCATCGCACCGATGAAGAGCTTTGCGCTTATGGTGATGTTTTTCATATGCGTCTCCTTTCGCTCTTCATCGCTGTTACTGATTGCAGTTGACGGCGCCGTTGCTGGCAACCGTGCAGTCGCCGGGATCGCCGGCGTTCATGCCCTGCATGGAGTTGCCCCATAGAATGCTGTTGCCCCACAGGATGCTGAAGCCAGAAGCGGTGCTGTTGCCCCACACCACCGAGTTGCCCCAGAGGATGGAGGAGGCGTTGAGGAACACGTTGTTGCCCCACACCACCGAGTTGCCCCACAGCACGCTGTTGCCCCAGAGAATCGAGTTGCCCCACAGCACCGAAGTGCTGGTGGGGACGGTCTGGGTGATGGTGACGGTGTGGTTGGAGGCGTTGTATACCGCGGTCGGCGAGAGGGCGTAGCCGCTGCCGGAGTCGCTGTTATTCAGCGCCGCCGCCACATCCAGGTACCCAGCGCCGTAGGTGAAGATGTCGGCCTGGTTGTTGTAGACGTTGCTCAGATAGTCGGCGGAGTAGCTGTAGGTCTGGTAGTTCTTGTAGGCTGACTTCATCAGCCGGGCCTTCACCACGTTGGGAGTCAGCGAGGGGTTCTTCTGCAGCATCAGCGCGGCCGCGCCCGAAACCAGCGGGGTGGCCATGCTGGTGCCGCTCAAGGTGAAGTACCTGGGACTGCCGTACTGCGAGCCGCAGGAGGTGGCGCTGGTGGAGGCGGCGCTGCTGTTGCACGGAAACACGTCGAAGCTGGGGTAGCCATTCACCAGGGTAGTGTTGGGTGCGAGCAGCGAAACCACTTTATTGCCGGGAGCCACGAGGTCGGGTTTGACGATGTGGTCGAACAGGGTCGGGCCCTTGGAGCTGTAGCTGGCGATGGCATCGTTGGCGCGATTGAAGCTCTGGTCATCCAGCGCGCCCACGGTGATCACATAGGGATCGTTGCCGGGAGCGCCGATGGTGCCATAGCCGTGGGTGTTCAGGGAGTTGTCGCGCCCGTCGTTGCCCGCCGCCACCACTACCACGATGCCGGCGTTCCACGCCTGCTCCACCGCCTGGCACAGCGGGTCGACGGTGTAGCTCTCGAAGACGCCGCGGCCCAGCGACAGGTTCAACACTCGGATGTTGTACTTGCTCTTCAGCGCGATGGCCTGGCTGATGGCGGCAATCACGCCGCTATCGGTGCCGTTGCCGTTGGCATCCAGCACGCGCAGGTTGATGATGCTGGCGTTGGGAGCTACTCCGGTGTACTGGTACGGGTAGTTGCTTTGCGAGCTCTGCGCATCGCCGGCGGCCAGTCCGGCCACGTGGGTACCATGACCATAGGCGTCCGCGGTGCTGCTGTTGCCGAGAACGAAGCTCTGGCTGTACACCACCCGCGAATTGTTAGCGCCGAACACGTTGAGGTCGGGATGGGCGTAGAGGCCGCTGTCCACGATCGCGATGCCCACGCCGGTGCCGTCATAGCCGTAGCTCTGGGCGATGTCGGTATTGATGATCTCCCGGGGTGCGTCGAAGTTGGAGGTCAGCTTGACCGTGTGGTCCAGCGAGACGTGGGCCACATCGGCATCATCCAGCAGATCCCGAACCGCGGAGAGCGGCAGCGTGTAAGCCTCGGCCTTGATCACGCCGAGGTGGCGCTTCGACCAGCCCCCCCGGCTCGTCACCAGGTCCAGGTGTTTCTGCCGCGGCGTCACTTGATACTGCACGATGACATCGACCACGGTGGAAGGATCTAACCCCGCCAGCAACTGCTGCAGCGGCGGACTGGCCTTGTGCAGATCCGGTTTGCTCGTGGCAGAAGCGATCGGCGCCGCCGCCAGCATCAGGCAGGCCGCCAGCACCGCGACGACGCGCAAGCTCTTCGTGAACTCTGTCTGCTTTCTCATATGGGTCAAACTCCGCATAGCTATCTGCCTCGGTAAAAGCAGGCCAGGGGCCAACTCCAAAATTCGTCTAAGTTATTGAAAATAAATTAGAAACAGCGGAAGGCTAGGGCCGGCTCTGGGGACAACTTGGCGCAAGCCCATGGGCGCCTGCGCCAACTTGTCGCTGCCCCCGCGGGGATTGGCGGGGGATCGCCTGGCGGCGGCGGCGGTGCGGCGGGAAACCGCGGCCCGCCGCGGTTCCGGCCGGCGCTTCCCGCGCCCTCGCGTTCAGCCACCTTTGTAATGTGTACAGGCGGCTACATTCAGCGGATTGTTGAGGCCGGTCGCGCAGGCTCAGGACAAAATGTCTGCGGCGCCGGTGTGATTGCGACAGATTGTCGCCGTTGCCCACCGGCACGCCCGAACCAGAATGCTCAATCCGCTCAAAACGCTGGGGAATGGTCTGCTGGGCTGGCTCTCTCGATTGGCCTCCCGCTTGCCGATAAAGGTAGAGAGCAATCCCTCTATGCCGAAGAAAGCCCTAGCCTTCATTTTCCTGACGGCCACCCTGGGAGCGGCGGTGATGGCCGCCGGAGCGCTGCGCTGGGAATCGCACGACAGCTTGCGCTTCGCCTGCTATCTGGTGGTGGCGCTGCTGGCCTCCGGCTTGAAGGTGCAGTTGCCCGGCATCGACGGCACCATGTCGGTGAACTTCCTGTTTATCCTTATTGGCATCCTGGAATTGTCCTTGCCGGAAACCTTGCTGATCGGCTGCGCTTCCGGCCTGGTGCAGTGCCTGTGGAACACCCGCACCGCGCCCGCGCCCATCAAGGTAGTTTTCAACGTGTTCAGCATGATGGCGCCGGCCATCGCGCTCTCAGCTTTCGCCTATCACCGGCTGGCCCCGGTGCTGCACAACAGCGTGCCCCTGCTGCTAATCGCCGCCGCCTGCGCCTACTTCCTAAGCAACACCATCCCGGTGGCCATCGTGATCTCGCTCACCGAGGGCAAGCCCTTCCGCAAGATCTGGGCGGAGTGCTACTTCTGGTCGTTCCCCTACTACCTGGTGGGAGCCGCCATCGCCGGACTGGTGAGCGCGCTGAACCGCTGGATCGGCTGGCAGACCTCGCTGCTGGTGCTCCCCATCATGTACTGGATCTACCGCTCCTATCGTCTGTATCTGGGGCGGCTGCACGATGAGAAGCGGCACGTGGAAGAGATGGCCGGCCTGCACCTGCGCACCATCGAAGCCCTGGCCCTGGCCATCGAAGCCAAGGACACCACCACCCACGACCACCTGCAACGGGTGCGGGTGTATGCGCTGGAGATCGCCAAGGAACTGGCGCTGAACGAGGCGGAGATCGAGGCGCTGCGCGCCGCCGCCCTGCTGCACGACATCGGCAAGCTGGCCGTGCCCGAGCACATCATCAACAAGCCCGGCCGCCTGACCCCGGAAGAATTCGAAAAGATGAAGATCCACCCGGTGGTGGGGGCGGAGATTCTCAAGCACGTTGGCTTTCCCTATCCGGTGGTGCCCATCGTGCGCTCCCATCACGAGAAGTGGAATGGCAGCGGCTACCCCGACGGGCTGCGGGGCATCGAGATTCCCATGGGGGCGCGCATCCTCGCCGCCGTGGATTGCCTGGACGCGCTGGCCTCCGACCGCCAGTATCGCCGCGCCCTGCCCCTGGATCAGGCCATGGAGCACGTGGCCCGCGCCGCCGGCACCGAGTTCGACCCCCAGGTGGTGGACGTGCTGAAGCGGCGTTATATCGAGCTGGAGCGCCTGGCCCAGGCCACCTCCGCCGAACCCATGCAGCCCCGGCTGTCCACCGACCTCAAGATCGAGCGTGGTCTGGAGCCCTCCGCCGGCTTTGAGCGCATGGCCCCGGCGGCCTCGGCCACCGATTCCGAAAGCTTCCTCACCTCCATCGCCGCCGCCCGCCAGGAAGCGCAGACCCTGTTCGAGCTCAGCCACGACCTGGGCAGCACGCTCAGCCTGGATGAAACTTTGTCGCTGCTCTCGGTGCGGCTGAAGAAGCTGGTGCCCTATGATTCGGTCGCCATCTACATCTGCCGCGGCGACAACCTGATGCCGCAGTACGTGAGCGGCGACAACTTCCGCCTCTTCTCCGCGCTGGAGATCCCCATGGGGCAGGGCTTGTCGGGATGGGTGGCGCAGAACCACAAGCCCATCGTCAACGGCAATCCTTCGGTCGAGCCCGGCTACCTCAACGACGACACCAAGTTCAGCACCCTGCGCTCGGCCCTGGCGGTGCCGCTGGAAGGCGTGGCGGGAGTGGTGGGGGTGCTGGCGCTCTACAAGGCGGAGCGCGACGCCTTCACCAACGACCACCTGCGGGTGCTGCTGGCCATCGCCTCCAAGGTCGGCATCTGCATCGAGAACGCCTTGAAGTACCAGCAGGCGGAGAGCTCCGCCACCACCGACTATCTCACCGGCCTGCCCAACGCCCGCTCCCTGTTCCTACACCTGGACCGCGAGCTGGCGCGCTGCAAACGCAGCCATACCCCGCTGGCGGTGATGGTCTGCGACCTGGACGGCTTCAAGCAGATCAACGACCGCTTCGGCCACCTGGAAGGCAACAAAGTGCTGCGCATCTTCGCCGACTTCATGAAAGCGGTCTGCCGCGAGTATGACTACGTGGCCCGCATGGGCGGCGACGAGTTCGTGATCGTGGCTCCCGGAATGACGCCCAAGGCGGCCGAAGAAAAAGGCGCACACCTGCTGACCCTGGCCCGTGAAGCCGGCCGCCAGGTCTGCGGCCACGATTTCCTCTCGGTCAGCTTCGGCTGCGCCTTCTATCCCGAGGCCGGCTCCGACGCCGAGCAGTTGCTCAGCGAAGCCGACCGCCGCATGTACGTCGTCAAGCAGGCTCAACACGAACGCGCCGAGCGCATGCACGCCGGCTCGGCCTCCCCCGCAGCGGTGAATTAAGGGGTTTGATGCAGAAGATTGTCCAGCACCTGGCAGCGATGGCAGCGGTTGTGCTCGTGGGCGGACTGCTCTCGGCCACGCTGGTGCGTCTGGCGCCCGGTTTCGGGGTGGACGAGCAGCAACTGGACGCCCGCCTCAGTTCGGAGAGCGTGCAGGCCCTGCGCCAGGCCCGCGCCGGCGACCGCAACCTCGCCCGCTTCTATCTGCACTACCTGGGACGCGCTCTGCGCGGCGATCTCGGCGAGTCCCGCACCCTGAATCGTCCGGTGCGCGAGCTGCTCGCCCAGCGGTTGCCGGTGACCGCGCGCCTGGTCGGACTGGGACTGCTCGCCGGCTGGTTCTGCGCGGTGCTGCTGGCGCTGGGCGCCACGATGGCCCGGCGCGCCGCCTGCGACCTGGCCGCCACCCTGCTGGGCGCAATCTTCCTCTCCGTGCCCGCGGCGGTGCTGGCCTTGCTTTTCGTCTTCGCCAACGCCCCCGCCTGCCTGGTGATCGCGCTGGTGGTTTTTCCCAAGGTGTTCTCCTACACCCGCAACCTGCTGGCCCAAAGCTATGACTCGCCGCACCTGGTGACCGCCTACGCCAAGGGCGTGGGTCCGCTGCGGATTCTTCTGTGGCACGTGCTGCCGGTGGCGGGCGCGCAGTTGCTGGCGGTGGCGGGAATCTCGGTCAGCATCGCGCTGGGCGCGGCCATTCCGGTGGAAGCCCTGTGCGGCATTGCCGGCATCGGCCAGCTCGCGTGGCAAGCGGCCCTGGGCCGCGACCTGCCCTTGCTGGTGAATCTGACCGTGCTGGTCACCGTGATTACCCTGGCCGCGAACTGGGGATCGGAATTCGCGGGACAGAGTTTCAGGACGAGTGCAGCATGAGACGGGTTCGCCAATTCGCGTGGTTGCTGCTGGCGCTGGTGGTGCTGGCGTCGCTGGGAGCAGGACTATGGGCCCCGGCCGATTACGCGATGCAGTTTCGCGAGACGCCCAACTCTCCACCTTCGCACCAGCACCTGCTGGGCACCGACGAACTGGGACGCGACCGCTTCTCGCGCGTGCTCTATGGCACCCGGGTTTCGCTGCTGATGGCGCCGGCGGCCGCGTTGCTCTCCACCTTGCTGGCCACGCTGGTGGGCGGAATCGCCGGCTACCTCGGCGGATGGTGGGAGCGCGCCGCCATGGGCGCCACCGACCTGTTCCTTTCCATGCCCTGGTTGTTCCTGCTGCTGGCAGTGCGGGCCATGCTGCCGCTGAACATCGCGCCCATTACCTCGGTTGCAGTCACCTTCTTGCTGCTGGGATTGCTGGGATGGGCGGCTTCGGCGCGCGTGCTTTGTGCCGGCGTCCGCGGCTTGCGCGATTCCGATTTCGTCTTGCAGGCGCGCGCCTCCGGGCTGCGCGGGCCGCGCCTGCTGGCCATCCACGTGCTGCCCAACCTCAAGCCGGTGCTGCTGGCGCAGTTCTGGATTTCGATTCCCGTCTTCATCATCAGCGAGGCCAATCTCGGCATCCTCGGACTCGGCGTCTCCGAACCGCTGCCTTCCTGGGGCAGCCTGTTGCGTGAGCTGGAGAGCTTCACCAGCTTCGGCTTCGAGGCCTGGAAGCTGGCGCCCCTGGTGCTGCTGGTGCTGGTGGTGAGCAGTTTCCAGATCATCCTTTCTCGTGACGAGGTGTATGCATGAAGCGGCGTGCAGTGCGGCCAATTCAGATGAGCTGTAGCCATTCGATTGTCATGCTGAGCGAGTGCGGGCCGCTTTTGCCCGCACGAGTCGAAGCACCCCTGCCTTCAGGACGTCTTTCAAGTAGGGGTCCTTCGACTCGCGCGCCAAAGCTTGCTCTGAGCGAAATCGAAGGGGCGGGCGCGCTCGCTCAGGATGACAACACTGGGAGAAACAACTTTTGCAGAACGGCGCTGGTTCTCGGTTTATTCCTCCTCTTCTCGCTCGCGGCTCTCGCCCAGTCCGGCGGGGAGCTGAAGTTCTACCTGCACTCCGACCCCAAGACCTTCGACCCGCTGGCGGTGGCTGACGACGCTTCCGAGACCATCCGCTACCTGACCGGCGGGGTGCTGCTGCGGGTCAACCGGCGCACGCAGCAGGCCGAGCCCGAGCTGGCCACCGCGTGGACCATCGCGCGCGACGGCCGCAGCATCACCTTCAACTTGCGTGAGCACATTTATTACTCCGATGGCTCGCCGTTCTCCGCCGAGGATGTGGCCGCAACCATCGAGCGGCTGATGGACCCGGCGCTGCACTCGCCCACCGGCGACGCTTTTCGTTCCGGCTCCGGCGCCGTGCGCACGCGCGTGGATTCGCCCGCGCGCATCACCATCACTTTTCCCGCGCCGGTGGCGGGCATGGACAAGCTCTTCGACCAGGTGGCGATCGTCTCCTCGCGCTCGGCCAACAAGGAGCGCGCGGCCCTGGGACCGTTCTACGTGGCCGACTACAAGCCCGATTCCTACGTGCTCTTGAAGCGCAATCCCAACTACTGGCGGCACGATGCGGCGGGACGCCAACTGCCCTATCTCGACTCCGTGCGCCTGGGCATCCAGCCCAACCGCGATATCGAGATGATGAACTTCCGCCGCGGCGAGATCGACCTCATCAACTGGCTGGACAGCGAGTACTTCGACCGGCTGGCGTCGCAGTCGCCGGCGGTGGTACACGACGCCGGTCCCGGCCTTGATTCCGAGCAGATGTGGTTCAACCAGGCGCCCAACGCCCCCATTGCGGCGTACAAGCGCGCGTGGTTCCGCTCCACCAATTTCCGCGGCGCCGTCTCCGCGGCCATCAACCGCGCCGACCTCAGCCGCGTGGTCTATGGCGGACACGCCCAGCCCGCGGCCGGCCCGGTCTCGCCCGCCAACAAGTTCTGGTTCAACGCCAAGCTGCACGCCCCGGCTTACGATCCCACCGGCGCCCTGCGCCTGCTGCAGCAGGAGGGATTCCGTCTGGAAGGCGCTTCACTGCGTGACCGCGAAGGCCACGCCGTCGAGTTCTCCATCATCACCAACGCCGGCAACAAGGCGCGCGAGCGCATGGCCACCATGATCCAGCAGGACCTGGGGAAGATCGGCATCAACGTGCACGTGGTGACGCTCGATTTCGCCTCCCTGCTCGAGCGCATCACCGAGTCCTCCAACTATGAAGGCGCGCTGCTGGGCATGGTCAACACCGACCTCGATCCCAACGCGCAAATGAACATTTGGCTGAGTTCAGCGGAGAACCACCAGTGGAATCCCAGGCAAAAGTCGCCGGAGACCGCCTGGGAAGCCGAGATCGACCGCCTGATGAAGGAGCAGGCCGCCAGCCTCGAGCCCGCCAAACGCAAGCTGTGCTTCGACCGCGTGCAGGAGATCGCAGTGGAGCAGCAGCCGTTCCTCTACCTGGTCAACAAGAACGCGCTCTCGGCGGTGTCGGCCACCGTGGCTAACGCCAGCCCGGTGGTGCTGCGGCCGCAGACCTACTGGAACATCGAGACGCTCAGCCTCCGCCCCCAGATTGCGAGCAAGCATTGATTCTGCGTGACCAGCCATTTCTCTCCCTCTGCCTCACCGCCGGCTATCGCCACAAGCCGCCGGTGTTGCGCAATACGTTTCTGCAGATGAGGCGGGGAGAGGTGCTGGGCCTGGTCGGGCAGAGCGGTTCCGGGAAGAGCACGCTGGCGCTGGCCATCCTGCGGCTGCTGGAGCTGAAGGGCGGCAAGGCCACGGGCTGCGTCTATCTCCAGGGCCAGGACCTGATGAAGATGAAGCCGCGCGAGCTGCGCGCCGTGCGCGGCCAGCAGATCGGCCTGGTGCTGCAGAGTCCGCTCTCTTCGCTGAATCCGGCGCTGAGCATCCGCACCCAGTTGCGCGAGGCCTGGAGGGCGCACGTCCACGGACGCTCCTTGGACTGCGAGGCCAGCATCGCGGCGGCGATGACCAACGTCAGCCTGCCCAGCGATGACGATTTTCTCCGCCGCCATGCTTCGCAATTGAGCGTGGGACAGGCGCAGCGCGTGCTCATCGCCATGGCGGTGCTGCACCGCCCAGCGCTGCTGATCGCCGACGAGCCTACCAGCGCCCTCGACGTCATCACCCAGTCCGAGATCCTGAACCTGTTCGGGCGCCTCAACCGCGAGCTGGCCACCGCCATCCTGTATATCTCGCACGACCTGCTCTCGGTGGCCTCCATCTGCCACCGCATCGCCATCCTGCACGAGGGCGACATCGTCGAGTGCGGCAGCACGGAGAACATCCTGGAATCGCCGCAACACCCCTACACCCAAAAGCTGATCGCCGCCCTGCCGGCCATCCCATCCCGCGCACACCTGGTGTGTGATGGGAACCCCGGGCCGCAGCGGCCGGCGCCGGCCGGCGCCGTCACGGCGAATGTGGTGTGCGAGGATGCAACCGGAGTCGCAAGGCGGCGGTAGGAATCCCGCCGGAGGACACCAGAATCTGCTGGCGGGAGGTCCGGCTAGACCAACAGCTCGGGAATCTCCAGCCGCCCCTTGGCAAAGGCAGCCAGGAAGGCCTGCACCACCTTGGGATCGAATTCGGTCTGGGATCCCTGCTCGATGATCTTCTTAGCATCGAAGGTGGACATAGCTTTGCGATAGGGCCGGTCGCTGGTCAGCGAATCGTAAACGTCGGCCACGGAGAGGATGCGCGCCTCCAGCGGAATCTGCGCGCCCTTGGTGGGGTGATAGCCGGAGCCGTCGAACTTGTCGTGGTGCGAGAGGATGATAGGCAACACCCGGCGCAGGGAACCGCCCACCGGCTCCAGCATCTGGATGCCGGTTTCCACGTGGCGCTTGATCTCCTTGAACTCGTTCTCGCTGAGGCGGGCGGCCTTGTAGAGGATCTCGCGGCTGATATCGAGCTTGCCCACGTCATGCAGCAAGGCGGCGGCGCGAATGTCCTCGATCCGTTCCGAATTCAGCCCCATTTCGCCGGCCACGGCGGCCGCATAGATCGACACCCGGTAGGAATGGTTCTGGGTGTACTTGTCCTTGGAGATGAACTGCTGCAGGATCACCAGCACCCCGTGATAGGTCTGGCGCAGCTCGCGGATGTGTTGTTCCTTGCGCTCGTAGAGCGTTCCCGTGGAATAGGCGGTGATCACCAGCACCGCGCCCCAGATGGTGAGGTCATACCAGCGGTCTGCCAGCAGCGGGGCCGGCGTGGTGTGGCGCGCGAACATCAACGGGTTGTAATGCATGAGCAGCCCGATGATGGCGACGCTGGCCACCGCGGTCAGCGTGGCATGCCGCCGCCCGTAAAAGTACGCCGAGTACAGGGTGGGGAGGCCGTACAGGGTCAGCAGCATGCGGTGGCTGTCCACCAGAAGGTTCAGCACCGCCGCCATGACGAACAGCGAAAGCAATAGCCATAGCTCGCGGTTCACCGCTTGCAGTTGCTCCAGGCTCTCCGACTTTAGCCTGGTGAACAGCTCCGGAAAGGAAGTCCGTTGCGGAGCTGCCGCGACATACTCGGTTTCTTGTACTTGGTCCCGATACACAGGCACCGCCTGGGGAAGCAATCGTTTCCGGGCGCCTGAGCTTGAGGTCGTCCCGCTCCTCGCTTCAACATCCCCACCTTGATCATACTTTTCAAAACCGAACGCGGCGTATTACCAACGTGCTTACACGATGGTTCGGTACCTTAGTTTGGACGGGGGGGCGTTCGCGGTTGACAGTGCAAGGCAGATGGCCGATAAAGCAGTAAGGGCACCGCTCCGCCCGGGAAACTTCCGTGTGGAGGGCTGTTACGGGCATGCCGGAATCCACCTCTGCCGAGACTTCGCGCTACCAGATCCAGGGCTTTGAAGCCGTGGTTTGCAGCGAAGCCATGCACAAGCTGATGCAGATGGTGGAGCGGGTGGCCCGCAGCAGCGCCGCGGTGCTGATCATCGGCGAGACCGGCAGCGGCAAGGAGTTCGTCGCCCGCGCCATCCATCATAATTCCCTGCGCTGCAACAAGCCCTGGGTGGACCTGAACTGCGCCGCGCTTCCCGAAAACCTGGTGGAGAGCGAACTGTTCGGTTACGAGAAAGGCGCGTTCAGCGGCGCCGACACTCCCAAGCCCGGCCTGTTCGAGCTGGCCGACCACGGCACGCTGTTTCTCGACGAGATCGGCGAACTGGAGCCCAAGGTGCAGGTGAAGCTGCTGCGCGTGCTCGACGGCGTCACCTACTACCGGCTGGGCGGGAGCAAGAAGATTTCCGTGGACGTGCGCATCGTGGCCGCCACCAACCGCGACCTGGAAGAGCAGGTGCGCGCCGGCCGCTTCCGCAGCGACCTCTATCATCGCCTGGGACAATTCCAGCTCAAGGTGCCGCCCTTGCGCAGCCGGCCCGAGGACATCGTCGGCCTGGCCGAGGTTCTGCTCAAGCAGCACAAGCCGGAGATGCGCTTCTCCGACGACGCCCTGCACGCGCTGCTCGCCTATTCCTGGCCGGGCAACGTGCGAGAGCTGAAGAACATCGTGTTGCAGGCGGCCACCATGTCCGAGGATACCGAGATTCGCGCCGCCGACTTGCCCCCGGAGATCGGCGGGTCGCCGCGCGTCGAGGACGAAGTCCCCACCCGCGACCTGGCCGAGATCGAGCGCCAGACCATCGTCAAGGTGCTGGCCGGGACCAGCGGGCACCAGGGCCAGGCGGCGGAACAGCTCGGCATCTCCCGCCGCACCCTCAGCCGCAAGCTCAAGCAGTACAAGATCGACGCCGAGCGCCGCAGCTCGAATCCGCTGGGCCTGCTGGGCGGCGAACAGCAGAGCTACTTCCGCGCCGCGCTCGATGTGCCGGTCGCCATCCGCACCAAGTGGGATGAAGAGCTGACCGTGCGCAGTATCAATCTCGCCGCCGGCGGGCTGGCGGTGAGCGGCCTGGTCAATCCCCTGAAGTGCAGCGGCGACCTCGAGATTCGCTTCACCATGCCCGAAGGCATGGCGGTCGAAGCCACCGGCCGCATTGCCTGGGCCGACGTCCGCGGCAAAGCCGGCCTCCGCTTCACCCAGATCGATGCCCAGGTGGTGGCCAAGCTCCAGCAGTGGATTTCCGATAAGCAGCAGGAAGAAGGCTGGACCGTCACCGAGTCCCGCTGATCCAACCTCTGGCGGAGCGGCTGGCCCGCCGTTCCGCTCTAGCGCTTAAACAGGTCGAACAGGGCCTGCTTCATCACCGAGCCGCCCACTTCGGCGATGGAGCGCGTCAGCGGGATGTCCTTGGGGCAGACTTCAACGCAGTTCTGCGCGTAGCCGCACTCGTGGATGCCGCCATCGCCCATCAGCGCGTGCAGGCGCTCGCTCTTGAGCGCTTTGCCGGTGGGGTGGGTGTTGAACAGGCGCACCTGCGAGATGGCCGCGGCGCCCACGAATCCGGTCTGCTCATTGAACTGCGGGCAGGCTTCCATGCAGCAGCAGCAGGAGATGCAGCGCGAGAGCGGGTAGGCTACATCCTGCTCCTCGGGCGACATGCGCGGGCCGGAGCCAAGGTCGTACGTCCCATCCACCGGCACCCACGCCTTTACCCGCTTCAGGTTCTCGAACAGCACATGGCGGTCCACCGCCAAGTCGCGCACCACCGGAAACTTGGTGAAGGGCTCGATGCGGATGGGCTGATCGAGATTGTCTACCAGCGCCGAGCAAGCCATGCGAGTGCGCCCGTTGATGAGCATGGCGCAGGAGCCGCAGACTTCTTCCAGGCAATTCGAATCGTAGAAGATGGCGGTGGTGGCCTTGCCGTCGCTCGTCACCGGATTGGCGGCGATGTCCATGAAGCAGGAGATCACGTTCATCCCCGGCTTCCACGGCAGGGCGAATTCCTCCCAGTAAGACTTCGAACCGGGAGCGGCTTGACGTTTGATCTTTAAGAGTACGGTCTTGTTATTGGCCATGATGATCGTCTTTCGTTTTGTCCGGGGCGTTGATCCCGGCGAGCGCACAGCAGGCGCCGCCGAACGCCCCGAAAATCGCGATTAAGAAACCCGCCGCCTGCATGGCCGGATTATGCGTATAAAAGCCGGCAAGCAGCAGAGCCACACCCACCACCATCAGGATGGGACGCCAGGATTTGCGTATCGACAAGGCGCGTTCCATGGCTCCTCCCGCTACGCCGCCACGTCGTACTTTCGCGGACGCGGCGGGATCAGCGACGTGTCCACCGGCTCGAACTCGAACTTGGGCTCGTCGGCATCGGGCGCGAACGACGCCTTGGTGGTTTTCAAAAAGTTCTTGTCATCGCGCTCGGGGAACTCCGGCTTGTAGTGCGCGCCACGCGACTCATTGCGCAGCGCCGCTCCCTGCGCGATCACCCGCGACAGTTGCAGCATGTTGTAGAGCTGGCGCGCGAACACTACCGTGGTGTTCGCCCACTGGCTCTTGTCGCTCACGTTGACGTGCCGGAAGCGTTCCAGCAGCTCGCACAGCTTGGCGTCGGTGGCCTTCAGTTCCTTGTTGTAGCGGATGACGGTGCAGTTCTTGGTCATCAGCTCGCCCAGTTCGCGCCACAGGCGGAAAGGATTCTCGGTGCCGTCGGACTTCATCAGCCGCGCGTTGATTTCCTCCTGCCGCTTCTTCTCGGATTCGAAGCAACCGTTCGAGGCGAGGCCCTTCACGTTCTTGGCGTACTTCACCGCCGCCGGCCCGGCTACGAATCCGCCCCAGATGCAGGAAACCAGCGAATTCGCGCCCAGGCGGTTGGCGCCGTGGTACTGGTACTCGCACTCGCCCGCCGAGTACAGCCCGGGGATGTTGGTGGCCTGCTGGAAGTCCACCCACATTCCGCCCATGGTGTAGTGCATGCCGGGGAAGATCTTCATGGGCACGTCGCGCGGGTCGTCGCCCACGAACTTCTCGTAGATCTCCAGGATGCCTTCCAGCTTCTTGTCCAGAATCTTGCGGTCGATGTGGGTGAGGTCGAGATAGACCATGGGCTGGCCGTCGATGCCCAGCCCGTTCTCATAGACCACCTTGAAAATGGCGCGGGTGGCGATATCGCGCGGCACCAGATTGCCGTACTTCGGATACCACTCTTCCAGGAAGTACCAGCGCTCCTTCTCCGGGATCGAGCGCGGCTCGCGCTTGTCGCCGGCCTGCCTCGGCACCCAGACGCGTCCGCCCTCGCCGCGCGCCGATTCCGACATCAGCCGCAGCTTGTCTTCGCCCGGAATCGAGGTCGGGTGCACCTGGATGAATTCGCCATTGGCGTAGTACGCGCCCTGCTGATAGAGCGCCGACTGCGCCGATCCGGTGCACACCACGGAATTGGTGGACTTGCCGAAGATGGCCCCGATGCCGCCGGTGCAGATGATCACCGCGTCGGCGGGGAAGGTGTGTACCTCCATCGTCCGCAGATCCTGCGCGCAGATGCCCCGGCAGATGCCATTGCCATCGAGCACGGCGGAGAGGAACTCCCAGTGCTCGTACTTGGTGACCTTGCCTTCGGCTTCGTAGCGGCGTACCTGTTCGTCGAGCGCGTAGAGCAGTTGCTGGCCGGTGGTGGCGCCGGCGAAGGCGGTGCGGTTGAAGAGCGTGCCGCCAAAGCGGCGGAAATCGAGCACGCCTTCCGAGGTGCGGTTGAAGGGGACGCCCATGCGGTCGAGCAGGTCGATGATGCCGGGCGCGGCCTCGCACATGTCTTTCACCGGAGGCTGGTTGGCGAGGAAGTCGCCGCCGTAGACGCTGTCGTCGAAGTGCTTCCAGGTGGAATCGCCCTCGCCCTTCAGGTTCTTGGCGGCGTTGATGCCGCCCTGGGCGCAGACAGAATGGGAACGCTTGACGGGCACGATGGAAAACAAATCCACCTGCCCGCCCATTTCGGCGATCTTGATGACGGCGGAGAGCCCCGCCAGCCCGCCGCCCACGACGATGATCTTGGGATTTGCCATATCAATGACCTTCTGAATGTTTGTCGGCCGCCGTGGCCGCAGGAGCGGGAGCGGTGCGCAACTCTCCGGCGCTTACATCCACCGGCTGCCGCGGGCTGACCAGGAAAGTTCGCAGGCTGACCAGCCCTACGCCGCTGATGAGCAGGAACAGCGCCAGGCAGATGGCCAGAAAACGGCTCCGCGCGCGCTCGCCCACCGTGATCCCCCACTTGGCGCAGAACAGCCACAAGCCGTAAGAGAAGTGCCAGGCCGCCGCCACCAGCCCGACGATGTAGAACACCAGTTGCCAGGCGATCACCAACTCGCCCTGCACCTTGCCGAACGAGGCGCCCGGGTGCGCGTGCAGGTCGACGCCGGCAAAGCGCAGATGCCAGATGTGCCATCCGATATAGAAGAAGACGATGCCGCCGGTCCAGCGCTGCGCGGTGTACATCCAGTTGCCGGTCCAGGGATAAGCCCCGCCCACATTGGAGTCGCCGCGGTACCAGATGTAAAAGCCGTAGAGACCGTGGAAGGCGATGGGAATCCAGATGCCGATGGCTTCGATCGCCGTCACCAGGGGCAGCGAACCGAGAAACTTCACCGTGTTCGCATACGCCTCCGGACCATTCAAAGCGGTGGCGTTGGAAAAAAGAATGTGTTCCAGCAGAAAGACGCCGATGGGGATGATGCCGGTCAGCGAGTGCAGGCGGCGCCAGAAGAACTCGCTGCCCTGGGCTGCGCGCAGGGCGGCCACGCCGTCCTCGATCTTCTGCGAACTGGTGGTGAGAGGAGGGTTGTAGGATGCCATACGAAACCGACTCCTTATAAGAGACCACGCCAACAGACAACGAACCTCAAATTATGGGTTCCCGCCGCGCGGCGAGTCAAGAAATACTGCACTCATCTATGTGATGTCCGTCACATACGATCGGACGCGAGCGAGGGTCCATCGCAGGACCGAAAAAAAGGCGGGAGTTCAATCCCGCCCCATTTCCCTCCCATCTTGTTAGAACGCGACGGTGACCGCGATCCCGACGCCGGGACGCGAGCGGTCGTACAGGTAGTACCCATCGTCGGTGTAATCAAGATATACGTCGTCGGTCTGGTACCAGTCGTCGGGCCAGGTGTCCGGCCACGGATCCACGAAGGTGACCCAATAGCCGTCGTACTGGAAGCGCGGATACCCTCCCACGAAGACCAGCGGAAGGCCGTAGATGCGGAAGAAGTGGTCGTGCCCGAAATACGCCCGGAAGCGGTCCTCGGGGATGCGGTAGCCGTTGTAACCGCCGCGCTCACGCCAACTGCGGTGGTCGGTACCCCATGACTTGGCGCGAGACTGCACGAACCCGCTGCGCACCTGCCCCTGGTGTTGTGGGACGCCGCTATGGTGGACGCCCCCATTGGTGGGGCCGTTGGCCTGGACGCCGCCGTGATAAACGCCGCCGTAGCTGGGTTGCGGTCTCGCCGCACGTGGCGCAGCTTTGGCCGGCGGCTGATGCGGTTGCTGTGCGGGCTTCGCCTGCGCGTGTTGCGGTGCGGGCCTCGCCTGCTCATGTTGCTGCGGTTTGGCCTGTTCCCTCTCTTGCTCGCGCTGAGCATAAGCGGGAGCCATGCTTCCGAGAAGCAAAAACAGGACCCCTGCGCTGATCGCTAATTTCACCGACATACGTGTCTCCTTTCTGTAGCTGCGATTTCGCTTGCAACTTGAAGACGGGGGAAGTATTGCACATCGCGCTCGGTTCTGTATTGCGTGGATTAGAGCAGGGTCTGCACGACGTCTCGCCTAAGCCACCCGGCCCGGCTATCGGCGGCGAACCATCGACTCCAACTCGCTCTCGCACCGCGGCAGGTTCTTCTCCATGATGCGGCACAGTTCGGTGATGGCGCGCGCCTGGTCCGCATCGATCAGCTTATCGATTACGCACACCACGACGTAGCCCAGCATCTCCTGCAGGCCGAGCGCGTCTTCGGGAAACGGCAGCGCCGTGGGATAGACGAAGCTCCAGCGGTTGTGCCGCGCGCATTCATCCTTGATCTTGATTGGCGGCGACTCGCACTGCCGCCCGTCGGCGCGCCGGTGCACGCAACGACGAACCTCGGGGTCCGCGGCGGGCTTTGGGAACGGGATATCGATCGTCACCGGCTTGGCCCGCGCCGCCCGCTCCATCGCCTCCCGAGTTTGCATATAGGCTTCGAATTGTTCCACCAGATGGAGGCGCTCCGCCACCGTCATCATTGCCACGTCTGCCTGCCTCGCTTCTTTTGGGATTCACTTCAGGAGGGATTCCGCCCCGGCCTCCTCCTATATTTAAGTATGACCGATTCGCCGCCCCCGGAGTGCCACCCCGCCGCAACTGAAATTGCCGTGGATTCAATCAGTTCCGGGAGAGCGTTGAGGTAAGGCTCTTGACAGCGTTGAAGCCCGCCACGGATTTGCACGGATGGACACGGATCAGACGCGGAGGACTGCGATGCACCAGCGCCGTAGACGCAGCATGCCTTGGGTTAGGTTAAGATCGATGCTCCTCGCCATGCCCATAGTCATCTCCATGCTCCGGGGCGTCAACGTCGGGGGCCGCAACCAGATCAAGATGGACGCGCTGCGGGCGCTCTATGAATCCCTCGGACTGCGCGACCCACAAACCCACATCCAGAGCGGCAACGTCATTTTCAGGACGCAGGCGCGGGATCTGGTTCGGCTGGCCCGGCGGATCGAGGTCGCCATCGAGCGGCGCGTCGGCTTTCGGCCCTGTGTCATCGTCCGCACCGCTTCCGAGTTGCGGGACGTGATCGCAAGAAACCCGTTCGCCAAGCGGCGCGGCCTCGATCCCCGCAAACTCGTGGTCAGCTTCCTCGTCAGCGATCCCGGCCCGGAAGCTCGCGACAAGGTTCTCCGCATCAAGCCCGATCCGGAGGAGCTGCGGATCGACGGCCGCGAACTCTACGTTTATTATCCTCATGGCATGGGACAGTCGAAACTGCCGCCCGTCCTCGATAGGACGCTGAAGACCCCCGCCACCGCCAGAAACTGGAACAGCGTCACCAGGATGTTGGAGATGGCGGAGGATATGGAATCCGGCTAGGGTATCCCGCCAAACTGTGCCCTTCCTGCGCAGCGGTCTGGGTGGAGCAGGGCTTCAGCCCTGCATAATGGCAGCGCCGCTGGTGTCCGGCTTTAGCCGCTGAGGTTGAGGCGTTTAGCGGGCGTCCGAGCCCGCTGCCGAAATCCCGAGCGCAGCGAGGGATCTGATTTTTTTGCCGCCGCGGATCAAACCCAAACCGCCGAGACGCCGAGGGCGCCGGGATTTGAAGGGGCGCAGCTTTAGCTGCGCCGTTGCAACCCTGTTTTTTTGATTTTGTCATCCCGAGCGACGCGCGACCTGAGCTTGTCGAAGGGAGCGCGAGTCGAGGGATCCGCAGTTCGGGCGGGAAGGCTCCTCTTACCCCTGGGCCGGAGGCGTGATGGAAGGAGATCGACCGCCACGCCGAGGAACACCAGGATCACGCATTGCTCAAAGTTGACGACGTGCACGGCGAGCAAGCAGACAGCGCATACGAAGGCGGCTTGGGAAAGCCCTATGCTTCGTATGAGCTTTGCGACCCTCGACAGACTGAGCAATTAGTACACTCCCTACCCTGGCCGCCCGGGACTCGCGGGCGGCCAACTGTCCAGCAACCTTCGGGACCTTGACAAGTCTGACTGGATTCTCGCGCATTCGTGTGCGGCGCTCCTAGATGCCCACGGGCCTTGTTCCACAGTCCATTTACTCGAAAGGTACTACTGCCCGCTGCGTGCCCCCGGCTGGGAGCAGCCACCCGAGCGCGCAGCACCGCTAGCGAAACGTGGGAGTCAGTTCGGGGGAATGCGATCGGAGGGGCGGCACACGGCCCTATCTCTTGAACTGCCTTCGCACCGCCAGCAAGAACAAAGCAACCAAGGTCGAGGTCAGGATCTGCTCTGCCAATGCCAGCACATCTCCCCAGGGATAGCGGGGCTCGTAGGTCAGGTCTTTGCGAAAAATGGCGACATTGAGCGTGCTCATAAGGCTGTTCCCCCAGAGGGCCAGCCGCGGCCACGGTCGCTTGTCGCCGCTGCCCCACAACGGATGCCAATACGTTAGCAGGTGTGCGGCGGGGCGCCCCGGCGCCACCACCGCCGCCCGGTCTCGCGTGACGTCATAGCGCAACCCGGCGACGGGATACAGCGCTGCAGAGACCAGCAACACCAGCAGCAGGCATAAGGCCGGCCTGACGTAGCTTTCGCCGTACGCGCTGGCGTACTTGTAAAAAGCGACCAGTCCCAGCTTCTGGTGCAACCATCTCCGCGAAGCGTCGAGGCGGGACGCGCCGATGATGCTACCGACGCGGCGGAGAATCCGTCCCGCCGGGGCCAAGGCCAACCGCTTCATCTCCATTTCGCCGTAGTGAAAGTCGCCTGCCGTCCAGTAGTCCCGCCGATCGTCGTAGTTCTTCTTTAACTGCTGGTACAGTTCAGCGATGAGGCGGTAGTTTCGACGGTCGGGGTCGCCTTCGACGGCTCTCAGATCCCAGGCCGCCCCATGCTTCAGATCGACAACCTCATCGAAGACCATGCGCTTTCCGTTGGGCCGTCGGCGCCAAAATACATTGGAGAAGTTCACCCTTGAGACGTCGCATCTGTGGAGCAGTGCCTGCTCCAGACGGGTGTTATAAAAGGTCACTTCCTCGGGCCTCCTGAACTTCGTCTCAACAAAGGTCGGGCCGGGTTCAAGGTTGTCGTCCTTTTGGAACTCAGTGTCCTTGAACTCGACCGCTTCCGCAATCAGCGCATAATCGAAGCGGGCTATCCTCTCAAAGGTAGTCCGCCAAAAGTAGGCCACCTCCATGAACCTCGCGAACTCAAAAAGGGTCTCCTGCATGAACCTGGTGCCCGCGAAATTGGCCTTTCGCGTGAACGTCGTGCTGTGGAAGTAGGCCTTCTGGGTGAACCTCGCCCCTAGGAAGTTGGCCTCTTGTGTGAACGTGGCATTGGTGAAGTGGGCCGCCTGCGTGAACGTGGCGCCGAAAAACTTGGCGTCCTCCGCGAACCTGGCGCCACTGAAGTCGGCCGCCTGCGTGAACATGGCGAGGCCGAAGTCGGCGTTCCGCATGAACGTGGCGTAGCCGAAGTCGGCGTCCTCCGTGAACGTTGCGCGCTGAAAGTCGGCTGGTTCGGCGAACGTGGCGCCCCCGAAGTAGGCCCTCTGCCTGAACGTGGCACGGCTGAAATCGGCCA
>Ga0181521_10000684_pt1 | contig 42047 bp, 37 predicted proteins | sample PEATcosm2014_Bin_32_FD_119764 | JGI IMG/M metagenome (GOLD analysis project Ga0181521, IMG submission 119764) | Peatland microbial communities from MTU Mesocosm Facility, Houghton, MI, USA - PEATcosm2014_Bin02_60_metaG | ecosystem: Environmental > Terrestrial > Soil > Wetlands > Peat | place...
CTAGTGCAATCCCGTGCTGGAAAGTTCGACCCAGCTCTGGTACATGTAAATACATCCCACAACCAAGCCGTATACCAGTGCGACAACGGTGAGAATTTTGCCCCACTTATCGATTTGTTCCAACTTGTGGCTGATGGTGATCTGCTCGGCTACCGCGTTGGTATCCGCCAGGTGCAGGCTTTCGTCTTCATGTATCGACACGGCTTTGCGCCAGGCAAGCAGGAATAACACCACCAGGGCGAGTACCACCCAAACGACGAAGAATGGACCGAGATGCAGACTGACTAAGTTCACAAATACCTCCAAACGCGCGGTTTACAACTGGATTTGAGGGTTTGGGCGCACTCTTGTGGGAGCGCCCGCCGAGCGAACGTTTTTCTTATCGAAGGTCTTGCCGGTGGCCTCTTCAATGGCATCCACCACCAGAAGAAGATACGCGTCCAGCGCGCATTGCACCTGCTGGCGCGTCTCGCAGGAACCGTCCGCCGCCTGCTCGTTGCAAACCGAGCAGACGTTATGGCGGATGGCTTCGATGTACTGATGGATATCGTCGCTGTGGACCGATTGGATAGCCTGGGCGACTTGGGGGAAAAGGCGGAACAGGGCGCAACTGGAGGGTTCCTCCAGCCCACACTGACCGTCCACGGTGCGTTCCGTGCAAACCTTACAGATCCGATTGCGGACAATCGCCTCTAATTCTGCTAAAGAGCGGTTCATGTCAGCTTCTCCTTTCCCGGAGTGGAAGGTAGTGCACGCCGAAGTCCATGGCGGTTACTCGCTAACCTACTGTGTTTTGAAGCGCTTAGATCCGGAACTCTGCGGTTGTGGGGCTATTGGCGCAGCTTCGGAGCTGTCATTGGGGGAAATTCCACTCGGAATCGTGACGCTGCCGGTTTTTGCCACGCGCAGCGCGGCAGCCATAATCGCCAAAAGAACGGTACTGATGGGATCTTCCTGGGAAACAATGGACACAATGCCCGCCTCCCAGACTTGGGCAAGCACTTGCGGATCCTGCCGCGAGATGAGCACGACTCTCTCGGGGTTGATCAAGGGGAGGGGCTGCCGGGCGAATGCGAATTCGTCCAGAACCAGGACGCCTTTAAGCGCCGGGTCGGGACGATCGACCGATTCGACATGCCATGCGCAACTCCGGGCGAGCGCATCCCTGAGAGCGGCTGCGTACCCGCCGTCAGCAATCGCAAGCTGAACGGTTTGCATCATGGACGACTCCACGCCTCCACCTCGCATGGGACTACTTCGTTTCCGTGTAGCCGTCCAGGCTCTTGTGCTGCTGGTAGTACTTGCCCGGGGCTTTGAGGTCCTTGGGCGACTTCTGCGCGTCAACGTGGCAGTAGGTGCAAGCCTTCTTGGTGGCCTTCGTGTATTCCGGCTTGCCATACGAGGCTGTAGAGCAAACCAGGAAACCGCCCAGCACAATTACAGCGGGCACGATCAGTTTTAAACGGGACATGATGCCTCCGTAAGTGCAAGATAGCAATTGCATCACCACCCACCTACTACGTGTGTTGTGAATGAGATCGATGGAATTTCGCAGAGGGAAAACTGGGGGCATTCCCCCGCCTGAACCGCCGGTTGGGCCAATTCACGCAGATGGGTTGCTATAATCGTTGCGAGCGGAAATGTCGAAATTAATACCAGGCTGGCAGCAAACCGGCGTGCTCGAATCCGTATTTGACCAGCTTTCCGACGCTCTGGTCCTGTACGATCCGGAGTTCCGCATCACCGGCGTTAACCGGGCCGCGGAGAAACTATTCGGGATCTCTTCCGGCGAAATGCTCGGCCAACACTGCCAGGACATCTTCCGGTGCTCGCTGTGCGAACCCGGCTGCGGCGTCCTGGTGGGGTTGAACCAGACGCCGGCGGCGCCCAATTGCACGGTCCGGCTGCATACCAACAACGGCATGGAGCGCCTGGTGGTGATGCGCACCAACCAGATGTACAACGACGAAGGGAACCTCACCGGGGTGGTGGCCACCATTAAGGACATCACCGACGAGGCCGCGCCGCAGAAGCGCGAAGTCATCGCCGAATCGCCCGGCATGCGGGAAGTTTTGAATTTCGTGCGCCGCGTGGCGGCCAGCGAAGCCACTACCATTCTGCTGGAAGGCGAGAACGGAACCGGCAAGGACCTGATCGCCAAGACCCTGCACTACCAGAGCCTGCGCCAGGCCGAGCCGTTCATTGCCATCAATTGCGCCGCCATTCCGGAAACGCTGCTGGAAAGCGAACTTTTCGGATACGAGAAGGGTGCCTTCACGGACGCGCGCTCGCAAAAGCGCGGCATCTTCGAGCTGGCCGACAAGGGCACCCTTTTCCTGGACGAAATCGGCGAAATTCCCCTGATGCTGCAGGCCAAGCTGCTGCGCGTGCTGGAGGAGCAGAGCTTCCGCCGCCTGGGCGGCCTGAAGGATATCAAGCTCGACCTGCGGGTGATCGCCGCCACCAACAAGAATCTGCGCGAGGCCGTCAAGGAAGGCGCCTTCCGCCAGGATCTCTACTTCCGCCTCAACGTCATTCAGATCCAGATTCCGCCGCTGCGCGAGCGTCTGGAAGATATCGTGCCGATGACCCGGTTTTTCATCGAGCACTACAACCGCAAATTCAAGCGCAATATCGAAGGGGTGAGCGAGGGCGCCGCCAAACTGCTGCTCTCGCACGATTGGCCGGGCAATGTGCGCGAGCTGCGCAACGCCATCGAGCGGGCCATGATCCTGGAGGATTCCAGCTTGATCACCACCGCCAGCCTGCCCATCGCGATTGCGCGGCCGGAAGCCACCTCCGGGGCCATGCTCGCGCCCATGGAGATTCCGCAGGACGGCCTTTCGCTGGAAGACAACGAACGCAGCCTGCTGGCGCGCGCGCTGGAAAAAACCGGCGGCAACCAGACGCAGGCGGCGCGCCTGCTGCGGATTACGCGCGATACCCTGCGCTACAAGATGAAGAAGTTCAACTTGCGGTAAGGGGGGCTTCTATGAAGACTTACAACTTCAAAGTCGTGATCGAGCCCGACGAAGACTTGGACGGCCATCCATCCGGCTGGCACGCCTACTGCCCCGCGCTGGAATAATTGGGCGGCTCCACATGGGGTGCAACGCGCGCCCTGAAGAATATTAATGAAGTTGTTCCTATGATCGTGGCAGAATCCATTGAAGAGGGCAAGCCGCTGCCGGAGGCCCCAAAGGATTCTGTCCAGGTGGAAGAGGTTTCGGAGGAGCAACGTGCCGGCCCCGCATATATCACGGGCGCGGGCGCGCAGCCTATCGTCATTACCGTGGGGAATGCGGCCAGCCCCCACGGGATCACGGTGGCGCTGAAATAGAGCAGCCGGGGGAACGCCAAAGCGTGCCACCATGGAGGAATGCCGGGCCTGCTCTACATCGTCGCCACGCCCATTGGAAATCTGGAGGACATCACCTACCGCGCGGTGCGCGTGCTGGGGGAAGCGGACGTGATCGCCTGCGAAGACACCCGCCAGACGCGCAAGCTGCTGGAACATTACGGCATTCACAAGCCCACCATCAGCTATCACGACCACAACGAAGCCGAGCGCACGGCGGAGCTGGCCGAGCGGCTGTGCGCGGGCGAGGTGGTGGCGCTGGTTTCCGACGCGGGCATGCCGCTGATCTCCGATCCCGGCTATCGCCTGGTGCGCGCCGCCATCGAAAACGGCATCCCGGTGTATCCGCTGCCGGGAGCTTCCGCCGCGCTGGCGGCGCTGGCGGCTTCCGGCCTGCCCACCGACCAGTTCCACTTCGGCGGTTTCCTTCCCCACAAGCCCGGGCAGCGCGCCAAGGTTTTGGAAGCGCTGGCGGCGGAAGAGGCCACCATCATTTTTTACGAAGCGCCGCACCGCATTCTGGAAGCGCTGGAAGCGGTCGAGCGCGCGCTCGGCTCGCGGCCCGTGGTGGTGGCGCGGGAGATCACCAAGCTGCACGAGGAATTTCTGCGCGGCACGGCGGCGGAGATCCGCGCCCAACTGGCGGCGCGCGACGCGGTGAAGGGCGAGTTCACCCTGCTCATCGGCAAAGCCACCGAGCCGCCGCCCGACGATACGCCGCTGCCCGACGCCGTGGCCGCGCTGGTGCGCCAGGGAACGCCGCGCATGGATGCCATCAAGCAGGTGGCGCGCCGCAGAGGATTATCCAAGAGAGAGGTTTATGATCGGCTGCTCGAAAAGTAAGCTCTTCGCCGCCGCGCTGGTGGTGGCTTCGGCGGTTTCCGCGCAGCAGAACTTCGACGCGCTGGTGGAACGTGCCCGCAGCGCGTTCCACGTCCCCGGGATCGCGCTGGCAGTGGTCAAAGACGGCAAGGTTATCACCGAAAAAGGCTACGGCGTGCGCCGCATGGGGGATGCCGCGCCGGTCACGCCGCGCACGCTCTTCCGCATCGCGTCCAATACCAAAGCCTTCACCGCGGCGGCGCTGGCCATCCTGGTGGACGAAGGCAAGCTCCACTGGAGCGACCACGTGGTGGACCTGCTGCCGGGCTTTCAAATGTACGATTCCTACGTGACGCGCGAGATGACCGTGGCCGACCTCCTGGTGCACCGCAGCGGCCTGGGGCTGGGCGAAGGCGACCTGATGTTCTTTCCGCCCTCCGATCTTTCGCGCGAAGACATCCTGCACCGCCTGCGCTTCCTCAAGCCGGCTACCAGCTTCCGCAGCCACTATGCTTACGATAACCTGCTCTACCTGGTGGCCGGCCAGTTGATTCCCGCGGTCACCGGCAAGAGCTGGGACGATTTCGTCAAGGAACGCATCTTCACGGCGCTCGGCATGACCTCCAGCGCCACCCGCACGGAAGCGCTGCTGACGGGCGGCGATGTGGCCACGCCGCACGCCGAAGTGGACGGCAGGATGCAGCCGCTGGCGCAGGAAAACGTGGATAACAACGCGCCCGCCGGCTCCATCGTTTCCTGCGCGCACGACCTGGCGAAATGGATGATCGTGCAGCTCAACGGCGGCGCCATGGAGAACGGCCGGCTGTTCAGCGAAGCGCAATCGCGCACCATGTGGACGGGGCTGACCATTCTTCCCATCGAGAGTTTTCCGCCGGGCGCGGCGCCGGCGCTCGAGGCGCTGCGGCCCAACTTCAACGAATATGCGCTGGGGTGGAATACGCGCGACTATCGCGGGCACAAGCTGGTGGGCCACACCGGCGGCCTTTCCGGTTTTGTTTCGCGCACCCTGCTGGTTCCCGATCTCAAGCTGGGAATCGTGGTGCTCACCAACGCCGAAGCGGAGGGCGCGCACACGGCCATCGCGTGGAGTATCGCCGGCCAGTACCTGGGCGCGCCCGAGACCGATTGGGTAGCGGCTTATCGCGGGCTGGAGACGCTCGCAGCCGCGCGCGACCGCGCCGCCCTCGCCGCGGCCGCGGGCAAGCGCAATCCGAATACCCATCCCTCGCTGTCTCCGGCCGCTTACGCCGGGAGGTATCGCGATGCCTGGTATGGCGACGTGGTCATCGCCGCAAGCGGCGGCAAGCTGACGATTTCCTTCACCCACACCAAAGCGCTCACGGGCGATCTGGAGCACTGGCAGTACGACACCTTCGTGGCGCGGTGGCACGACCGCTCGCTGAACGCCGACGCCTTCGTGACTTTCTCGCTGAAGCCGGATGGGGCCATCGACGAAGTGAAGATGCGCGCGGTGTCTCCGGCCACCGACTTCAGCTTCGATTTCCAGGATCTGCTGCTCAAACAGGCGACCACCACAATTTTCTGAGAGACCTTTTCCCCTTTTCGGCACTCAACGGTTATGCCGCACTCTCCTGGCGCCGTGATTCCCGGTGTTGCCCATCAAGTAACCCAGCGAGGCGGCAATGGGGAGCGGGTGTTCGTTTCCGCGGCGGACCATCGCCTCTATCTCGATCTGCTGGCGCGCCACGCCGCATCCTGCGGAGCGCGGATCCTGGGTTATTGCCTGATGACCGATCATGTCCACCTGGTGGCCGTGCCGCAGCGCGAGGAGTCGCTCGCTTGCATGCTGGGACGCGTCCACTCCGAGTACGCAAGGGCCGTGAATCGCCCCGGCGCCCGCAGCGGCGACTTAGGGCGGAAGCGGTTCTTCTCCTGCCCGCTGGACGGGCGCCATCTCATCAGAGCCCTGCGGTATACGGATTTGAACCCGGTGCGCGCCGGCCTGGCCGCGGTTGCGTGGCAGTGGCCTTGGTCGAGCGCCCGCGCCCATACGCGGGAAAATCCGCGGGACGCGGCGCTGGACCGCCATTGGGCGCGGTATTGCGGCCCGTGGAATTACAGCGGATGGAAGAAAATATTGACGGCCGGAACGTCCGGCGGGGAATCGGAATCCGTCCGCCTGGCCCCGCGTAAGGGGGCGCCGCCGGGCGCCGGGGAATTCGCCGCCGGGTCGGAGAGAGAAGAGGGAGGGCGATTGCGCGTTTTGCCGGGGGGGCGCGCGGAGCGAACACCCGCGGAGATAGCTTGGGCAATCGTGGAAGCGGCGCTTTTCGACGGCGGCGAGTGAAGGGGACAGTCCTCCCCTTTTTGGCTATATTCAAAATAGTGCGCTACTTCCTCACGGGACGGCTGCCCGCCGTCCATTCCATCCTGCTGGTGGAAAGCGGGTCGCGCGAGATCCTGGAAAAAGTGATTCCGGGGTTGCGGCAGACCTGGGGCCCGGAGGCGCGCATCGACCTGGTTTCCTGCTTCGCCGCCTTGCCCGCGGGGCTGGATCCCGCTACCACGCGCGTTTTTCGCGTGGGCGATTACCGCGGCTCGGGCGCGCGCCGGAAGCTCTATCGCGAGCTCTCCGCCAACCGTTATGCGCTCCTCGGAACCATCTGTTCCGAAGAGCCCGTCATGTTCAAATGGAAGTGCGCGCTGCTCTGGCAGGTGCCCGCCAAAGTTTTCGTCATCAACGAAAACGGCGACTATTTCTGGCTGGACCGCAAGCACCTGAAACTCATCCGCGAATTTGTGTTGTTACGCTCGGGCCTGGGCGGCGCCGGGGCGGTACGCACACTGGCGCGCCTGGTTTGCTTCCCGTTCACATTCCTGTTTCTGTTACTCTATGCAACGGCCGTGCACGCCCGGCGCGCCCTTCGCAGAGGTTAAATCATGAAAGCCATTCAAGTGAAACAGCCCGGCGGTCCCGAGGCCATGCAGTTGGTGGACGCTCCCGTTCCCCAGCCCGGTCCGGGCCAGGCCCTGGTGAAACTGGCCGCCAGCGGCGTGAATTTCATCGACGTCTATTTCCGTAGCGGATTGTACCAAGCCGATCTGCCGGTGACGCTGGGCAGCGAAGGCGCGGGCACGGTGGAATCGGTCGGTCCCGGCGCCGGCGATGCCGCTCCCGGCGACCGCGTCGCTTATGCCATGGCGCGCGGCTCCTATGCCGAATACGCGCTGGTTCCGGCCGCGCAACTGGTGAAGATTCCCGGCCACGTGGATTTCGTCACCGCGGCTGCCGCCATGCTGCAGGGCATGACCGCGCACTACCTCACGCACTCGACTTACCCCTTGAAGGCCAGCGAAAGCTGCCTGGTGCACGCCGCCGCGGGAGGCGCCGGCGGGTTGATCGTCCAGATGGCCAGGATGCTGGGGGCGCGCGTGTTCGGCACCGTCTCCACGGACGAAAAAGCCGCCATCGCGCGCCAGCACGGAGTGGACGAAGCCATCCTCTACACCCGCCAGGATTTCGAAGCCGAAGTGAAGCGCCTCACCGCCGGCGCGGGCGTCGACGTGGTCTACGATTCCGTGGGCAAAACCACTTTCGACAAAAGTCTCAACTGCCTCCGCCCGCGCGGATTGATGGCCCTGTTCGGACAATCCAGCGGCCCGGTGCCGCCTTTCGATCCCAACATCCTCAACGCCAAGGGCTCGCTCTTTCTCACGCGCCCCAGCCTGGTGTATTACCTGCGCTCGCGCGATGAGCTGCTGTGGAGGGCCGGCGACGTCCTCGCATGGATCGATTCCGGCAAACTCAAGCTGCGCATCGACCGCACCTATCCGCTGGCCGAAGCCGCCCAGGCCCATCGCGACCTGGAAGGCCGCCGCACCGCCGGCAAGCTGGTTCTGACCATCCCTTAACGCCATGACCCTGCAGGCCAGACTGACGCTCTATTACGTGCTGCTGGCCGTTGTGATGGTGGGGATCATTTCGGCCGTCAACCTGGCGAACGAGACGCAGGCGCAGTTCGAATCCACCCTGGAACGCGCCGCCATGTTGCAGCGGGTGGCCATCGACCAGGTGAAGCAGGCGCTGGAACGCGATCGCACCGATTCGCTGCGCGAGGTGCTGCGCGATCCCTCGCTGGTGGGCCTGTTCAACCAGATCATGCTGGTGTCGCACGCCATTCTGGAAATCGCGGTGGTCGACGACAACCACCATAACGAGATCCTGCTGGATAGCATTCCCGACCGCCTGGGCGGACACCTCCCCAATTACGAACCGTTTCAAACCCTGGTGACGCAGACCGATCCGCTGGATAAACTGCGCGCCCTGCTGCGCGGCACCAGGGATTACCAACTGCAATCCCCGCCGTTGTTCATTCCACCTTCCACCACGCTCTCGGTGCGCGTGCTGGTGGACCCGCGCATGATCGAGCCGGACATTCTGCCGTCCCTCCAGAAGAACGCCCACGTGGCGCTGCTGGCGGTAATCGGCGCGGTGGCGCTCACGTTCCTGTTTTCCACCTTCGCCTTCCGCCCGCTGGGGCGCCTGCGCGATCAATTGGAGCTGATGGCGCGCGGCGAATTCGAACCCGAAAAGGCCCTCGCCGCTCCCGCGCCCACCGACGACCTTTCCGTGATGGCCTCCAACGTCAATATGCTGGGCCAGCGGCTGCGCGGGGCGCAGTACGAAGTTTCCGATCTGCGCGGCAACATCGACCGCCTTTTTCAGGACCTGGAAGACGGGGTCTTCATTTTCAATCGCGAGGGCCGCCTGGTGTTCGCTTCCGGCTCGGTCGGGAAATTTTTGGGCCGCGACCGCGCCGGCCTTTTGGGCCAATCCAGCGCGGAAATCTTTCCGCCTTCCACCACCCTCGGCTTGCTGGTCGCGCAGGCTTCGCAAACCGGGCGGCACGTGCGCAACCGGCGCGTGCCCACCTCTTCTCCGGCGGAAGTTGCCGGCTCCATCGGGGTGGTCCTGTTGTCCGTGGACATGCTGGAAACTCTGCCCGGCGCTTCCGGCGCGGGCGTGCTGGTGCGCCTGCGCGACCCCGAAGCGCAGCGCAAAATCGGCCGCGAGCTGCAAATCGCCGACCGCCTCGCCGCCATCAGCCGCATCTCCGGCGGGGTGGCGCATGAAGTCAAGAATCCCCTCAACGCCATTCTGCTGCACGTGGAAGTGGCGCGCGCCAAGCTGGCCCGCGGCGATACCGGCGTGGGCCCGCAAATGGAGATCATCTCGCGCGAAATCCTGCGCCTGGACCGCGTGGTGAAAACCTTCCTCGATTTCACGCGTCCGGTCGAGCTCAATCTGGTTGACGTCCCGTTGCAGGAGTTGATGGCGGAAATCGTGGATCTCGCGCGCCCCCAGGCGGATGCGTCCGGGATTCGCGTCGCGGTCCATTCCGAAGCCGCCGGCGTGGAGGTCCGGGTGGACCGCGATCTGCTCAAGCAGGCGGTGCTGAACGTGGTCGTCAATGCCATGCAAGCCATGCCCGAAGGGGGCGAGCTGCGCTTCGACTGCGCCGCCCACGAAGACAGCGCCGAGATCCGCATTTCCGATACCGGCCCCGGCATTCCTCCCGAGTTGCGCGACAAGATTTTCCGCCTGTACTTCACCACCAAAAAAGAAGGCTCCGGAATCGGGCTGGCCATGACATTCCGGATCGTGCAACTGCACGATGGTACAATCGACTTCACAAGCGAACCAGGTAAAGGCGCCACCTTCTCGATCCGCCTGCCCATAGCGGTCTGAGCACCCGATGAAACGCCTGCAAGCAATCATGGCCGCCGCGATGGCGATCTCGCTGGCCGGTTGCGTGGTCAACGGCAAGCCCAAGACGGTTTCAGCCGCGCCCCCGCCGCCCGCGCCGGCAGCCGCTCCCGCGCCGCCCGCCGAACCGCTTTCCATTCCGCAGACGCAAGTGGAATTGCCCCCGCCGCAGCCGGTAACTCCCGAAGCCCTGGCCACCACGCAACCGCCCGAGCAGGCCGCCGCACCGTCCGCCGCCGCCGGCGCGCGGCCGCCGCGCCGCGCCGCGCCCGCCAACGCGCCCGCCGCTCTGCCCGCCGAGCCGGAGCGCCCTCCCGTGCAGGAAATTCTCAATCCCGCCGAATCCAAGCGCCTGCAGGACCTGGCCGGCGCCCACAAACGCGAGATCCGCCAGTGGCTCACGCCCGCCCGCGCGCGCCGGCTGAACCAGGATACGGTCAGCCGCATTCAATCTTTCCTGAAGGCGTCCGACGACGCCGAAAACCGCGGCGACATGCGCCAAGCCAACGCGCTGGCCGAACGCGCGCTCATTCTTCTGCGGGAGTTGCAGGGTGCCCAATAACGAATTCGAACAACGCCGCAATACCGTAGCCTCCGGCCTGGAGGCGCGCAAGCTGGATGCGCTGCTGGTTTCTTTCGGACCCAATCTGCGCTATCTTTCGGGGTTCACCGGGAGCAACGGCAGCCTGCTCCTTTGGGCGGATCGCGCCATTCTCTTTACCGACCCGCGCTACACCATCCAGGCCGCCCAGGAATGCACCTGCCAGGCGAGAATCGCCAAGGGCCCGCTGCTCATCGACGTGGTGGCCGCCATCCGGCGTCTCGGCCTGAAACGCATCGGCTACGAGCCCGGCCACATGACCTGCGAGTTCTTCGAGGCGCTGCGCTCGCGCCTGCCCCTGAAAGCATCGCTCCAAACGGCCGGCGGCTGGATCGAAAAGCTGCGCATGATCAAGTCGGCCGGCGAGCGGGCGCGCATTCGGCGCTCCGTGGAGACCAATTCGCGCGCCTTCGAGCAGGCCGCCGCGCGGGTGCGCGCCGGCATGAAGGAGCAGGACCTGGCCGCCGAACTGGAATACCGCATGCGCCGCCTGGGGGCCGAGAAAGCGTCTTTCGAAACCATCGTCGCCGGCGGCGTCCGTTCCGCCCTGCCGCATGCCCAACCCACCGCCGCGCCGCTCCAGGCGGGCCATTTGGTGGTGGTGGATATGGGCGCGCTGCAGGAAGGCTACTGCAGCGATATGACCCGCATGCTGTTCCTGGGCACTCCCGGCGCGCGCGTCCAGCGCACCTACCGCGCGGTGCTGGAAGCGCAGCTCGCCGCCATCGACGCGGTCCGCCCCGGCGTTGCCACCGCCCGCGTGGATGCCGCCGCGCGCCAGGTCCTCAAGGGTTATGGCCTGGATCGCTATTTCATCCACTCCACCGGCCACGGCCTGGGCCTGGAGATTCACGAACCTCCGCGCATCGGCAAGCGCGACAAAACGCGCCTGGCAGCCGGCATGGCCATCACCATCGAACCGGGCGTCTATATCGAGGGCTTTGGCGGCATCCGCATCGAAGACACCGTGGTGGTCACGGAAACGGGCTGCGAAATCCTGACGTCCACCGGTAAAGAGTTGCGCCTGGTAGGGTAAGCTTCATGCAGCTTGCCGCACCCTGCTTGCACTCCTCGTAACGGAAGATTCATAATGGGCTCCTGTCGCCTTTTTTTCGGTCGCCAGACCGTGAAGGTGTGGTGTTCCCTGGCGGCCCGGAGGGTTCAATGTCTCAAATCGTACGGTGTTCGCTGATTCAAGCTTCCAACGCCGCTCCGCCGGACGCCTCGCTTTCCGCCACCAAGCAGGCCATGATCGACAAGCATGTGGACCTGATCGCGCAGGCCGCTGCCGCCGGCGCCCAGATCGTCTGCCTGCAGGAGATCTTCTACGGCCCGTATTTCTGCGCCGAGCAGACCACCCGCTGGTACGATTTCACCGAACCGGTGCCCGACGGCCCCACCATCAAGCTGATGCGCGACCTGGCCGCCAGGCACCACATGGCCATGATCGTCCCGGTCTACGAAGTGGAGCAGCAGGGCATTTACTACAACACCGCCGCGGTCATTCACAACGACGGCACGTACCTGGGCAAGTATCGCAAGACTCACATTCCGCACGTGGCCCCCGGCTTCTGGGAGAAATACTATTTCCGCCCCGGCAACCTGGGCTATCCGGTTTTCGATCTGGGCTTCGCCAAAATCGGCGTCTACATCTGCTACGACCGTCATTTCCCGGAAGGCGCGCGCGCCCTCGGGCTGAACGGCGCGCAGATCGTCTTCAACCCTTCCGCCACGGTGGCCGGCCTGAGCGAATATCTGTGGAAGCTGGAGCAGCCCGCGCATGCCGTCGCCAACGGCTATTTCGTGGGAGCCATCAACCGCGTAGGCGTCGAAGCCCCCTGGAACATCGGCGAATTTTACGGTCAGAGCTACTTCTGCGATCCGCGCGGGCGCATCATCGCGCAGGCTTCGCGCGATAAAGACGAAGTGCTCACCGCCGATCTCGACCTGGACCTCATCACCGAAGTCCGCAACACCTGGCAATTCTTCCGCGACCGCCGGCCGGATTTGTACGGGTCTCTGGTGAAGCCGTGACGATGCCGGCATTCTCTTTTCACCGCAGAGACGCAGAGAAGAAGAAGAGAACCCAGAGAAGCACATATCTGTTGGGCTTTCTCTGCGAATCCCGGTTGGTTTCTTTGCGTCTCTGCGGTGAATCTACACTCTCTCCGCTCTATAAGGTTCCCTCATGACAAAAGACGAAATCATTCTTGCCAATAAAGAATTTCTTTTCCCCGCGGTCTTTCATTACTACAAACAGCCGCTGGTGGTCTCCCACGCCAAGAATCAATATGTCTGGGATGCCGACGGCAACCGGTACCTGGATTTCTTCGGCGGCATCGTCACCGTCAGCGTGGGCCATTGCAACGACCGGGTCAACGCCAAGGTGCATAAGCAGATCGATACCCTGCAGCACGTTTCCACGCTCTTCGCCAACGAGCCGCAGGCCGCTCTCGCCAAGAAGACCGCGCGCTGCTACACTGGCAATACCGAAATCGTGGCTCTGCGCCATTCCTATCACGGCCGCTCCGCCACCACCATGGGGCTCACCGGGCAAGGCTCCTGGAAGCTGGGGCCGCCGCAGGCCGGCATCGTCCACGCCCACAACGCGTACTGTTACCGCTGCCCCTTCGGCCTGGCGTATCCCGATTGCGGCGTGAAGTGCGCGCAGGATGTGGAAGAGTTGATCCGCAGCACCACCAGCGGCCGCGTGGCCGGTTTCATCGGCGAGCCCATCCAGGGCGTGGGCGGCTTCATCACTCCGCCCAGGGAATATTTCCAGATCGTCGAATCCATCGTGCGCAATCACGGCGGCGTCTTCATCGCCGATGAAGTGCAGACCGCCTGGGGCCGCACCGGCGGCAAGTGGTTCGGCATCGAGCACTGGGGCGTTGTGCCGGACATTATCACCAGCGCCAAAGGTCTGGGCAACGGCAGCCCCATCGGTTTAACGGTCGCCAAACCGGCGGTGGCCGATTCCGTCACCGGTCTCACCATCTCCACCTTCGGCGGCAACCCCGTCACGGCAACCGCCGCCAAAGCCGTCATCGATTTCATCGAAGAGGAAAACCTGCTGGCCAACTGCGCCTCCACGGGAGCCTACCTGCGCGCCGGCCTGGAAGACCTCAAAGAGAAGCACCCGCTCATCGGCGAGGTGCGCGGCATGGGCCTGATGCAAGCCATCGAGCTGGTGCAGGACCGCCGGAGCAAAGCGCCCGCGCCCGCCGAAACCGCCCAAGTGCTGGAAGCCGCGCGCGAAAATCGCCTGCTCATCGGTAAAGGCGGCATGTTCGGCAACGTCATCCGCATTTCGCCGCCCATGAACATTGCGCGCGCCGACGTGGACCAGTTCCTCGGGCTCCTCGACCAAAGCCTGGCGGTTTGCGGCGCGGTGGCGGCGGGAGGCGTGCGATGAGTACCCTGCCCGTCCCGCGCAACCTCGAGCGCTTCCCGGAGCTGCATCCGCCGCTGGATGCCGCATCCGCCCTGGCCGAAGCCAATCGCTGCCTCTTCTGCTTCGACGCCCCTTGCACCGCCGCCTGCCCCACCCACATCGACGTGCCGCGCTTCATCAAGAAGATCGCGTCCGCCAATATGCGCGGCTCCGCGCTGACCATTCTGGACGCCAACATTCTGGGCCTGAGCTGCGCGCGCGTCTGCCCCGTCGACGTGCTTTGCGAAGGCGCCTGCGTGATGCGTCGCTACAACAAGAAGCCCATCGAAATCGGCCGCTTGCAGCGCCACGCCATGGATTGGTTCTATGAGGCGGGGAGCCCTCTGGGCCAGCCTGTCCCCTTGCAATCTCCGATCACCCTCCGGGTGGCCTGCATCGGAGGCGGTCCGGCTTCGCTTTCCTGCGCCGCCGAGCTGCGCCGCCACGGCGCGTCCGTCACGATTTTCGATAACCGCCCGCTGCCCGGCGGCCTCAACACCTACGGGGTCGCCGAATACAAGCTGCGCCCCAGCGACAGCCTGCGCGAAGTGGATCTGGTGCGCTCGCTGGGCGTGGAATTCCGCCAGGCCGAAATCGGCGGCGCGCGTGAGATCGGCGGCGCGGTTTCTCTCGACCACCTGGAAAACGAATTCGATTTCGTGTTCGTCGGGGTGGGATTGGGCGCCATGGAAAAGCTGGGCATCCCCGGCGAAGATTCCCCCGGCGTCATCGACGCCCTGCGCTTCATCCAGCGCTACAAGACCGAGCACGAATTCGCGGTGGGCCGCTGCGTGGTGGTGATCGGCGGCGGCAATACGGCCATCGATGCCGCCAACGCCGCGCGCCGCCTGGGCGCCGAAGAAGTCCATCTCTTCTATCGCCGCGGCGAACGCGAAATGCCGGCCTTCTCTTTCGAATACGAACACTCAAAAGTCGAGGGCGTGCACTTCCACTGGCTGGCCCAGCCGCTTGAAATCGTGCAGCGCGAGGGCCGCGCCGCGGCCGTCAAATTCGCGCTCACCGAACTGGGGCCGCCCGACGACAGCGGCCGCCGCCGGAGTCAACCCATCCCCGGCTCGTCTTACGAATTCGCTTGCGACATGGTCATCCCCGCGCTTGGCCAGACGCGCCTCACGGACCTGCTGCACGGCACGCGCGGCATCGATTTGAATGGCGGCTCGATCGCGGTCGACCGCCCTACCGGCCGCACCAGCAACCCGCGCTATTTCGCCGGCGGCGACTGCGTCAACGGCGGCCGCGAAGTGGTGGACGCCGTGGCCGATGGAAAGCGGGCCGCGCGGGCCATGCTAAACAGCGACAGGCCGGGAGGCCGGCCGCACCCGCAGGAGGTTTCCCGTGGCTGATCTCACCACCAATTTCGCCGGCATTCGCTGCCCCAACCCTTTCTGGCTGGCTTCCGGCCCGCCCACCAACTCGGGCGGACAGATCATGCGCGCCTTCGACGCCGGCTGGGGCGGCGCCGTCTGGAAAACCCTGGGCGACCCCATTGTCAACACCTCTTCGCGCTATTCCTCGGTGGATTGGAACGGCCAGCGCATGATGGGCCTCAACAATATCGAGCTCATCACCGATCGCCCGCTCGAAACCAACCTGCGCGAAATCACCGAGGTGAAGAAGCGCTACCCCAAACACGCCGTCATCGCGTCTCTCATGGTGGATTCCAAGCGCGAGGTGTGGCACGAATTCGTCAAGCGCACCGAAGACGCCGGCGCCGACGGCCTGGAGCTGAACTTCGGCTGTCCGCACGGCATGAGCGAGCGCGGCATGGGCGCCGCCGTGGGCCAGGTGCCCGAGTATTCCTGCATGATCACCGAATGGGTGAAGGAAGTCGCGCGCACGCCGGTGCTGGTCAAACTCACTCCCAACATCACCGATATCCGCGCCGCGGCGCGCGCCGCCAAGCTAGGAGGCGCCGACGCCCTCAGCGCCATCAACACCCTCAGCTCCATCACCGGCATCGATCTCGATACCTTCACCCCGCGTCCCAACGTGGGCGGTCTCTCTTCGCATGGCGGCTATTGCGGCCCGGCCGTCAAGCCCATCGCGCTGCACATGGTGCAGCAGATCGCGTCCGATCCCCAGGTGGGCATTCCCATCTCCGGCATCGGCGGCATCGGCGGATGGCGCGAAGCCGCCGAGTTCATGCTGCTCGGCTGCGGCACGGTGCAAGTCTGCACCGCCGCCATGCACTACGGCTATCGCATCGTGGAAGACATGCTCGACGGCCTCTCCAACTGGATGGACGAAAAGGGCTTCCGCACGATCGAAGATTTCCGCGGCATTTCCGTCCCCAAAGTGACCGAGTGGAAGCATCTGGATCTGAACTACAAAATCGTGGCGCGCATCGATCGCGATCTGTGCATCGGCTGCGATCTTTGCTACGTGGCCTGTTGGGATGGCGCGCACCAGTGCATTCACCTGGAGGGCAATCCCAAGCCTGCGGCCGTGGAAGCCGCCAGCCGCGCCCGCATCACCACCACCCCCATCGCCAAGCTCGATTCGCAGCAGGTGAAAAGCTACGCCACCCCGCCCGCGCGCATCCCGCGCATCGACGAAGAAGAATGCGTGGGCTGCAATCTCTGCTGGCTGGTCTGCCCGGTGGAGCGCTGCATCACCATGGAAAAAGTCGAAACCGGCCGCCCGCGGGAATCCTGGGAACAGAGAACGGCGGCACGAGGGGCGGTATGACCGGGTGGGGCAAGCTTGCCGGCGGCCCGGCGGGAGCGATAAACAATCGGTCCGCAGGATACCAACCTGCCCTACAAGGAGCATCCTCATGAGCACACTCATTCGCAACGGCACGGTAGTAACCGCGGCCGCCACCACCCCGGCCGACGTTCTCATCGAAGACGGCCGCATCAAAGAAGTCCGCTCCTCCATCCCCGCCGATGGCCACCACGTCATCGATGCCGCGGGCGCATACGTCATCCCCGGCGGCATCGACCCCCACACCCATCTCGATATGCCTTTCGGAGGCACCACCAGCGCCGACGATTTCGAAACCGGCACGCGCGCCGCGGCTTTCGGCGGCACCACCAGCATTGTCGATTTCGCCATCCAGGCGCGCGGCACGCGCATGCGCGACGCGCTGGACACCTGGTGGAGAAAAGCCCAGGGCCGCGCCGTCATCGATTTCGGCCTGCACATGATCGTCACCGACCTGGGCGCTTCCGGCCTGGAAGACATGGACGAAATGGTGGACGAGGGCGTCGCCAGCTTCAAGCTCTTCATGGCGTATCCCAACGTCCTCATGGTGGACGACGCCACCATTTTCAAAGCGCTCTCGCGCACCGCCAATAACGGCGCGCTCATCTGCATGCACGCCGAAAACGGCAGCGTCATCGATGTCCTCATCGCCAAAGCTTTGGCCGAGGGCAAGACCGCCCCCATCTACCACGCGCTCACCCGCCCGCCGCTCGCCGAAGCCGAAGCCGTGCACCGCGCCATCGCCATGGCGGAGATCGCCGGCGTGCCGGTTTACATCGTGCACCTTTCCAGCGAAGACGCTCTCAACCAGGTGCGCGAGGCCCGCGACCGCGGCGTTCCGGCCTTCGCCGAAACCTGCCCGCAGTACCTGCTGCTCTCCATCGAAGAACTCGAGCGCCCCAATTTCGAAGGCGCCAAGTACGTGTTCACGCCGCCGCTGCGCCCCAAGGAGCACCAGCCCAAACTCTGGGAGGGACTCAAGGACGATCACCTGCAAGTGGTCTCCACCGACCACTGCCCGTTTTGTTTCGCGGACCAGAAAATCCTGGGCAAAGACGATTTCACCAAGATTCCCAACGGCGGACCGGGCATCGAAAACCGCCTGCAGTTGATCTGGCACCACGGCGTGAATGCCGGCAAGATTTCGATCAACCGCTTCGTCGAAATCACCTCGACCACCCCCGCGCGCATCTTCGGCATGTATCCGCAAAAAGGCGAAATCGCTCCCGGCAGCGATGCCGATATCGTCATTTGGGATCCCGCCGCGCCCTATACCATCAGCGCCCAGACCCACCACATGCGCGTCGATTATTCGATGTTCGAAGGCTACCAGGTGAAAGGCAACGCGCGCACCGTGCTCTCGCGCGGCGAAGTGATCGTGGATAACGGCCAGTTCCTCGGCAAGGCCGGCCGCGGCAACTATCTGCGCCGCGCCGCCCGCGGAGGCGCATGGAAGTAGGTCTTGTAGGGCAGCTTGGTAAGCTGTGCGGCGAGTGCTCATGACGCACGATCCCGCCCTCTATAACCGGGACCTCGCCCCCATCCCCAAATCCCGCCGCACCTGGGGCACTTACAACTACGCCTCCCTGTGGGTCGCGATGTCCGTCTGCATCCCCACGTACATGCTGGCATCCGGGCTCATCGCCGGCGGCATGAGCTGGTGGCAGGCCATCGCCACGATTCTGCTGGGCAACCTGATCGTCCTCATTCCCATGCTGCTCAACGCCCACGCCGGCGCCAAATACGGAATTCCGTTTCCCGTGCTGGTGCGCGCTTCCTTCGGCGTGCGCGGCGCCAACATCCCGGCGGTGCTGCGCGCCCTGGTGGCCTGCGGCTGGTTCGGCATTCAGACCTGGATCGGCGGCCAGGCGATTTACTCCATGCTCAAGATTCTCTGGCCTGCCGCGGCCGGCGTTCCCGGCGGCATCTGGATCTGCTTCTTGGCCTTCTGGGCCCTCAATATCCTCGTCATCTGGCGCGGCATCGAAACCATCAAGTTCCTGGAAGGCGCCGGCGCGCCGTTCATGCTGGGGATCGGCCTGCTGCTGCTGTGGTGGATCACGCGCAAAGCCGGCGGTTTCGGCCCGGTGCTCAGCGCCCCCAGCAAATTCCACACTACCGCCGAGTTTATCCGCTTCTTCATCCCATCGCTCACCGGCATGGTAGGTTTCTGGGCCACCGTGGCGCTCAACATTCCCGATTTCACGCGCTACGCCAGATCGCAGAAAGCGCAGGTGGTCGGCCAGGCGCTGGGCCTGCCCACCGCCATGACCCTCTATTCGTTCATCGGGGTGGCCGTCACCTCCGCTTCCGTCGTGCTTTTCGGCCAGGCCATCTGGGACCCGATCGCGCTGCTCGGCAGATTCAATCGGCCGGCGGTAGCCTCCATCGCCCTGATCGCGCTCCTGGTGGCCACGCTCAACACCAATGTGGCCGCCAACGTGGTGTCGCCTTCCAACGATTTTTCCAATCTCAATCCGCGGCTCATCTCCTTCCGCACCGGCGGCATGATCACCGGCGTCGTCGGGGTTCTCATGATGCCCTGGAAGCTGCTCACCGATTTCAGCTCCTACATCTTCGGCTGGCTGGTGGGCTACTCGGCCCTGCTCGGTCCTATCGCCGGCGTCATGATCGCGGATTATTTCCTGGTGCGCCGCGCGCGCCTCAACGTGGCCGATCTCTACCGGCGGGGGGGCGCTTACGAATACGATAATGGAGTAAACCTGCGCGCCGTCGCCGCGCTGGCCGCCGGCATTGCCATCGCGCTGCTGGGCCTTGTGGTCCCCGCGCTGCGCCTGCTCTACGACTACGCCTGGTTCGTCGGCTTCGGTGTCTCCGCGGCCGTGTACGTTTTATGGATGCAGAGCGCCGAGGCGCCTGCCAGTCTCGAATGGGAAGGTGAATTATGATTGCTGCCGAGTCCGCAGTGGGAACCGTTTCTTTCTATATCAATGGCGCCTGGGAAAAGCCCCAGGGCCGCACCATGGAGCCGGTGACGAATCCGGCCACCGGCGCCGTCATCGCCGAAGTGCCGTTCGCTTCGGAAGCCGATATCGACCGCGCCGTGCGCACCGCGCACGAGGCGTTTCTCAAATGGCGCAACGTGCCCGTGGTGGATCGCGTGCAGGTGCTCTACCGTTATAAGGCGCTGCTCGATACTCACGCCGCCGGCCTGGCCGCCGTGCTCACGCGCGAAAACGGCAAAACCAAAGACGATGCCGCGGCCGAAGTGCGCCGCATGATCCAGATGGTGGAAGTCGCCTGCGGCATGCCCAGCCTCATGATGGGCGATTCGCTCAACGACGTGGCCGCCGGCATCGATTGCAAAACCATCCGCCAGCCCATCGGCGTCTGCGCCGGCATCACCCCGTTCAACTTCCCCGCCATGGTGCCCACCTGGATGTACCCGTTTGCCATCGCCTGCGGCAACACCTTCGTGCTGAAGCCTTCGGAGAAGGTGCCGCTCACGCCCACGCGCGCCATCGAGCTGCTGCACGATGCCGGCCTTCCCCCCGGCGTCCTCAACCTGGTCCACGGCGGTAAAGACGCCGTCAACGCGCTGCTCCACCATCCCCTGGTGAAGGCCGTTTCGTTCGTCGGCTCCACGCCGGTGGCGAAACACATTTACAGCACCGCCGCGGCCCAGGGCAAGCGCGTGCAGGCGCTGGGCGGCGCCAAGAATCACCTGGTCGTCATGGCCGATGCGGATATGCCGAAGACCGTGGAAGCCATCATCGGCTCGGCTTTCGGAGCGGCCGGAGAGCGCTGCCTGGCCGGCAGTGTGCTGGTTCCGGTGGGCGATGCCGCCGGCCCGCTGCTCGATCTTCTGGTCAAGCGCACCAAGTCCCTGGCGGTGGGCGACGGCTCGCAAAACGGCGTCGAAATGGGCCCGCTGGTCACGGGCGACCACTGCCGTCGCGTGGCCGGCTACATCGACAAAGGTCTGGCCGAAGGCGCGACGCCGCTGGTCAACGGCCGCGAATTCAGGGGCGGCAACGGCTTCTTCCTGGGGCCCACGATTTTCGACAACGTGACTCCCGAAATGACCATCGCGCGCGAAGAGATCTTCGGCCCGGTGCTTTCCGTGATGCGCGTGGCGACGCTGGATGACGCCATCAACCTGGTCAACCGCTCGCCCTTCGGCAACGCCACCGCCATCTTTACGAACAACGGGAAATCGGCGCGCGAGTACTCCTCGCGCATCGAAGTCGGCATGGTGGGGGTGAATGTGGGAGTGGCCGCGCCCATGGCTTTCTTCCCCTTCGCCGGCTGGAAGAATTCCTTCTTCGGCGACCTGCACGCGCACGGCAAAGACGCCGTGGGCTTCTACACCGAGCAAAAGGTGATCATGAGCCGTTGGTTTTAGGGGTGTTTTAGGGGGACCGGGACTGGGGAGTACTGGGGAGTACGTGACATTGTGCGTAAGGACACGATCCGCTACAATCGGCCTGCGGTCCTGCGACCTTCAAGTCCAGGTTCTCGAGTTCAGCGCTCCGCCTCCCGCGGGACCGCAATACTCGCCTATCCTGCGCGCCCGTTGTAAACTCGGATCAGAGCCGCGACCGTCAGGAAGCGGCAATCCCCAATCACGGGCCCGTAGCTCAGGTGGATAGAGCATCAGCCTTCTAAGCTGAGGGTCGCGCGTTCGAGTCGCGCCGGGCCTACCAGATTCTAAAGGGTTTAGCGCCATTGAGTCTTCAACCTGTTCAACGGTTTTACTCCGTTTACTCCGTTAAGCTCATCCTCTACACCATGATGGCGCGAGTTTTCCATTTCCAATCGGTTGCAGTTTTGAAAACGGCCTAGTGACACGCTTTTTCTCCACCTGCGCCGATCTGGAGATCGGTTCGGCATGGGCGTAGTGCGGGTAGCAAGGCGACGCCGGAGGCTTGAAAAACCTTGCCCGCCACTCCGGAAGTCTGGCCGCGAAAAACGTAACCCTTGCCCCTAATCGCGACTTCCATCTCAATTAGGTTGTCCAGATCCCGGATCACGTCGGCCCATTCCAACTGACAGCCGAGACCAGATCTGCGCGTGTCGCTTCGGGCGCGTAAACACCCTCCAGGATTTCACGAGCCCGACTGATCGTCTCTTCCTGCTCGTCGAGCTGCTCTTGCAGTTCCTTGTTGCTGGGCATGTTGCAATTTCCCCTTTCATGCCGAATGGTACAGCAGGTGCAATTTGACCAATTCGCGGTGGAGAATTGTCAGCCTGACAAAAACCCGACGCAGATTGTCAGCCACGTTGTCTGCCCCTCACTGCTTCAGGAGCGGAAGGCCCACTGAGCGGGGCCAAACGGGAGAGGAACTGGGCGTTGACCTGGGCAGCGCGGTTTATGGGAGACTAACGAAGCGCAGGCAGTGGAAGTAGGCCGATTTGACAGTGGTGCTGGTAAACCCGTTCAGGAGCGTGGTCCCAAGTTCCGTGCGCCAAACAGTGGTTACAGCCCGAAGCAGCACGCGGGCTGATTCCCTTCAAAAGAGTACTACCTTTGCGCGACTTGGCCTCTGCCTGCGCCGAAAGGATAACAGGCATGTCCCAGAAGAAGAATTTCCGAAAGCCCGGCGCGAAGACGACTCCGGCGGGCAAGGGCAAACGGGGCCGGCAAAGGAAAGGGATGTTGCATGGAAGATCGTCCCATACTGGAAGCCAACGCAGCAGGAATTGATATCGGTGCGAGGGAAATCTTTGTGGCTGTGCCGCCCGACCGGGATGAGCATCCGGTGCGGGTATTCTCAACCTTCACCGAAGATTTGGAGAAAATGGCCGAGTGGTTGATCAGTTGTAGAGTGACCACGGCGGCGATGGAATCGACGGGAGTGTATTGGATTCCGCTCTACGATGTGCTGGAGCGGCGCGGGGTGAGGCCTTGTCTAGTGGATGCCCGAGGGATGAAGAACGTGCCGGGACGGCGGACCGATTGGCACGAATGCCAGTGGCTGCAATTTCTGCATTCGGTAGGGCTACTGCGGGCGGCGTTCCGGCCTGATGGAGATGTGTGTGGGGTACGGTCGTTGGTGCGGCACAGGGGTGAACTGGTAGCGATGACCAATCAGCATATCCAGCACATGCATAAAGCGCTGACGCAGATGAATGTGCAGATCCAACACGTGATCAGCGACATCACGGGGGTGACGGGGTTAGCGATTGTGGACGCGATACTCGACGGGAAGCGCGACGCGGCGGCGCTGGCCAAACTGCGGGACGGGCGGATCAAGGCCAGCGAAGAGGTGATCCGAAAATCACTCGTGGGCAGTTGGCGGGCGGAGCACCTGTTTACGCTGAAGCAGTCGCGGAAGAGCTACCAGCACTACCAGGAGCAAATCAACGCTTGCGATGAGGAGATCGAGAAGCTGATTGTGGCTTTCGCGCCCCGAGTGGATCCGGCGGAACGGCCGCTGCCACCGGACCGGAAGCGCAAGGAGCGAGGCCGCAAAAAGAAGAACGTCAATCCGCAGTCGGGTCAGGCAGGCTTCGATTTGCGCACGGAGTCTTACAAGCTATTCGGAGTCGACTTGACGCAGATTCCCGGCCTGATGGCCATGGTCTTAACGTTGTTTAGCGAATTAGGGCGGGACATGTCGCGGTGGCCGACTGCCGGGCAGTTCGTCGGGTGGTTGGCGTTGTGTCCCGACAACGACATCAGTGGAGGGCGGATCCTGTGGAGGGGTACGCGCAAGGTGCAAAACCGAGCAGGCCAACTATTTCGGATGGCAGCCTTCACTCTGCACCACGAACAGTCGCCGCTCGGAGACTATCTGCGTCGGATGAAAAGCAGGATCGGACCCGCAGGGGCGACCACTGCGACGGCCCATAAAATCGCAGTGATCTTCTACACCATGGTGAAGAACCAAGTCGAATACGACGCAAGCATTTGGGCCGAACGTGACGCCGAGCGAGACAAACGGTTCGAAGCGAAACTCAAACGGCAAGCTCAACAACGCGGCTATAAACTGGTACCGATCGAAGAAAAACCGGCGGCGTAAGCGGCTGAATCGAAAGGGTCGGGGAAAGAGTTCCTCAAAAGCAGGCCGGTCCAAGCGACGCCTTCTAGATTCGCGTCTTGGCGCGCTCGGCCTCCTGGTCGCCTGCGGCCAACGGAAAAAACGGGTGCTAGCTTTCGAAGCGTTCGACCCGGCAAGTTCTCAAACCGATGCGGGAAAGCCGTCAATCCTGCCGGGCGTTTTCGAATGCTGTAGGTCCGGCCTCGCCTGCCTTGAGGCTGAGTAGTTTGCAGCCCAGATGTATAATGAAACCGTAGAGGGCGGTAAACCAAAGTTAAAATTTTCTGCTTTCCAGACCTTGCGTGCGTTCCTGCAATAGATTACCATTCGATTCGTGGTGCTAAGATGCGCAACCCGCCTCCGGCGCAACACATCTATTCAATAGGGAAGCTCAGAATGCCCCCAAGTGATTGAAAAAACATAAGATCATGTAGGAAAGGGCACATTGGCAAGAAAAGTTGAAGTCAATTTCGAAGGTCGGATGGTCCCGGCTGAACAGTTGGACTTTGAGTCCGATAAGGAACCATGGACAGTTTACAGACTGGAAGACGGGACCGTACTGAAAGTCAAGACAATCCTGGCGAGCGTTGCACGATTGATTGACCGTTACAAACCAGATGGGGAGCCAATCTATGTTCTTGGGGTCGGGGGGATGCCAGTGTTGGAAGTTCCGCTTGGCCTCCGTCGCCCTCCAGATCTGAAGGCCTAACGGAGAATCCCATGGCAGCCCTTATGCAAAATACAGTGATCAGGTGTTTACCGCCAGTGCTGGTGATCCAGCATCCGTCGTCGGATCAATTCGTATTCCCTGAAGCGGCAATATTGGCAAACGAAGAGTGGCGGACGATGGATGTGGAAATGTTCTACGTGCCGCAGGGAAGTTTTTCGGAGACGCAGGTCATTGCATCGGGTACACTCGGTGCGGCTGTCTCTGTCAGCGATGTGAGCAGCACGGCAATTGCAGAGTTGCGCGCTGTCGTGGGTGCAATCAAGGGTGCACGCTCGCTGCCGGAGTTTCCAGGTTTAGATGATCTTCTTACGCTCGCTTTGGAGTCGCGGGGTGCGCCACGCGATGTTGAGGAGTGGGCCCGCCAACTCTCTGAGGATGTCGGCACTCTAATAGACTAGCGCAGCTCAATGCATCCTCCCGACTGTCCCGGCTGGGAATACGACAACCATCCTCAACGACAAGAGTTGGTACCCGTCCGCGTCCGAGATGCTCTCGTTGCCTTGGTAACGGGCCGCATTGACACCCTCCTCCTTGCAACGGATACCCGAGCGGTGCACGGCACAGTTTTTCAAGAGCTGACTCCCCCTAAATGCAGCTACTATGCGGGGCATTATCGCGGCGAGCCGTTTCGTTGTCTCCGCTTCTATCGCGTTGGAGTTCCGGCAGATCCGCGTGTCGGGGCTTCCCCGGATTCGGTCGCATATCGAATGAGCGAGATCAATGCTGAAATACGCGCGGGCATCACGGCCCTAGACATGAACGTTTTGACACCGAAAGAGCGGCTTCGTTACGTTTTGGCGCTCACCTGCCACGCTTTCGTGGCGTTTCTAACGGTCCATCCCTACGCCAATGGGAACGGGCATGCTGGGCGGTTTATGGTCTGGAGTATTATGGGCCGATACGGCCATTGGCCACGGCGTTGGCCAATTGATCCCAAGCCTCCAGATCCGCCGTATTCACAATTGATTACTCTTTGCCGGGACGGTGATCCCGTGCCCCTGGAGCGATACCTTCTCCAAATGTTAATCACTTAAAAGGGCCGGGCGTTGCCGCGTTTTGGGCGCTGAATTGAACTACGCCTCCCATAACGGATCGGAACGGAGCCAGGTGTTGTAGACTCAGTAGCTTAGGTGGCCAGAATCCATCGCCGTAGGCGCATATGTTCTTTATTTTCAAATCACATGGAATCTTCTAAGTCTAAGCTGAGGGTCGCGCGTTCGAGTCGCGCCGGGCCTACCAGATTCCGCCGCCGCACTCGAAGGCACTCTCAGTTATCCACCGGCGTTGGCTCCATCTTATCGATTACCAGTATCTCGGCCGGGGCCCTCCTGGCTTCCAGCGTCAGCGGGCGGTGCGGCTCACTTGTCCCGTTAGCGTCGAGCTCAAAGCCTCCATGGTCGTTTTACTGGCGCAGATGCGCATCCGCCCGTGCGCACCCCCATGGCCGTTTTTTCCAATACGGCCGATGCGCGCCGCGGCTACCATGGGCACATGAAACTGACACCTGTGCTGATCGTCGAGCAAATCGAAACGTCGCTGCCGTTCTGGGTAGACCGCATGGCGTTTCAGAAGACCGTCGAAGTGCCTGAAGGCGACCGCCTGGGCTTCGTCATTGTGGAGCGCGAGGGCGCCGAGCTGATGCTGCAATCGGTGGCCAGCGTGCGCAAGGACGAGCCGCGCTTCGCGCCCAAAGACGGCGGCAACAACACCGCCCTGTTCATCGAAGTGGACGATTTCGCGGATGTGTTGAAGCGCCTGGAGGGGTACCCGATCGTCATGCCGGAGCGCACCACTTTCTACGGCATGCGCGAAATCGGCGTGCACGAACCGAACGGCCACACGGTGGTATTCGCGGCTCGCACAAGCTGAGCGCTATACTGGCACCTCCGTGGGGAAAATCGAAAAACGGCGGAAGACGCGCGAAGCCGGGCCGCCGGCCGCCCGGCCGGGCTTCGCGGGCCGTGGAGCGGGCCGGGGCTGGCGGCGGCACCTGTGGCGTCTGCTGGCGCTTGGGGGCCTGGTCCTGATCGCCTATTCCAATTCCTTTCACGCGGGGCTGGTGTTCGACAATGCCTCGGCGATTGGCGAAGATCCGCGCATCCGCGAGGCCACCCCCAAAAACCTCGCGGCCATTTTGCGGGGCGGGTATTGGTACGGCAGCGGCCCGCGCGCGGCCAATTCCGGGCTGTACCGGCCCCTCACCACTTTTTCCTACCTGCTGAATTACGCGGTTCTGGGCGATGGAGAGAGGCCGGCGGGTTATCACGCGGTGAATTTGGCGCTGCACGAAGCCAACGTGGCGTTGGTGTATGCGCTGGGCGTACTGATTTTCGGAGCGGGCGCGCCGGCTTTGGCGCTGGCGGCGATCTGGGGATTGCATCCTCTGCTCACCGAAGCGGTTACCAACATCGTAGGGCGGGCCGACCTGCTGGCGGCCTTCGGCGTATTGGCGGGCCTGTTGTGTCACGTGAAAGGCGCCAATGCCGCGAGGCGGCGCCGAATGGCGTGGCTGGCCGGCCTGGCGGCCGCGCAGGCGGTGGGGATCTTTTCGAAAGAGAACGCCGCCATCCTGCCCGGCGTCATGTTGCTCTACGACCTGGTGTGGCGCGAGCGCGCGGCGTGGCGCCGGCGAGCGGCCGGCTATATCGCGGTGGCGCTTCCGTTGGCCGTCTTTTTCTACTTGCGCGCCAGCTTGCACACCCACATGCGGATCGATTTCACCGAAAATCCCCTGGTGGGCGCCGGCTTCTGGACGGCGCGAATCACGGCGGTGAAGGTGATCGGCATGTTTCTGTGGCTGTTTCTCTGGCCGGCGCGCCTCTCGGCGGATTACACCTTCAATGCGGTGCCCTTGTTCGGCTGGCGGTTGTCGAATTGGCGGGACGCCCAGGCGCTGGCCGCGCTGGCGGTTTGCCTGGGCGCGGCGCTGCTTGCCACATGGCTGGCCGTAAAGCGGCGCGGAGCGGAGAAGCCGCTGCTCTTCTTCCTGGCTTTCTTTTTCGTGGCAATCTTGCCGACGTCGAATCTGATCGTGCTGATCGGCAGCATCATGGCGGAGCGGTTTCTCTACTTGCCCGCGGTGGGTTTGGCCGGTTGCGTGGTGGCGGCCATTTACGGGCTTGGGCGCGCGCGCCGGGTTGCCCGGGCCGCGCTGGCGGTGGTGACGCTGGCGCTGGCCGCGCGCACCTACGCGCGCAACTGGGATTGGCAGGATGACGCCAGCCTATGGACCAGCGCGGTGGAGGCCCGTCCGAAAAGCGCGCGTCCCCATTACAATCTGGGGATCGAACTGGAGCGCATACCGGGACGGCTGCCGGAGGCGATTGCCGAATACCAGGCGGCCCTCGGAATCGAACCCGATTTCGCGGAAGCGCGCGGCAACCTGGCGAACGCCCTGGCGCAGACGCCCGGACGGCTCGAGGAGGCGCTGCGCGAATACCGGGAGGCGCTACGCATTCGACCGGATTCCGCGGCTCTGCACTACAACCTGGCCAATACCCTGGCGCGCATGCCCGGCCGCCTGCCGGAGGCGATCGGCGAGTACCGGGCAGCGCTGCGCATCCGGCCGGATTCGGCGGACGCGCACTGCAACCTGGCATACGCGCTGGCGCAAACGCCCGGACGGCTGGCGGAGGCAGTTGCGGAATATCAAGCCGCACTGCGCATCGATCCCGCTCGCGCGGCCGTGCATTACAGTCTGGCGAACACTCTGGCGGGCATGCCCGGCCGGCTGCCGGAGGCCATTGCGGAATACCAGGCGGCGGTGCGCATCGATCCGGATTTTTTCGAAGCGCGCGTCAACCTGGCGAACACGCTGGCGCGCACGCCGGGCCGGCTGCCGGAGGCGATTGCCGAGTACGAAGCGGCTTTGCGCATCCGGCCCGACCCGCAGTTGCGGCAAACGGTCGAGCGGCTGAGAGCTTACAGGTAGCGCCGGCTTTTTGTGGGCCGGCGCGATGCCTGTATCCTGAAGTTTCATGCCCGAGGGATCCTACCTCTATTGCGATGTCAGCCTGCCGGTGCCGCTGGATCAGCCGTTCACCTATGCGCTGCCCGAGACTTTGCGCCATCGCGTGAAAGCCGGCAGCCGCCTGGTAGTGCCGTTCGGGCCGCGCAAACTCACGGGCGTTATTTTGCGCTGCCATGACGAGAAACCGGAAATGGCCACGCGGGAAGCGCTGCGGCTGATCGATGCCGAGCCCGTGCTCAGCCCCGAGTTGCTGGCGCTGGGGCGCTGGATCGCCGCCTATTATTGCGCCCCGCTGGGCGACGTGCTGCGGGGCATGCTGCCGCTGGCTTCGGAAATCCGCCGCGGGAAAATCTGGTCGTTGACCGATGCCGGCCGCGATGCCGCGCGCCAGCTTCTGCTGGATTCGGCGCCCGAAGACCCCGTGGCCGCGGTGCTGAAGCTGCTGGAAAAGCGCCCGCTTTCCGCGGCCTATCTCGCCAAAGCGCTGCCGCTCGCCGACAAAGCCGTCAAATCCCTGGAGCGCAAGGGCTTCATCGTCTGCGAGCAGGTGCAGACGGAGCGCGATCCGCTGCGCGCCCCGTCCGGCCGCCTGCGCGTGGAATGGAACGGCGCCGCCACCGAAGGAAAGTTGAACAAGCCGGAGCGCGAGCTGCGCGCATTTCTGGAGTTGCACCCGGGCTCGCACAACCTCAAGGACGTGGAGCAACTGGTGCGCAACGCCGGCCCCGCCGCGCGTTTCCTGGCGCGGCGCGGATTGGTCTCCCTCAAAGCGGAAACCGCCGCGGCGGCCACCGGCGCCGTGCGCGCGCGCCACCAGTTGAACGCGGCGCAGCAGGCCGCCTTCGAACAGATCCGCGAGGCTACCGCCAGGCGGCGGTTCCACACCTTTCTGCTGCACGGCGTGACCGGCTCGGGAAAGACCGAGATCTATCTCAACGCCATCGAAGCCGCCGCGGAGCAAGGCCGCAGCGCGCTGCTGCTGGTGCCCGAAATCGCGCTCACCCCGCAGATGGCGGGGCAGTTTTTCTCGCGCTTCGGCGACCGCGTGGCCATTCTGCACAGCGCCTTCACCGATGTGGAGCGCAGCGAGCAGTGGCGGCGCATCCGCTCGGGCGCGGCCAGCGTGGTGGTGGGGACGCGCTCGGGGGTGTTCGCGCCGGTGCGCGACCTGGGCCTGATCGTGGTGGACGAAGAGCACGACAGCAGCTATAAACAGGAGGAAAGCCCGCGCTACAACGGGCGCGATGTGGCTATCGTGCGCGCGCAGGCGGCGGGCGCGTGCGTAGTGCTGGGCAGCGCCACCCCCAGCCTGGAGAGCCGCTACAACGCGGAGCGCGGCAAGTACACTTTGCTCGAATTGCCGGAACGCATCGAAGCGCGCCCCATGCCCACGGTGGACCTGATCGATATGCGCCGGGAGTTTCTGGAAACGCGCAAGCAGGCTACCTTCTCGCGCAAACTTCTCGAAGCCATCGCCGCGCGCCTGGAAAACGGCGAGCAGACCATCATACTGCTCAATCGCCGCGGCTTTTCCAGCTTCGTGGCTTGCCGCGCCTGCGGCGAGCGCATCCAGTGCATCAACTGTTCCCTCACCCTCACCTATCACAAGCGCGACCGGCGCCTGCTGTGCCATTACTGCGGGTACGCCGAAAAGGTGCCCAGCGTCTGCCCCAAGTGCGCCAGCGAGCATATTTATTTTCTGGGCCTGGGCAGCGAGCGCGTGGAGGAGGAGTTGCACCAGGCGTTTCCCAGGGCGCGCATCGCGCGGCTGGACCGCGATACGGTGACCGGCAAGCGGCAGTACGAAACAATTCTTAACGATTTTCGCGAGGGCAACTACGACGTGCTGGTGGGCACGCAGATGATTGCCAAGGGCCACGATATTCCCAACGTGACGCTGGTGGGGGTGGTATCGGCCGATATCGGACTCGGCATGCCGGATTTCCGCGCCACCGAGCGCACCTTTCAACTGCTCACACAGGTGGCCGGACGAGCCGGACGGGGCAGTGTGCCGGGGATCGTGCTGGTGCAGACCATCAATCCGGATCACTATGCGGTGCGCCTCGCGGCCGCCCAGGACTACAACGGATTCTACGAAAAAGAGCTGCATTTCCGGCGCATGATGCTGTACCCGCCGTTCAGCGCCATGGCCAACGTTTTAGTGCGCACCGAGAAAAAGGAAATGGCCATGCGGATGAGCGCCGAACTGGGCATTCTTCTCAACCCGCCGCCCGAGAAGCTGCGCGTGATGGGACCGGCGGAAGCTCCCGTGCCGCGCTTGAAAAACGAATACCGTTACCAGTTCCTCATCAAAGCCGCCAGCCGCAAGGCGCTCAACGAGATTCTGCAAAGGATTCGCGCTTTCGCCCTGGAGCGCAAATGGGGAGCCACTGCGCTGGTGATCGACGTGGACCCGCTGACGTTGCTCTGAGGGGAAGCAAGCTTCAGCTTGCCGGCCGCCCGTCCGGCCGGGTTGCGCCCGGTTGCCAATCTGAAGCAGGGCCCACCCGGCCGTAGATCTCAGCCATGCGGCGGAAGCGCGCCGCCAAGGCATCGGTTAAAGCTCCCGCGGATAAGCGCCAACGCCAGTTTCCGCCGGGTACAGAGGGCGTATTCATGCGCGCTTCGCTGCCCAAGCCGAGCAAATCCTGCACCGGAAACAGCACCGTATCCGCTACCGACATCATCAGGGTGCGGATCATGGTCCAAGGCATCTGGGCGCCATCGGTGTCCAGATATGCCAGAGCGCGCGCCTTTTCCTCGCGAACATCCCGGGCGGTGCGTGTGCTGTCGCCCTGCCCTTCGCTGCGCCACCAGCCGGCGACCGTATCGTTATCGTGGGTGCCCGTGTAGGCTACCAGGTTGCGCTCGAAATTATGCGGGCGGAAGCTGGCTGCCTGCGCGCCTTTGCCAAAGGCAAATTGCAAAATGGCCATCCCGGGAAAATGAAATTCGCGGCCGATGGCCTCCACCTCGGGAGTGATCACCCCTAAATTCTCGGCCACCACCGGCAGCGGCCCGATGGCCGCTTGCAGCGCGCGAAAGAATTGGGCGCCGGGACCTTTCACCCACCGCCCGCGCTCCGCCGTCTTCTCCCCCGCGGGAACTTCCCAGTAGGCTTGGAAGCCGCGGAAATGGTCCATCCGCACGATGTCGAAGAGGCGCAGGGCGGAGCGCATGCGTTCGATCCACCAGGCGTAGCCGCGCGCGGCTTCCACGTCCCAGCGGTACAGGGGGTTGCCCCAGAGCTGCCCCGTGGCGCTGAAGTAATCCGGCGGAACTCCCCCCACAGCCGCCGGATGGCCGCGCTTGTCCAGGTCGAACAGTTCCGGGTGCGACCAAACGTCGGCGCTATCGTGAGCCACGTAAATGGGAATATCGCCCATGATGCGAATGCCGCGTGCCGCGCAATCCCGCCGCAGCGCGTTCCATTCGCGAAAGAACTCGCACTGCAGGAACCGGTGGTATTCGATGGCCTCCTCGCCGGCAACCGCGCCCGGCTCCCATTCGGTCCAAACCGCTCCGCCATGAGCTTCTTTGAGCGCCATGAACTGCGCATAGGGTTCCAGCCAGGAGCGGTTTTCGTGAACAAACGCCGCCAGTTCCTCGCGTTCCGCGCGCGATGCCCGTTGGCGAAAGCCGGCGAAGGCCTGGCGCAGCAATTCGCCTTTCCACGGGATTACGCGCTCGAATTCCACCCGGTCTGTGGCGAACCGCGGCGCCGCCAGTTCGTGCGGCGCCAGCCAGCCGCGCTCGGCCAGCACCTGCGGACTGATCAGCAGGGGATTTCCGGCGAACGCCGAAAAAAGCTTGTACGGCGATTCGCCATACCCCACCGGTCCCAGCGGCAGCACTTGCCAGAGGCGCGCACCGGCCGCTTGCAGCCAGGCGGCGAAACGGAAAGCCGGCGGTCCGAGGTCTCCAATGCCGTACTTTCCGGGAAGCGAAGTCGGATGCAACAGGATGCCACTGGCGCGAACGAAGTCCATGCTTTAATTCTGTGAGAAACTCCCTCGCCGCCGCACTATCTCATTCACGAATTATGCGTGTTGCCGTACTTTTCGCGCTGTGCGCCGTGGCATTCGCCCAGAAGCCCGATCCGGCCTACGAGCCGCTGACCCGCGCTTACACGGCGCTGCGCGCGCGCGATTACGACGCCGCCATCGCCGGCTTCCTGCAAGGCGTCGCCGCCGCGCCGGAACGGCCCGCCATTCGCAAAGATTTGGCTTACACGTACCTGAAAGTGGGGGAAAACGAGCTGGCTCGCGACCAGTTTGAAGCCGCCATGCGGATGGATCCCAAAGATGCCCAGGTGGCCATGGAGTACGCCTTCCTCTGCTATGAAACCAAGAAGCAGGCCGAAGCGCGCCGCATCTTCGACGCCATCCGCAAAACGGGCAACCCAACAGCCGAGCAGGCCTTCCGCAATATCGATGCGCCGCTGGCGGAAGGAATCGAGCGCTGGAAGAACGCCATCGCCATGGGCGGCGACAACTTCAGCGCCCATTTCGAGCTGGCCACGCTGGCCGAACAGCGGGACGAATTGCCGCTGGCCGCGGAACATTACGAAAAAGCCTGGCGGCTTGTGCCGGATCGCCGCAGCGTGCTGGTGGACCTGGGCCGCGTGTGGAAAGCGATGGGGCGGACGGAAGAGGCCAATGCGGCGCTGCTGGCGGCGTCCCGCGGTGGGGAACCGCGCGCCGCCGAGATGGCGCGCGAATTACTCCCCGAGCGATATCCCTACGTCGCCGAATTCCAACGCGCCCTGGAGCTCGACCCGCCCAATGCCGAGCTGCGCCGCGAACTCGGCTACCTGCTGCTGCGCATGGACCGGCAAAACGAAGCCGAGCAGGAATTCCGCAAAGTAACGGAACTGGCGCCCGACGATTTGCTCTCCGCCACGCAACTGGGTTTCCTGCTGCTGGGCCGCGGCCAGCAGGCGCTGGCGATGCCGCTCTTCAACCGCGTACTGGCGGGCAGCGACGACGACCTCGCCAATCGCGTCCGGGCCGTGCTGCGTATGCCGCAGGTGCTGCGCAAAGCGGCGGAGCAGAAGCCCGCCTCCATCGACGCCAAAGTGATGGCCGAGCGCAGCATCAAGGCCGGGTACATGCAGGACGCGCTTCGGTACCTGCAAGTGGCGCAAGAAACCGATCCCGGCGATTTCGACGTGATGCTCAAACTGGGCTGGACCTACAACATCCTCCACCGGGACGCTTTGGCATTCCGCTGGTTCGACCTGGCGCGCAGGAGCTCCGACCCGCGCATTGCCGCCGAAGCCGGCAAGGCTATGCACAACCTGCGTCCCGCGCTCGAGCGCTGGCGCGTCAGCGCGTGGTTCTATCCGCTGTATTCCAGCCGCTGGAGCGACCTTTTTTCCTATGCCCAAGTCAAAACCGAGCTGCGCACGGGCATCCCTTTGCAGCCTTACGTCAGCGTACGGTTTGTGGGCGATACGCGCGGCAGCGTGGGCACGTTCGCGCCCGAGTATCTTTCGGAAGCCTCTTTCATTCTGGCGGTTGGGGTCCACACCATTCCCTGGCATTCCATCACCGGCTGGTTCGAAGCAGGCAGCTCCATCGGGTACCTGAGCCACCACGTGCTGCCGGATTATCGCGGGGGCATCTCCGCCGCGCGCGGCGCCGGCCACAGTCTGAGCGCGGAGCAGCCGGGATGGTTTGCCGACACGACGTTGGATGGCATCTTCGTGAGCCGGTTCGGGAACGATTTCCTGGTCTACAGCCAATCGCGCGGCGGCTATACGGCTGGACCCTCGAGTCTGCGCGTGCAATTTTACTGGAGCGGCAACCTGACTTTCGACGATAAGCGGCAGTATTGGGCAAACTTCGTAGAAACGGGCCCTGGTATCCGTTTCCACGGCAGCGCCATGCCCCCTTCCATGTACGTGACTTTCAACGTGCTGCGCGGCGCGTATCTGGTCAATACAGACGATCAGCGGCGCCCGAATTTCGACGATGTGCGTGCGGGGGTGTGGTATGCCTTCAGCCGGTAATGCCGGATGCGCTTCGCTCTTGCTGCTTCTGGCGGCGCCCGTCTTCGCGGCCGACCTTCCCTACTTCAGCGTCCTCTCCGAGGACATGGGAGCGTGGCCCGCGATCCTTTCTTCCATTGGCTTACAGCAGAAACCGGCCGGTCTGGCCAAGATTTTCGTGACTCGCGCCGGCGCGGCAGCTTCCGCCGAGTGGCCCGCGCGCGTGGAAAACGGCGCCATCCTGATCCTGGAAGGCGAATCGTCCCTGGCGGAAAGCTTCGGTTTCAAAGCCACTCGCGATTACGTCAAGGTCAACAGCCTGAGTGACGTTCATCGCCCAACCCTGGCCGTGGTTTGGGAAAAAGGCCTGGAGTTGCCCAAGTTCGAACTTCCCGCCGCCGCCCGGATTTTTGCCAGGGAGCGCTGGTCGGGCGCGCCCATGCTGGCCGGTTTTCAGCGCGGCAGCGGCGCCGTACTGTGGTTGGCGGTCCCTCCCGGCGAGCGCGGATACGAGCGTTTCCCTTACCTGCTACAAGCGCTCTGCGACCTGGGCATGCAGCCGCCGTTCCGCTCGGGGCGGCTGTGGGCATTCTTCGATTCGGCTTACCGTTCGCGGGTCGATCTGGACTACTTCGCCGCCCGCTGGCGGAAATCGGGGATCTCGGCTCTGCACGTCGCCGCCTGGCATTTTTACGAAACGAACCCAGAGCAAGACGATTATCTCAAGCGCCTCATAGAGGCGTGCCACCGTGAGGGGATTTTGGTGTACGCGTGGCTGGAACTGCCTCACGTCAGCGAGAAATTCTGGGACGACCATCCCCAGTGGCGAGAGAAAACCGCCGTCCTGCAGGACGCTCAGCTCGACTGGCGCAAATTGATGAACCTGACCAACCGGGATTGCTTCCATGCCGCCGCCTCAGGGGTGAAGGACCTGCTTGGCCGCTTCGATTGGGATGGCGTCAACCTCGCCGAGCTGTATTTCGAATCGCTGGAGGGGATGGGCAACGCCGCTCGCTTTACTCCAATGAATGACGATGTCCGCGCGCTGTTCCGCAAGGAGCACGGCTTCGACCCTATCGAGTTGTTTGGCGCGCGGAAAGACGCAGGCTCGCGCCAGGAGTTTCTGGATTTCCGCAGCGAGCTTGCCCGCGGCATGCAGGCGGAATGGCTCGGGGAACTGGAATCCGTACGGGCCAAACGCCCCGATCTGGACCTGGTCCTGACGCACGTGGACGACCGTTTCGATACAGGCATGCGCGACGCCATCGGCGCCGATGCCGCGCGTGTCCTGCCCATGCTCGACCACCACAGTTTCACGTTCCTGATTGAAGATCCGGCCACTGTGTGGCACCTCGGCTCGCAGCGCTACCAGGCCATCGCTGAAAAGTATCGCGCACTCACGCCGCACGGCGAGAAGCTGGCGATCGATCTCAATATCGTCGACCGTTACCAGAACGTTTACCCCACCAAACAGCAGACGGGTATAGAGCTGTTCGAGTTGGTCCATAGCGCGTCGAGCAGTTTTCGGCGCGTTGCCTTGTATTTCGAGAATTCGCTTCTGGCTCCCGATTTGGGTCTGCTGCCCTCCTCCGCCGCCGCCGTGAGCCGCATGGAAAAACTGGGGGCCAAGACGATAGTCGATTCGGTGGGCGGCGCCGGCATTCCGTGGAAAGGCGCCGCGCTGGTGGACGGACAGCCATGGCCGGCCGCGGATTCGGAGACGGTGTGGGTCCCCGCCGGCGCCCACAGCATCGAGCCGGCTCCGCAGGCTGCGACTGTTCATTTGCTGCGCTTCAATGGAGATCTGACCGGCGCCCGTTACGCCGGCCCCTCTTCCATCGAAATCTCCTATAAGAGCCTGGCGCGCGCGATTGCAGTTATGGACCGGAAGGTGAGGATTGTCGAGGTGGATGGAGTGGAAGCCACCGCTGCGCGTGCTGGTCTCAGCACGATTTTGCTTCCCCGCGGACAGCATATCGTGACAATCACAACCGAGTGAGCTAGGATTACGAATGACCCATGACGGATGTTGCGTTACAGCAGGGATCTCCGGAGATTCCGGACAAGCTGTACTTCAAGATCGGCGAAGTTAGCGAACTCCTCGGGGTCGAACCCTACGTTTTGCGCTACTGGGAGAGCGAATTCCCCGTTCTATCCCCCAAAAAATCGGGTACCGGGCACCGGCTGTACCGCCGGAAAGACGTCGAGCTGCTGCTGCGCATCAAGCACCTGCTTTACGAAAAACGCTTTACCATCGAAGGCGCGCGGCAGACTCTGCAGGCGGAAGCCAAAGGACCCAAGCCCAAGCTCGCCAAGCTGGAACAGCGGGAACTGTTCTGCGATGACCCGCTACCCGAAATCCGCCGGGAGCTGAACGATATCCTACAGATTCTAAAGTGATTTACGCTTCGCCGACGATGGCTGTATAAATCCGGTCCAGGTCTTCGGAGGAGTAGTATTCTATCTCGATCTTGCCTTTCTGCTTAGCCTTTTCGACGATGCGCACCTTGGTCCCGAGCACGCGCTCCATCTCGGAAATCGCGGCTTTCACGTTAGGGTCCGTATCGACCTCATCCACGTGTTTGGGTTTGCGGTCCTGCATCATTTTTTGGGTGGTGCGCTCGACTTGGCGCACGCTCCACCCCTGGGCTACCGCTTTTTCGGCGACTTCGCGCTGTAAGTCCGCCGTGGGCAGGGAAAGCAGGCAGCGCGCGTGGCCGGCCGAGAGCCGACGCTCCGCAACCAGTTGCTGGAGATCGCCGGGCAACTGGAGGAGCCGCATGAAATTGGAAATCGTGGTTCGATCCTTGCCGGTGCGATGCCCGATCTCCTCCGCGCTGAGATTCAGCTCTTTGCCCAGGCGGTCGAAGGCAAGCGCCGTTTCGATCGGGTTCAGGTCCTCGCGCTGGATGTTCTCGATGAGGGTGATTTCGAGCAGACGGTCGTCGGGGATCTCTTGCACCACCACCGGGACTTCCGTAAGACCGGCGAGTTTTGCAGCGCGCCAGCGGCGCTCGCCGGCCACGAGTTGGTAGCGGTCGCCGGCTTTCCGCACCACCATCGGTTGGATGATTCCGTTCGTCCGGATGGACTGCGCCAGCTCCCCGAGGCGGTCGTTCTGAAAAACGCGGCGGGGCTGCAGCGGATTGGCATCGATGGAGTCGACAGGTATCCTGCGGGGCGATTCCAGTGACGGGGTTTCGGCTGGCTGCGCGGGCAAAGCGGTGAGCCGGGTAGGCAGCAGCGCTCCGAGGCCTTTACCGAGTGCTCTGCGCGAGGTGTCCGGTTTGTTCATGGTCAAGAATCTCTTTTGCGAGTTGGATGTAGCTTTCGGCTCCGCGCGAACGTGGGTCGTAGGCAAGGATCGGTTTACCGAAGCTGGGCGCTTCCGCAAGCCGGATACTGCGCGGAATGACGGTCCGGAAAACCTGGTCGCCGAAAAATTCCTTCAAATCCTGGGCTACCTGACGCGTGAGATTGGTGCGGTCGTCGAACATCGTCAGGAGAATGCCTTCGATTTGGATCGGGTGGTTGAAAGATTGGCGGATGCGATCAATGGTATCGATGAGTTCGGAAATGCCTTCGAGGGCGAAGAATTCGCATTGAATTGGGACGAGCACGGAATCCGCCGCGATGAGTGCGTTGAGGGTGAGTAAGTCGAGAGCGGGGGGACAATCGAGGAGAATGAAGCGGTAGTCCTCTCGAATGGATTCAATGCGCTGGCGGAGCCGAAATTCGCGGTCTTCCAAGCCGATGAGCTCGAGGTTCGCGCCAACCAGGTTCTTGTCGGCGGAAATGAGGTGGAGGCCTTCGAAATCGGTGGGAATGATGGCTTCCCGGGCGGGAGTTTCGCCTAAGAGGACGTGGTAGAGGCTGGGTCTTGAGGGATCCTTGGCGATGCCGAGGCCGGTGGTTGCGTTTCCCTGCGGATCGGAATCGATGACCAGAACCCGGAAGTCATTGGCGGCTAAGGACGCGGCCAAATTAATAGCGGTAGTTGTCTTCCCGACCCCGCCTTTTTGGTTAGCGATAGCGAAAACTCTGCTCAAGAGGGCATACTAACATGAATTCCGCAGGCGGAGCTCTTGAGGTATTCGCGCATTTACGCGGTTGACCAGGTCCAAGAGCGCAGGTTTGCGGTATGGGGCGTGGGGCAGGCGCTTTCTCCCATGCCTGATCTTTTTCTCACGAATGGGAATGCGGCATCAGTTGTGGGGTGGACCTCCGCCCGGGATGCCCGCGTCCCGCCTCCGGAGCGGCGAGGCCAGGGTCGGACAGCAGGAGGGCGGGCCGACGGGGGCGTCGGGCGCGGACCTGGGGTCCGCCCTACAATTTTCGCCGGTTTCCGGTTGCGAAAAGTATGCGGCATTGGTCGCTTTCGCCTGTCTATAATTGCTTTCGCGTTTCACGTGAAACAACGGACGGATGTTCCACGTGAAACGGAGGTCAGCGGCAACATCATTCCCTTACGAACTAAGCGGGGCGGCGGGTGATCCGAGGAACTTGCCACAGCCCCGGAACGGCAGATCCCAGCCAATGCCTGCCAAATGAACAAGCGCTAACGGCACTACTACTGTTCAGCGAGCCAAGCGGGTGGAACAAATCATCCGTTGTGTCATTTGCCGCGGTCCCGGCGTGGGCGGACCACAGAAGCGATGGTCTGCCCTCTACCAAGCCTGAGGTTACCGGGCACGATTCTCGGCCCAAAAGCCCTGCCGCAAGAATTTCCGTTCGCCCCAAGGCACCACGATCCCAGGTTCCCAAATGAACCCAAGCTCGGCTGGAGGCTCCTCGGCTCCAGTCAGTAGATCGGCAAATGGAGCCAATTTCTTTAGCGCCCGCCGCAAATCTTTATAACTGACCGCCCGCGAAATCGCCCTGTCGAAACGCTGGTCGACATCCTCCGCGCGGTTCGCCAAAACCCGCACATTTCCTAACGCTCGCGAAGCCTCCCGCAGAAACACAGCTTTCCGCTGATGCGATTCGATCAGCGTTACCGAGCAATCCGGCCGCAGTATTGCTACCGGAAAACCGGGGAATCCAGCCCCCGACCCGACGTCCGCAATGCGCCACGGTCCGGCCGGCAGATGCACACCCAGAAACAACGACTCCGCATAGTGCCGGAACACAGCCTCGTCCAGTGTCTCCACGCGCGTCAAATTCAGCGCCTGGTTCCACCGCAACATCAGCGCATAATGCTCCTCCAGCGCATCGATTTGCGCCGGCGTCAGCTCCACAATCCCGGCCATCCGCGCGCGCAACAGTTCAGCAAACACGGCTCAAGCTCAGATACACGTCCAGAATCGCAATTGCCGCCGGCGTCACCCCCGGAATCCGAGCGGCCTGCCCCAGGGTCGCGGGGCGGACTTTCGCCAGCTTATCCTGGACCTCCCGCGACAGCCCTGGAATCCCGTCAAAGCCGAATTCCGCGGGAATCGGTCGACGCTCGGCATTCTTCAGATGTTCCATCTGCCGCTCCTGCTGCGAAATGTACCCGTGATACTTGGTCTCCACTTCGACCGTCGTCAGGACACCAGGCACCGGCTCTTCGCCAAGCCCTTCCCGCACCCATTGCCCAATCTCTCCGATCGAAGCCTCCGGCCGCTTCAGCCACCGCCCGTTACGATGGGCCGCCAGCAACCCCTTCAGCCGCTCGATCTGCTCCTGCTTGCGCGTGAACCGCGCCCACCGCTCGTCGGCTACCAACCCCACACGCCGCCCCGCCGCTGTCAGCCGCGCGTCCGCATTGTCAATCCGCAAATGCAGCCGGAACTCGGCGCGCGAGGTGAACATGCGGTACGGCTCGTCCGCCCCTTTCGTGATCAAATCGTCGATCAGAATCCCGGCATATCCCTCGGTTCGGCCCACCACCAGCGGGTCCTTCCCCGCCAGCCTGCAAGCCGCGTTGATCCCCGCGACCAGCCCCTGGCACGCCGCCTCTTCGTATCCCGAAGTCCCATTGATCTGCCCCGCCAGATACAGCCCCGCGATCGACTTCACCTCCAGCGTGTGCCCTAATTCCCGCGGGTCAATCGCGTCATATTCAATCGCGTATCCCGGGCGGATCATTTCTGCGCCTTCCAGCCCCGGAATCGACGCCACCATGGCCGACTGAACGTCAATGGGCATACTCGTCGACATGCCATTGACGTACACCTCGTTTGTATCCAGTCCCTCCGGTTCCAGAAAAATCTGGTGACGCAGCTTATCGGGAAACTTCACGATCTTATCTTCGATCGAAGGGCAATACCGCGGCCCCACCCCTTCAATCTGCCCGCTATACAAGGGCGACCGTGGAATCGCCTCCCGCAGAATTCGCCGCGTCTCCTCGTTGGTATATCCGATGTGGCACTGAACCTGCGCACGCTCGATGCGCTCCGTCATGAACGAAAACGGCGTCGGCACCGCGTCGCCCGGCTGCTCCTCGAATTGCGACCAGTCGATGGTCCTTCCGTCCAACCGCGGCGGCGTCCCGGTCTTTAGCCGCGTCCAGTGCAGACCCAGATTCCGCAACTGGCCGCCCAGCAATTCGGAGGGCGCCTCGCCGTTTCGGCCGCAACTGTAGCGCGCCTCGCCGATGTGCGCGAGACCGTTCAAAAACGTCCCCGTCGTGACCACCACCGCACCCGCCGCGAGCGACCGCCCGTCGCGCAACCGCACACCCGTCGCACGCCGTTCGGCAATTTCCAGCGACGCCACTTCCGCTTGCTTGATGCGCAGGTTAGGCTCCCGTTCCAGCACCTCCCGCATCCGCGCCCGGTACATCTTCTTATCCATTTGCGCGCGCGGCGACCACACCGCCGGTCCCCGGCTGGTATTCAGGAGACGGAACTGAATCCCCACGCTGTCGGCGACTTCCCCCATCACCCCGCCCAAGGCGTCGATCTCGCGCACCAGGTGCCCCTTGGCAATCCCCCCAATCGCCGGGTTGCACGACATCTGCGCGATCAGATCCAAATTCATGGTCACCAGCGCCGTTTTCAGCCCCATCCGTGCGCAGGCGCGCGCCGCTTCACAACCCGCGTGCCCCGCGCCAATAACGACCACGTCGTACCTCTCGTGCATTGATATCATTGTATCGAAATGAAAATTCTGGTCCTCGGCGGTGGCGGCCGGGAGCATGCCCTCGCCTGGAAACTGGCCCAATCGCCCGATGCCGAGCTGTTCGCCGCGCCGGGCAACCCGGGTATGGCCCGCATCGCCACCTGCGTGCCCGTCACGAACAGCGCCCCCGACTCCTACCTGGCAGCCGCAACATCCGTGAAAGCCGATCTCACGGTGGTTGGCCCGGAGGCTCCCCTGGCCGCCGGCATTGTCGACCTGTTCCGTTCTCAGGGACGCCGCATCGTCGGTCCCGACAGGGCCAATGCCCGCCTCGAATCGAGCAAAACATTTACAAAGGACTTTTTAACACAAAGAAGAATTCCCACCGCCCGCTACGAAACCGTGGACGATCCCTCGCGCGCCCGCGCCGCCCTCGACCGCTTCGGCTATCCGGTCGTCCTCAAAGCCGATGGCCTCGCCGCCGGCAAAGGCGTGGTCATCGCCCGGAACCGCGGCCAAGCCGAAACCGCCCTCGGCACGCTCACCGGCCGCCTTGTCATAGAGGAATTCCTGCGCGGCGACGAGGTCAGCTTCATCGTCCTCTCGGATGGCCGCGA